>Ga0154703_124_pt8 | contig 45797 bp, 38 predicted proteins | sample Rifle2008BG13ft_FD_105563 | JGI IMG/M metagenome (GOLD analysis project Ga0154703, IMG submission 105563) | Candidatus Pacearchaeota archaeon RBG_13_36_9
GGAACATGGAAAATTGATGTTAACTTTTCTTCTGAATATTCTAATGTGCCTGTAAATGACACTAAAAATGCAAATATAAGTGTTTATAACCCTCCTACTCTGACTGTTAATTTAACTAATCCTGCTGCAAGCACAGTTATAAATAAAAGTGAAAGTTTAATAATGAACTGCACTGCCAACTGCTCTGGACAGGCATGCGAGAATGTTGTTGTTTATCCTATTTACTGCCAGGGAGCAGGATGCACCCCAAACAAGGCTTTAAGGACTGACTCTGCTAATCTAAGCTCTAATGTTAACAGCGCGAGTTTGGGCATTCTCAATCCAAATACTGCGCAAGATGCTGGCTTTAATGTTTCTTCAAGCAACTATGGAAATTATGTCTTAAGCTGCAATGCAACTTCTTCCAACAATGGAAATCCAGATTCTCCTACAACTCGTTCTTTAATTGTAAATTCGCTGCCGAATGCTTCGTTTACTTATCCCTTGAATGGAACCTGGCTGCATGCGACCGAGACATTGGATGCAACAGCTTCTTCTGATATTGACGGCACAATAGCTGAATATTTATTTGAAATCGATGACAATTCTGCTTTTGCAAGTTCAACAATTATCTGTCAGGGAGCAGGAGCCAGCTGCGAGCTAAACACTTCCTCCCAGACACAATGCTCTCAGGAATCCAATGCTTGTTACTTAAGATTGAGGGTTATTGACAATTATGGCGGAAGAAATTCAACAGCTATAAGAATAGGCATAGATAATGTTGGGCCGACTGCCTTGATGGACCGCCCTTTTAACAACAGCTACATTGCAACAGAGAGCCAGATTGTCAATGCGACTGCATCAGATTCAGGAAGCGGAGTTGAATGTATAGAATTTTCAGCTTACTATGATTTTGCCTGGAACACAATAAATACAGACTGCTCTTCTCCATATTCTTATGAATGGAGCCTTGCTTCTGTCAGCGACCAGGTTATACAGGTGAGAGCAAGAGCCAATGACTCAGAAGGAAACTGGGGCAGGTATGCAAACAATACAAACATAACCCATGATACAACGTTTCCCAATGCGGTTTTGAATTTGCCTCAGAGCAATACCATAATTAATTCAAGTACCTATGTTTTAAATGCAAGCTCTTCGAGTGATGCGCTCTCTGGAATTAGAAACGCCACTTTTTACTATGAAAACAGCACTGATTTTAAAGAGATTGGAAGCGATACTGATCCGAGCGATGGTTTAACTTATTCCTGGGCAATCGGCATTGGAGACGGAGTTTATAATATAGGTGTTAATGTAACTGATAGGGCTGGATTGGTAAATACAACAAGAAACACGAACATAACTATTGATATTATCAACAATGCACCTGTTTGCATTGTTATTTATCCTAATGGATATGAAAATGTTTCTGGAATTATTACTGTAAATGCGACTGCTTCTGATTCTGACCCTTCGGATTATGTTGTGAATGTCAGTTTTGAATACCTGAGAAGCGGCGGAGCGTGGACTCTTATTGGAGATAACCTTACTTCTAATCGCGGCAGTTACACTTTAAGCTGGGACACTTCTTTAGTTTCTGATTCTAATAATTATACAATAAAGTGCAACGCAAGTGACACTAGAGGAGGATTTGGAAGCGATATTTCTAATAATAATTTTACAGTTGACAATGCTGCTCCAGGCATTACTGAGCCTTACATAAATTCTACAAGTGTCGAGGCAAATACTTACATCTGCTTTAATCTGACTGTCAGCGATAATTTTTTGGAGATTGATAGAACTTGGGCGGAAGTCAGCCTCCCCCCCGGCGTTGGCGGAAGCCAGAATCTTACCTTGTATGATGCAGGAGGAGATTGTGATGAAAGCGCAGGAGACGGAGTGTATTCAAACAGGTATCTTGTTTTATTTGATGGAGAATACAACTGGACAAGGGCGTATGCAAATGACAGCCTGGGAAATTTAAACATAAGCACGATTGGACTGAACTTTTCAGGGTATTCTGATTCTTATCTTATAGTTAACATGCTTTCTCCTGTTTCCAATATAGAAATAAACGAAGCTGGAAACGGGAGCTCTTACTACCAGAATTGCAATGTTACTTGCAATGAGAGCGGAGGGGCATGCAACGAGGTTTATCTTTTCCCCCAATACTTTTATTCTGGAATTTGGACAGATATTTTAACTTCTGGAGATAATTTATTTAATGAAGTTAACAACTATTCTTGCGGAGACCTTGATTCTAGAGCAGGATGCAATTATTCCTTTAATATATCTTCAAATTACTCTGGGGGAAATACCTGGGCTATCAGATGCAGGGGCTTAAGCAGCAATGCAGCTGCTGATTTTTCGAGTTCAGTGGATTTGTATGTGAATAAATTCCCAGTTGCTAATTTTACTTATCCTTCTAACGGAAGCTGGATTCATGGAATTGAGACGTTAGATGTCGGGGCTTCTTATGACAGTGATGGAAGCCTTATCAATTATTTTATACAACTCGATAACAATACTAATTTTGACAGCCCCAAGAACTTATGCGATGGTGTATCAACAATATGCGGTTTTGCTACTAATAATCCGCTTATTCAAACCCAGTGTTTAGAAGAAAGTACAAGCTGCTTTTTGAAAATAACTGTTACTGATGATGATAGCACAACTAACTATACAATAATACAAATAGGCATAGATAATGTTGTCCCTACACTTCAATTAGACAGACCTTTTAACAACAGTTATATAACAACAGAAAGCCAGACTGTCAATGCAACTGCATCAGATTTTGGAAGTGGTGTTGATTGTGTTGTATTTTCAGCTTACTATGACTCTGCCTGGAACACAATAAATACAGACTGCTCTTCTCCTTATTCTTACGCTTGGAATCTGGGTTCTGTAAGCGACCAGATAATACAGGTAAGAGCAAGGGCAAATGACACAGAAGGAAACTGGGGCAAGTACGCAAACAATACAAACATAACCCATGATGCAACAAAGCCTTCCATACAGCTTTCTTACCCTTTAAACAACAGCTATTTCAATTACACAACCCTTAGTTTTAATTTCACTGCAACAGACCTGGTTGCAACTGTTTTGAACTGCTCTTTAATTATTGACGCTTCTATCAACCAGACAAATTCCTCTACAAAAAATGGCACTGTTACCCAGTTTACAGTAGCTAATTTAGGAGAAGGCAGCCATAATTGGAGTGTCAACTGCACAGATTATGTTGGAAATGAAAATTCAAGCCAGACAAGAAAAATTACGCTGGATACCACTCTTCCTATAGTAAACTTAAATTATCCTGCAAATAACCAGTGGCTGAACAACTCTAATGTGACTTTTAATTATACTCCGATTAATACACATATAGATTCCTGCGAATTGTGGGGAAATTGGACCGGCTCTTGGCAAAAAAATGATACAGATATAACTATCACAAACGGAAGCGTTAACAGCTTCAATAAAATTATTCCCGATGGCAGTTACTTATGGAATATTAAATGCAACGACTCTGCAGGGAATTGGGCGTTTAACTCCAGCAATTTTACACTAAATGTCCACAGCGAAGTTCCCTTGATTTTTTTTAATCCTTCTACAACCAGCTCTGAAATTACAGGGCTCAATTGGATTTTTATAAATGTTACTGCAAGTGATTCATATAAAGACTCTGTAAGGCTGGGATGGAGCTCAAACGAGACTTTTGACAACAGCGAGGGTAACATTTACTGGAAGAATAAAACAGGATTAACTGACGGGAACTACAGCTTTTATGCTTGGATAAATGATTCTGCAGGAAATCTTAATTTAACAGCTACAAGAACTGTTCTTGTTGATGCAACTGCCCCTAATTATACTTTCCAGAACCAGACAATCTCAGGAAACTACGTAAACATAGTTCATAGAGATGAAACAGTTAATTTATCTGCTTATTGGGCAGATGCAGTTAATTTAAGTGCTGCCTGGCTGGCTACTAACGAATCTGGAGTGTGGGAGAATAAAACTACTTACGGCTCTCCTAGAGTTTTAAACGGTACAGGAAACACGAGCGAGTTTAACTGGAGCAATTCTTCTGTTCTTCCTGGGACACAAGTTTCCTGGAGGATTTATGCAAACGACTCTGTAAACAATGTTAATGTTACTGGCCATATGACTTTTCAAATTTGGGGGTGGGCGGAGGTTTGGAGTTCTTATTTTTCTCCTGCGGGAGTTAAGCAGGGAGAGTTAGCTACTATGTACTGCTTGGTAAGGGATAATGTTTCTCAATCAGGGCTTTTAGGATATAATGTAAGTTTTTTAAGAGAGGGCGCCTCTTTAGGCAGCAACCTTACAGGAGCCGGCGGATATGCCATTTATACTGTTAATGAAACAGTTGCGGGAAGTTATAGCTATAGGTGCCAGATAGGGAACAATGCAAGCGCATACTATAATTCTTCTTCTAATTATTATAAAGACAGCGTTTTAGGAGTGGGGTATTATTTAGCAATTTATGATTATAATGATTTGACTTACAACAGGGCTTATGAGGGTACAACAGACACTACAACCACTCCGGTTAATGATTATCCTGCTTTGCAGTCAGACAGCAATGATTTTGAATATTTTTCCTCTACAGGCACCTCTGGCTTGTATGCTTATCAGAGGTTTGAGATAAGAATAAACGAGTCTGCAAATCAGATGAAGGAACTTAACATAACCTGGAGTGGTTACGGAGATGTAAATTCTGGAACAGACGGGTTTAACATCTCTATTTATAATTTCAGCTCTAGCTCTTGGATTCAGCAAGTCTCCTATTCAACCAATAACTCTGAAAGACGGGTTTATTTTGGATTTGACAATTACTTTTCTGATTTTGTTAACTCTACAGGATATGTATGGATTCTGGCTAGGAGCTACTCTGCTGCGCCAACTCCGAGCCCAAAAACAGCAACAATTGCAACAGACTATGTAGGAGTAAATGTAAAAAAAGATATAATCCCTCCTGATGTTGTTTTAATACAGCCTGTTAATTATTACAACAGCTCTTCCAAAAATGTAACTTTTAACTGCAGCGCATCTGATGATTATAGAGTTCAGAATGTAAGCTTATACGGAAACTGGACAACTGGCTGGCATTTAAACGAGACAAATACATCTGGGTTGAACAATGTGAATTATACTTTTAATAAAAGCATAGAAGAGGGAGCTTTTCTCTGGAACTGCTATGCCTGTGATAGAGCTAATAACTGCGCATTTGCGTCTTTAAACAGAACATTTACAATTGACCTAACGCCTCCGTCTGTTAATTTAATATATCCTGGAAACTACCAGAACCTTTCAGGGCTTACAATCAGCCAGTTTAATTTTAGCGTCAATGATTTTACTTCCATAGCCAATTGCTCTCTATACGGAAACTGGACAACAGGCTGGCATTTAAATCAGACAGTTTTGAACCCTAACAAGAATGTGCAGGTTAATTTTTCTTCTGCAAATATGTTAGAAGATGGATATTTTTTCTGGAATGTTTTGTGTTATGATATTGTGGGCAACAAGGCTTTTAATTCCAGCAATTTCAGTTTTGGGGCTTTTTTATATCCAGACCTTCCTGTTTATATCAATGCTACCCAGGACAAAAATGATGGAACTGGAAACATAACCTTGTTTTGGAATGCTTCAAACCATACAACTGATTATTATATTTATTCTGCTTCAAGTTTAGCAGGGGCTTTTACTTTGCTGAACACAACAGCAAAACCTAATTACACTGACACAACTTTTTCAGGAACAAGAAAGTTTTACAGGATTGATTCCTGGAATCCAATAGGGCAGAATTCTTCTTTAGAGCATTTTGGGGCGCACGTTTACACTCTCAGGCATACTGCAACAAAGACAAGAAACTGGATAGGATTTCCAACAGATTTTGTTAATTTAGATAATGCCAACCAAACGCTTTATGACATAAGAAACGCAACTACTTTTTCAATGTGGAACGAAACTATTCAAAAAAGAGTTTCCTGCACCAAGTTCTCGTGCCCGGACAGCTTTGAATGTACAGATGAATTATGCAATTTTAATCTTCAGCAGGGAAGAGGTTATGAAGTGGATATAAACTTAAGCGTGGCAAGCCCAGTAACCTGGAGCCAGGCCGGAATAGTTTATAATAAGACAACAATAAGCTTAAATAAAAACGATACTAATTTTCGTAAAAATTGGGCGGCAATGTATGCAAATACTTCAATTACAAATGCACAGGGATTTACTAACAACTTAACAAATGAAGATGCGGTTACAAATTGGAATTCTGCAATCCAAGAATCACAGGGTTACATCCGCTCCCCATTTAATGCAAGCCAGTATCTCGGGACTAATTTTAATATTATACCAGAAGGAGGTTATGAAGTTTCTGTGACTTCATCAGGAACATGGGCTCAAGGATAAAGATGGTATTTGGCTTAGTAATATGCTTTTTCCTAGCAGCAGCTTGGTTTTCTTGCCTTGCTGAAGCGAGCCTGGCATGCGGGCAGGTTAATTCGACAGCGGGCATTGAGCCGCAGTGGATGAAAGTTAAAATTTATGGCATTGATAAAAATAAGTTTACAACCTGCAGCGTAAGCCCTGCTGAAAATAAATTTTGCTGCGATATAGAGGCGATTTATCCTCCTTTGAACTTGCCTGTTGGAAGCCAGATGAATGGGGAGATTTTTAACGAAGAAGGGTATTTCGCAGGCCCTGTTTCATTGTATACAAGCGGAGAGGGCTATGATGTATTTCCTTTGATGAACCTGAAAAAGGCAATTGTAATCAATAGTCCAGGCAGGGTTATTTTTTCCAATGAACCTAAACTTCTATTGAATGCCAGTTTTAAAAGTCCTTTTACAAATATTTCTATTGAAAGGAACGGGCAGAGAGAATTTCCATACACTGGAGAAGAATTACAGAGATATATAAACGGGAGTTTTGGAATGAATTACTTTAAGATAATAGCTGGAGATGGGCAGAGAGAATTTAGCGAGACTAGTTCTGTGGCAATTCTGAAAAATTTTGTCTTAGATCGGTTGATTGAGTGTGAAAAATGCAATAATAAATTGATAAAGAGCGGTAAAGAGGCTGTTATTAGGATGAATGTTTTACTTTCTCATGAAGTAAAAGGATTAGAGTTAAGAGAGTATGTCCCAATCGAATTTGAAATTTTAGAAACAGACGGGCAGATAAAAGAATATAGCCAGACGCATAAGGTTATTGTATGGAATGTCAGTGGAAAAAATATAGGCCAGTCATACAGGGTTCTTGCCCCAAAAGTCAGCTTTTTCCCCAGGAAATATGTTTTCCGCGCAGAACTGGAGAATGTTTTGCTTAGAGAAGATAAGATAACTGTGAGCAGATTTTTTTCATTCTGGAGCTTTGACGAAGGAATAGAGCTAAAACAAAAGGTAAAGAAAGTTTATTCTAGGATCTCTCCAAGCAGCCCTCTTGTTTATAAGCTTAAGGGCAGAGAGATAACTAGAATAGCAGTATTTCCTAAAAAAATAATCAATGGGGCTGAATTTGTTGCTGAGGAATACGAGGAGGAAAATGCAGGAGATGTGAATTATTATTCTTTTGATACAAACATAGCGACAGAAGATATTGAAAAAATATTTGTTGAGTTTAAAGTCCCTAAAAACAATTCAGGAAACCTGAGCCTGTATGTTTTTGAAAATGGATGGGAAGAATGGGACAGCTCAAAAATAGAGTTTAGCAGGGAAGAAGGCGAATATGCCTATTACCAGGCTTACATTCCAGCAACAAAGAAGATAGCTTTGGCAGGAGAGGAAGAGGGCTCCGGGAATTTTTTGAGGATTTTTAATTAGAAGTCTAATGGACTGTTTTTATTTATCACATAAATATAAAAAATTTTAGAATGATTTTCCAGTTTTTGATAGGAGATTTTTTCGTAGGCTTTCTTTTTTCTAAATCTTAAATTAAAGGGAATTTCAAAATACTTAGTTGATTTTTCCCTTCCTCTTTCAATTATTCTTGCCTCTTTTTTACATAATTCTGGGGAGAATAGGCAAACATTGCGAAAACCATTTTTTAAAGCTAAAGCTTCATCGATTTCTAATAATACCCGGTATAGGACGTTGTTGTTTGGCAAAACTTTAGAACTTATAATTTCCCCCATTTTTACTACTCTTAATTGATACTATATTTCAAAATTTCTTGGATAACTTTGTTTAAAAATTTATCCTTAAAATTGTATAGGGGTAGGAATAATTGCTTATTTTTTAAAATTTGAAAAGATTTAAATACTAAAATTAATATTTATGCTTATGGGAAAAATACTTGGAACAAAAACAACAAAAGAGGGCAAGGTAATTTTTGAAGTTGAACTTGGATATGAGGAAGCTTTGCAGTTAAAAGGGTATATTAATAACATTTGTGTTTTTTCAGAAGACGCAGCAGAGATTAAAACAAACTTATCGCAGCGAGGGAAAAATGAAGCAACCAAATATTTTTTAATTCCAAGAGAGTTAAGGAGCAATTTGCGATTTAATGAAAAAGTTAAATGCCAGAAATTAGAAACAGATACAAAAATAATATTTGTTTATGTTGTTGATAAAATAAAAATCTGATTAAAAATGGAAGATAAATTAAGCGGAAGAGTAATTGAGAGAGAAAGTATTGGAATTAATAATGTAGATAAGATGATTCAGGGGGGGGTTCCGAGAGGGGGGATTGTCGGGTTGAGCGGGCCTCCTGGCGTAGGAAAATCAATTTTTACACTGCATTTTTTATTACAGGGTGCAAGGCAGGGACAGAAATGTGTTTACATCAATCTTGAAGAGCCAGAAGGGAATATAATCAATATGATTAACCAATTTGAGTTTTCAAAAGAATTTCTCGATTTTGTTGATAAAGAAAAGATTGTTATAAGGTGCTTTACTTATCCTGAATATGAAAAGATTTATTCCGACCTTTTTCAGAAAATAAGGGAAGATAATTCTATAAACCGATTGGTTATAGATAGCTTTAATTGTTTTTTTCCTTCAGCATTTAATCCAGAATCTTTAAGTTTAAGTGGAGAAGTTAATATAAGGCGGATGATAAACCAGGCATTTTCTATGTTTAGGAGGAAGGGGCTAACAACAATCTTAATTTTAGAAATGCAATTAGACAAGCAGACAAGATTTTACTACAACATCCCGCATCTCGTAGATGGGATTATTAATTTAGATTTTCTAGAACTCGGGGCAATAGAAAGAAGAATCTTTATTCCTAAGATGAGGTGGACAAATCAATACAGAGAAAGCAAGAGCTACGAGATTAATAAAAAAGGCATTGTTGTCAGGGGAGAATAATCTTCTGTGTAGGAGGCGGTTTATTATGAGAGATGGTTTTAAAGATTATTGGATAAGCAAGTTGTTATTTCCTAAGACATACATTATTGATAAACCTGGAATAATAATAAGTAAGACCTCTTCAAAATATAGTAATAAGGAAGTCAAAAGAAGGATGATTTATGACTTCGAGGATATTGCTGCGAATTTACAGCTAAAAGCTTCTAAAAATTTAGGTCAAAGCGAAGCAGATAGATTGTTTTATAAAATAGGAAAGGATGTTGCTGTAAGATATATGTTATTGTCAAAAGCAAAAAAGTCACCTTCCTTTCTTCAAAATTCTTTAATAAATTATTTATTCGACAATCTTAAAGGAGGGGGATTTTCCCTTGCTGAAAACGTAACTTATAACGTGAAGGAAATGTCCTTAATTTTGAAAGGAAAATCAAATATGATTTGCAGGAAGAGTAAATTATCTTCTTTTACTTCGGGTCTAATTAGTGGCTTTGTTAGTTTTCTAACAGGCGAGAACATAGAAGCAGAATCAAAATGCTATGATTGTCCAAATAATTGTATTGTTATAGCTAATAAAAGCATAGAAGAGAGATATATTCCAGATACTCAGAAACTAATGCCAATGGAGAATTATAATATTTTGAATTTTCCAAAATTTCTTATGGAATCGGAAAAATATCATACGTTTAATGATTTAATTAAGTTTGGGAAAGTTAAGGTAGGTTCTGGAAAAATACTTTTTATGGGTAAGGCGCTTATTCCTATAGAAGCAGGTTGCCTTGAGTTGGTAGCAGATTATTTTGTTAGAATTAATAAAAAAGATTTATTAGTTAATGCTTTAACTGAAAGTTCAGAAAAATTAGCAGAAGAATTTCTTAAAGATAAAGAGACAATCTCGAATAAGGTGAAAGCAATCAAGATTATGCTGAGTGCTTTTGGATGGGGTTTAGCCGACTTGAAGAAATATAAAAAGAAAATATTTTTTGATTTTATAAATGCCCCCATAAATAAATATGGTTTTTTATATAGAGCATCAGTTGTTAATGGCTATATAAATAATATTTTTAATAATAATTTTAGAATTGAAAGAATAGATTATCCTCAGAATTCTAATGTAAAAATAGTTTATTCAGTATCTTAATCTCATTATTTTGTATTTACTTGCGAGAAAAAGATAATTCATAATAACTCTTAATTTCAAATTAATCGGAATTTTATTTTTTATGTTTTTAGGTATTTTAGTATCCTCATTTTTCATCATTTTTTTCAAGAGCTCTGGATTTTTCCTAATTTGATGCAGTAATTTTACTTTTAATTTGCTGCTTAACTTCAAAGACAGCTTTTTTATATACAAGTTAAGATTTTTTTTATTCCATTCTTTTTCGTAACTTTTAAGATTATTTTTATTTATGGCTCTTGCTAATATAATTGAAGTATCTAAGATTGGACGAATTCCCTCACTTACAGAAGAACTTGCATTACCGAAACTATCCCCAAGAAAAGCGCAATTTTTAATTACTAATGGCAAAACGGGGCTTGATGGGATTATTGCTTTTTCTTGTTTTGTTATTTTTGGATTTTTTATTATTTTATTATATAATGTATCCTTAGGAACTTTGATTAAATTAAAATCAATTTTGTTTTCATATACCCAGTCCCCGTGTATAACCTTATCTTTTGTAGGGTAGAAATCTTCCAGATAATTTACTTTGTCTCTTGATACACAGAAATAAAAATAATTTCCAATATCTACCTTGTTTTTTAAGACTTTGATATTGCCTATCCAGTATCTGAAAGGAAGGGGCAGTTTATACAGTCTTCTAAGGAAAAATGAGGCTCCTGAACAGTCGATTAGATATCCAAATTTATATTTATTTTTGTCAGTTATTAAAACTTTATCTTTGACTTCTAATGCATTCTCTTTTTTAAATAAGGCATCAGAATTTTTCAGTAAAAAATTGCAAACTTTTTTGTAGTCAATAAAAAAGAAATTTTCTTTTAGTTTGTTTGTTTCACCATAGATTCCAATAACAGCACCATCAAACTTATGTTCATAAGTTAGCTTATATTCATCGATTATCTCCTTAAATGTATTCCTGTAGACAAAAGGGGCATTTGACCCTGGGCTTTTTTTATCGATAATCAAAATACTCCCTTTGTATCCTTCTCTTTTAAGATTGTAAGACAATCCAGTTCCGGCGATTCCTGCTCCGATAATTATAACATCATAATCATACATATTTAACTTCTTTCATACCCTTTATTTTTGAAACGAAGTATATAAAATAAATAAAGATAAATGAGAAACTAAGCCCAATTAAAGACAGGTTTGTTGTTTTGTCGAAAACAAAAGCAAATGGTAAAGCAATTATAACAAGTCTCACAAGGCCATAAGCTACTATTTCTTTTTTGGTATCCATGCAGTAATCCATGAAAACTTTTATTATAAATAACATAAATACAACTGATAGAAATTTATTTCCTAAATCAAGTAAAAAATAAGATAAGAAGACCGCAATAAAATAAAGGCTTAGAAAAATGTGTGTTATTACTTTTCCATTTTTGTAGGAGGTCATTAGTGTTTTATATTTTCTTTTTTTGTCTTCCTTTATCCCCCTTAAATTTTTCATTGGGGTTATTAATCCAAAAGAAATTGCCGCAAGCGGGATTATTAGAAGAAATGTTCTTGTATTTAAATTTAAGATTAGGGAAGAGCTTAAAATGGGGATAATTACATGAGTTATAGATAAAGCAACCGAATCTCCAAATAAAAAAAATCTGAAAAATTTGTTGTAAGCAAAGCCCATAAATAGGCTTGCTATTACTGTAAAAAAAATTATATAATTATAAAAAGACAGGAATATAGAGACAGACAGCAAAGTAACTATTGCTAATTTGGCTCTTTTAAATTTGAAGTCTTTATCTGCTTTCGCATTAATTAATCCCCCTACAGTGTACATCAAGATGCAGCATACCATTAAAATAATAATACTCAGAGTTATTTTATTAGCAAATGCTACAGCAATCATAATAAAAGAGAGGGGCATCAGGGACCTTTCTATTCTTGTAGCTTTCAGGAAATCAAACAGTTCTTTTTTCATCAAAAAAAATGTAAAAGAAGGATTATTTATTTAATTTTAAAAGAAGGATAAAAATTCGGCGGGATGAGAAATTTTTTTATAATTTTATCCCGTGTTTAGAATTAATAATTTATCCCTTTGTTTTCATTATTTACTATGAAGTATTTTTTAGAGAGAAAGGAACTTGAAACAAAGGAGCATTCTAAGTTCTATGATATAACGGGGGAGGTAAAAGGGGCAATAAAAAAATATAAAGTTCAAAATGGGCATGTTTTGGTGCAGGTTATGCATACTACCTGCGGGATTTATGTTAATGAGGGGGAAGAAAGACTGCTGCAGGATTTTGTTCTTTATTTAAATAAGAAGGCTCCTCAAAACAAGGGGTTGTACTTGCATGATGATATTGAAAAAAGGGACTGCCCTAAAGATGAGCCTGAAAATGGGCACAGCCATATTAAATCTGCTTTATATTCGAATTTTTCAATAAGTTTGATCTTAAATAATGGAGAACTGCAGCTCGGAAGATACCAGAGAATTTTACTTGCGGAGTTTGACGGGCCATGCCCTAGGAAGCATAAAGAAAAAAGAAAATATTTCATTAGTATTTTAGGAGAATAAAAATGTTGGATGAATACTTAAAATCAAAAGCAGAGTTTGTAAATACAAAACTGGAAAGTTTTTTGCCTAAAAGCATTGATGAAACATGGGTCAAAGATAATTTTCCTTATTATAAGGGAGATGCAGGCATAATGAATGAGTTAATGAAGCCTATTTGGGATTTATTAGAAAGAGGGGGGAAGAGATGGAGGCCGGTTTTAATGATGTTATGCTGTGATGTTGTTGGGGGAGGGTCAAAAATAGAGGAGCTTATTCCTGTTGTGGAAATAATTCATAATGGAACTTTAATGGTAGATGATGTTGAAGACAGCTCTGATATAAGAAGGGGAAAACCCTGCATCCATAAGATTTTTGGAGAGGATGTTGCAATTAACACAGGCAATATGATGTATTATCTTCCTTATTTAATAATAAAGAAAATAGACTTGGATAAAAAGACAAAATTAGCTGTTTATGACCTAATTAATGAAGAGATGCTGAAATTGTCTATCGGACAGGGCATGGACATTTATTGGCATAGTGGCGGGGAAAATATCAGCGAACAACTTTATCTTCAGATGTGTGCCTTTAAGACAGGAACTTTAGCAAGAATGTCTGCTAAACTTGGAGCATTATTAGGAAATGCGAATAAAAAACAAGTTAAAGCTCTTGGAAAGTTTGCTGAAACAATAGGAATAGCATTCCAGATTCAGGATGATATCCTTAACGTGACTAATAAAGAATGGGGGAAAGAATTTGGAGAGGATATTACAGAAGGGAAGAGAAGCTTAATGGCTATAAGAGTTTTGGAAAAAGGAAACGAAGAGGACAGGAAAAGGCTTTTGGAAATATTATCCATGAAAACAAAGGATGAAAGGCTAATTAACGAGGCAATTGGACTGATGAAGAGATATGACACGATAAACTATGCAAAAAAGAAAGCTGAAAAATTAGTGGAAGATGCTTGGAGAAATCTGGATTCCTGCATCCTTCCTTCTGATTCTAAAATAAAATTAAAGATGTTTGCAGATTTTCTTGTGAACAGGGAGATTTAGGATGGAGCAAGTTGTTTTATTGGACGAAAATAATAATAAGATAGGAATTGGAGAAAAAATTAAGGTGCATGAGCAGGGAAAACTTCACATGGCATTTTCTATATTTATTTTTAATAACAAGAGAGAGCTGATGCTGCAGAAAAGAAGCAAGAATAAGTACCATTCAGGGGGATTATGGAGCAATACCTGCTGCAGCCATCCAAGGCCTGGTGAAAACATAGAGGCGGCGGCGCATAGAAGATTGAGGGAAGAAATGGGGTTTGATTGCGAACTTGAAAAGGTATTTAGCTTTAGTTATAAAGTTAAGCTAGGAAGCTTGTTTGAGAATGAGCTGGATTATGTTTTTATAGGAAAATTTAATGGAAACCCTTTTATTAATTCTGAGGAAGTTGAGGGCTGGAAATGGGTAAGCATGGATGAATTAGAAAAGGAGCTGGAAAAAAACCATTGGGATTATAGTTACTGGTTTAAGGTGGCTTTTCCGAGAATTATTGGTTTCTTAGGGGAAAATGGGGCTTCTTTATTCAAAAGCTAAATGTAACTCCGGATATATATTTTCAGTCTATAGCTAAGTAAGCCTGTTTTTTAATAAGATTTATATAAATAAGAATTATTTTAAGAGCATGAAAATAAAATCTCTTCCTTTGGAAGACCGACCCAGAGAAAAGCTGATTAAGCAGGGGGCAGAAAATCTGACGAATTCTGAACTTTTGGCGATAATCTTGAGAGTTGGGAATAGGGGGGAGAACGTTTTAGATTTATCAAACAAACTTTTTAATAAATATGATATTCGGTCTCTTTCCAGGGTTGAAATAAGCAAGCTGAGAAAGGAAATTGGAATAGGGGATGCTAAAGCATGCCAGATTGCTGCATGTTTTGAGTTGGGGAGGAGACTGGCTGCGTTTAAGAAAGACGGACATATTATAAGGGACACAAAAGATATAGCTAAAATTTTTCTCCCTGAAATGGGTGCTCTAAAAAAAGAGCATTTTAAAGGGGTTTATCTTAATTCAAGAAAAAGGATAATCAAAGAAGAGACAATTTTTATAGGCAGTTTAAACGAATCAGTTATTCATCCTAGAGAGATTTTCAGAATAGCTCTGGACGAAAATGCTGCTGCTTTAATCTTGCTCCATAACCACCCTTCTGGAGACCCCACACCAAGTGAGTTTGATATTAAAGTTACCAAAGAATTAGTGAAAGCAGGAGATATTTTGGGAATTAAAGTACTTGACCATATTATTTTAGGAGAGAATAAGTATCTAAGCTTTAAAGAGGAGCGGTTGATTTGAGCTATTCTTCAAGCTCCTCTTTTATTCTCATCCCTTTGGGCGTTAATTGATAAAGCCTTCCGGTTTTTTCTTTTGGATTCAGGCATTTTGCAATTTTCTTTTTTTCAAATGCCCGTAAAATATCGCTTACGTTATTGAGCCCTAGCCGAGTTTCTTCTTTGATTTGGGTTGGTATTTTAGGCTTGTTCATAACTTTAATAATTTTTCTTCTTTGCTTTCCACGGACTACCCAAGAATAATTTTCATTCATTGCTAAAGGTATAAATGCGGTATAAAAAGCTTTACACTGATTCTATACCGAAATATTTAAAAACTTTCAGTTCTAGTTAAAGCGGTGTCAAGAAACAGGATTAGGAAGTTTTTTTGGATGTTGAACTGCAAAGGGCTAATCAGCTTTAGATTTTTTAAGTGGTTATTTGGGTAAAGAAGCTTCGCAGAAGGTTTATGTAGGAACCGCTATTTAATAAGCAATTTTGCCATAATTATGGGATTACATATGTTTTATTGAAATCAATCGATGATAAAAATGTATATAAACTTTTTATTAATAATAATTTATGGAGTCAATTATACAGGAAATTGAAACCAGCTTAGATAAATGCCAGGAATTTATCTTTAAGCTGAGGAAATTTTTCAGGAAAAATCCAGATGTTTCAGAAAGGTTTGTTAAGTTTCTGCAGGAAAAAGAAGAACTGATTTTTTAACTCAAAATTACTTTTCTATCATCTTTTTCACTTTTTCAATCAGATCTTCTTTTGTAAATGGCTTTGTTATATAATCTGCAATTCCAGCTTCCTTTAACTCTTCAACTCTCTCTGACGAAACCGGGATTGCGCTCAAGAATGCAAATTTTGCTTTTACCCCCATGTTTTTTAGCTTTGCAAAAATATCCCAGCCAGACATATCCGGAAGCATGATATCAAGCAGAATAACATCAAAGCCCTTTTTTATTTGTTTTATCCCTTCTTTTCCAGAATAGGCTGTTTCTGTTTCAAACCCCGCGTTTGTCAATATTAATTTAACCGCTTCTGCTGTATCTTTATTATCCTCTATATAAAGTATTTTTTTCATATTACTTTTTTAGCTCTTTTATCTCTTTTTTTAGCTCGCTCATTTTTACTTCTCTGCCAATCATCAGTTTGTTTAGCTTTTCAATTTCTTTTTCTACCTGCTTTTTTTCAGTTACATCTCGGAATATGCCAATTGTTGAGATAAATTTTCCGTTTGTTATTTTTGGAGAAATATTTCCTTCTACAAATATCTCTTTTTTATTTTTTGAAATAAAAATTGTATTTACATTTTCTAAGTGTTCTCCTGCGCAGACTTTCTTAAATAAATCCATGCAGTGCGTTTTTTGGTCGCTTTTTAGAATATTCAATAAGCTGAGGCTTTTAATGTCCTCTTCTGAATAGCCCATTATTTCTTTCCATTTTTTGTTTACATAAATAAAATTGCAGTCTTTATCTACACTTTGTATCAGGTCATTTGCATTATCCAAAATTTCTTTATATTCTTTTTCTGTATATTTTATTCTTTTGTTTATTTCATTTGCAAGCCCTGCAAATTCATTGTTTTGGCTTAGGTAAACTTCCTCATTTCTTTCAGAGACTGCTGTTTTAATTTTTTCAAGAGGCTTCATAATTGATAGAGAAACAATCAAACCTGTTGTTATTATTAAGATAAATGAGCTAACAAGAAAGAAAACAATTGAAAGTGAATTTATTTTTAGATTGGATAAGTTAGCTTCTGAACTTATTACTTTTGCAGTTATATTCCCGTTTGCATAAATAAATAGAAAATATCCACTAAGAGAGACTATTAGAAATATTGTAAATAAACCTAAAAAAATTTTAGATATTATCTTCATTTTTCCTCTTTTTATCTGAATAAGAAGGGGGCTCTTAAATATCTCACGGCTCTTTTTGGATAACCTTCTTAAATTGTTGGATAAAAATAATTCTTTTTGTAGCTTTTTATAAAAGTTCTTAGAATTCTTTCTTATGATCTATAAAATATATAGCTAAAGCTTTTTATAAGAATTTGGTTGTATATTCCGCCCGGCTTTTAATTTTTCATTCTTTTTTTTACTATCTCGTGAATTCTTAATTTTATCTTTAGTTTTCCTATTATCTTTTTTAGGACTAAAATTATAAATGTTAGAAGTATTAAGCCCCCAATTATCAATAAAATTATAATTATTTGCCCAGAGGTTTTACTGTCTTTTTTTATTATTTCAAATGAGTCTTTTCCTTCGGCTTCTTCTTTATTATTTACAACAATCTGGACATCCAGTTCATAATTTCCTTCAGGGGCATTTTCTGGAATTTTTATATTGCCCACAAAAGAAGCTTGTGTTTCTATTGCAAGTGTTTCTGATTTCGAAGCAAGGATGTTTTTTTGTGAGTCCAGAATATTATAATTAAGAGTTATGTCCATTCTTTGTTGTCCTGCAAGGTTCATTATTTTTGTTGTGAACCATAGCTCGCCTCCAGCTTGGATGTTTTTGTGCGTATCTGCAATCTGAACCTCAAGATTGAATGGATTTTCCTGAGCTGCCGCTAAGGATAAAAGCAGGAGGCCTAAAACCAGGATTTCAATAAATAAGGTCTTGTTTTTTTCTTGTTTTGATTTCATCTTCCTCTTTTTCTACTTTATCAAAAAAATTGAATATTTTATTTAATAGCTCTTCGCCTTTTGTTGAAGGGCTGAAAGCTATAACTCTGGCATTATTCTCGGAAGCGTAATCTGCAATTTCTTTTACAAAAGCAGCTACTTTATTTTCATCATTGTATATTAAAAGAGTGGAAAGTGCATCAATTATTAAGAATTTTTCCCCTTTTATCTCTTTTATAAAACTAGATATTGCGTAACTTAATTTTTCTAAATCCCTTGGAGAAATGTGAAGAACCTCCTCCTTTTGCTTTTCAGAAGTTACACAGTCTATAAAAAATATTTTTTCAGTTTTTATCTTATTTTTCTTTAGTGTTTCTTCTATGCTTTTTTGGGTTTTATTTAAAGAAACGTAAATGCCTGTGCAGTTTTGCATAGAACTTACTATCTTGTTTATTTTTTTCTGCAGTTTTTCTACAGGAGTTATTATTAGTAATGAAGACATTTTATAAGAGTATATTTGAGAGTATATAAATTTACTTTAAAATTTTTTTAACTCTTTCTACCAAATCTTTTTTTGTAAAAGGCTTTGTTATGTAATCTGAAATTCCCACTTTCTTAAACTCTTTCATTCGTTCGGTAGATATTGGAATAACGCTAAGAAAAGCATATTTAGAATCATATTTTTTGCTGCTTAATGTCTTAAAAATATCCCATCCAGACATGTCAGGCAACATTACGTCCAATAAAACAAGGTCAAATTGCTTCTTGTGTGTTTTTTCAAGCCCGTCTGCTCCACAAAAACTTATCTCTACTTCATAGCCTGCATCCTCCAGCATCTGCTTTACTGCTTCTGCAGTATCTCTATGGTCTTCTACATAAAGTATTTTTTTCATTTTTTAACCTCCTCTTTATATCTGATTGGCAATGTGAAATAAAAAGTAGAGCCTTTTCCTAATTCACTCTTTAAGTTTATTTTTCCTCCTAATAATTCAACCAGCTGTTTAGTTATTGCAAGCCCTAAGCCAGTTCCTCCAACTTCGCTTTTTAAAGGAGTATAAATCTGATAAAATTTCTCAAAAAGTTTAGATATTTTATCTTCTGGAATCCCGATGCCTGTATCCGTAACCTCCACTAAAACACTGTCATCCTGCTTTATTGCTTTTATTTTGACATAGCCTTCTTCTGTGAACTTAATGGCATTATCAATTAAATTATTCAGTATTTCTGTTAATCTTATACTATCTGTGCTCATGTTTATTGGCTTGTCTATCTCAACGATTAATTTTATATTTTTCTTATCTGACAATATCTTCAAGTCATTTACAATAGAGCTAATGCAATTTTCTAAATCTATTTTAGAAATATTCAATTCAAATTTATTGGATTGAATTCTTGCAATCTCCAAGATATTATCTACTAGAAACCTTAATTGATTGCTGTTTCTTCTTAATGCGTTTAGATTATTAATATTCTTTTCAGAAAGTTTCGTCTTTATTTCTTCCAATAATTCCAGGTTTGCATATATTGCTGTCAGGGGAGTTTTCAATTCATGGGATACTATATTCATAAAATCTGTCTTGGCTATATCTAGCTCTTTTAATTGTTCTACTTGCTTTTTTATTTTTTCTTCTGCCTCTTTTCTTTGTGTGATATCGTGATATACAACATAAACACCAGTTTGTTTTTTAGATTCATCGTAGACTGAACCATATGAAGCAGAAATCCATTTTGTTTCTTTATTTTTTGTAAGGATTCTAAACTCACTAGTCGAAGTTTTTAAATCCCTCTTTGAAATACATTCGTTCCATTTAGCCGTTATCTTCTTATTATCATCAGGATTTATATAAATCATGAGTCGATTATCATTTGGCTTAAAGTCCATAATCTCAGACAGGGTGTATCCTGTAAGTCTTTCAATGGCAGAATTAGCGTAAACCAGATGATGAGCCATATCATAAGATAAAAGCACATCAGATATATTATCAGCAATCATTTTAAGTTTTTCTTCACTCTTTTCCAAATCCTTTTCTGCTCTCTTCTGTGCTGTAATATCTCTAACAGTTGCCTGCAAATAAATTCTTCCTTCTTCTTCAACTCTGCTTAATAAAACCGTTGCAGGAAAATCTCCGTCTCCATATCTCATATGAGTCCATTCAAAAAAACTACTTCCTTCTTTCATTGCTTTTTCAATCATTTTCTTTGCCTTGATTGAAGATAATTGCCCATCTGGCTGCTTTTCAGGAGATAGATCCACTGGTCCTAGAGAAATAAATTCTTTTTCATCTTTTACATTAAATATTTTAATCGCTGAATCATTTCCAGAAGTAAATTTCCAGTTTGGAGGTTCTAAAGTCATAATTGCATCTTTTGAAAAAGTAAATAGCACTTTGTATCTTTCATCTGTTTCTTCCCTTCTTTTTGCTACATGCTCTCTTTTTCCTACTATTTCTTCTCTTCCGGTTGCTACTGTTTCTCTTTTTCCTACTATTTCTTCTCTTTCTAATGCTATACCTTCTCTGTTCTCTCCTTTTTTTATTCTCTCTCTTTTTCCTACTATTTCTTCTCTTCCGGTTGCTACATGCTCTCTTTTTCCTACTATTTCTTCCCTTCTTTTTGCTACATGCTCTCTTTTTCCTACTATTTCTTCTCTTCCGGTTGCACTCAACTTTTTTCTAATTTTCTCCATCATAATCTCCTTTTAAAATTTTGAATCTCAAACCCCCCTTCTTTTATTCAAATAAAAAGCATTTAAGTATTTTATTTATTATAATCTTCTTCTTTTTTTCCTACGTCCGCGCCAGATATTTTTAATTTGGATGCCGTATCACTATCTGTTGCCTTAGAATTTTTCAATAATAACTTCAAAGTCTCTTTTTCGCTCTTAGCAAGATTCATGCTTCCTCTTTTAGGCTTACTTTATGAATTTAATGTGCATTATTTATTTATATATTTAAGGTTATATGTCTAAACCTTTTATCTAAATTTAGTTCAAGATTTAAACCTTAAACTTATATTGTTAATAATATTGGAGATAATATCATAAAAAAGGTTATAAACAATCAAGAAACCTTTTGGTTTCTGGCTGTCAAAATGCCGCATTAAAGTGGTCAAGCATTTCAACATGAAAGAGGAAAATATAATTAAGATTCTTGAAGGGAAGAATATTGGACCCAATATAACCGAGTTAGTCAATCTTTCTAAGTCCTCTCGTTCAGCTGTCAGAACTGCTATTGCAAAATTAGAAGGGGCTAATAAAATTTCTTTTAGAAATATTGGGCTGGCTAAAGTTTATTTTTTAGATCAAAAAAAGGTGAAGCAATGAAAAAGAAATATTTATTTGCATTATTTTTTAATGTTATCTTATTTAGTTTAGATTATGTTTCTGCTGGCTTTGTAGATAATGCTGCAACATATTGGATGCATAATAAATCTGATTCTCAATTTAGTGCTTATCGTCAGTTAAGAAATGTAAGTACAGAACTTGCAATGATTACCCCTGCTAGTTTAAGTACAAATAATCTTGGAATATTTTGTTGGGGAGATAATTGGACTTCTCCTAATTTTACCAGCATCACTTCAGTCAGCGGGATTTGGAATTTCTCCTTGAATTATACTAGGAGTACTACTGGTTCAAGAACCCCTGTTCTTTATTTATTTGCAAGAATCTTCAAGTTAAACTCCACTGGAAGATTTGAGATAGCAAATTCAACTCAGTCCGCAAATGTTGGCGGACAAACAACGAATACTGCTGTTTTGTGGGGCTATAATCTGACAGATAGTTCTTTAACAAATCTTTCTGTTGGAGAGAGAGCGGGAGTTCAATTTTGTATTAATGTTACAACTGCCCGAAATAGAAACGCAAATATCTACTGGGAAAACTCGACTCGTTCTTTTGTGGTAATCCCCCTCCAGTATTTTGACGCCTCTTCTCCAAATTTAAATATAACTTATCCTCTTAATGCCACTTATAATATTAGTGTTTCTTCATTAAATTACACAGTCTCTGATGCAAATTTACAAGCTTGCTGGTATAATTTGAATGGAACAATTAATATAACAATTACTTGCGGAACAAATTTGACTGGATTGACTTCAACAGAAGGAAGCAATATTTGGAGAGTTTATGCTAACGATACAGCAGGAAATATAAACTCTGGAAATGTTTTTTTTACTGTTGACACGACACCTCCGCAATGGAGTAATATTCAGCAGAATATTCCAAGCCTTTATTCTGCTAACCTTTCTTATTTCAACATTGCCTGGACAGACAGTGGTGGCATAGGAATTGTTCTTTTTGAAGGCAATTTTTCAGGAGTTCCTGTAAATTATACAATGTATTTAATTTCTGGAAATACTTACGGGTTTAATGCAACACTTCCTGCCGGAACTTTTTACTGGAAATCCCATGCAAACGACTTCTATGGAAATCTTAATTCAAGCCCAACTCAAATGTTCATAATCAATAAAGCAAGCCAGACAGCAACTCTTAATATAAATGAAAGTTCCCCTATAGTTTACGGAACTTGGGTAAATGTGACTTGCAATGGAGAATTATTTAGAAATGATGCCGATTTTAGTTCTGAAATAGGACATTCTATTCTATTAAACGCAGGAAATTATAATTATTCATGCAGATTATATGAAAATGAAAACTACTCGTATGATGATGACAATTTAACATTTAAGGTTAATCAGGCAGCTGGAGACATTCGCTTATCGCCTCCTCAGCAGAATCTTAGTGGCGGCGGCAGTTGTTTGTACAATTGGAGTTGCACAGAATGGAATAAATGCAGTCAGGAAGGAAAACAAACTAGAACTTGCTGGAATCTTGGTACGTGCCCTAATAGGTATAATGCTCCTAAAACAGAGCAAAATTGTGCATATCTTGCCTCAGAAAAAGCTTTATTTGATATCGTTTTAACAGTAATAAACCCACAAATAATTCTTGGAGAGAACTTAACTGCCAAAATTTCTCTGGTCAATTATGGAAATAAAACAAATTTAAATGTCACTTTAAATTACACGATAACTGATTCAAATAATAAAACTATTTTAAGGGAAAAAGAAATAGTGCCAGTAGAAATCCAAAATGAATTTATTAAGGAATTTGTTTTACCATCTCAAATAGCTCTTGGAGAATATAAATTGTTTGTTGAAATAAATTATGAAGGTCAGGAAAAAGAAGCTGTTTCACAAGGTTCATTCAAAATTCTTCCAAAAAAACAAGGATTTTTCCCTTCTCTTATAGGAAAGGCGATTTGGACTGACTCCGACAAAAGAAACTATTTGATAACAGGCACTTCACTTTTAGTAATTATTATGATCGTTGTTTATATTTTAATTAAAAAATCTATAAGAGAAAATAAACAGAGTATAAAATATAAAAATGGATAAAGCTTTAATATTAGTAAAAAAGTACGAAGATTATCTTAATAGGATATTTGAAATAATAAAGGAGCGTGGAAAAAAAGCATGCTATGTTACATTTAACAAAACTCCTGATTTTATCTTGGAATCTGCAGCAAAACACAATATCCAAAAAGATAAGCTTTATTTTATTGACGGTATAACTGCAAGGATTAAAAGTTCTGCTAAAATTAAGAATTCTGTTCAGATAAGCTATTTTGATAATCTTTCAAAGATAAGCAACAACATCAGAAAGATAGTAAACAAAGGTTATCCTTTAGTTATTTTTGATTCACTTTCAAACCTCCTCATTTATCCTTCTATAAATGACTCCTCTATTGTTAAATCCCTCAAGGTTTTATTTGAATCCCTTGATAAAGTGAATGGAGAAGTTGCTTTTGTTTGTTATGAGAAGGATATTGGGAATTATTCATTAGACAAAACATTATCGTTATTCAATAAAATTATAAAGCCCTCCAGCGAATTATTTGGAACATAAAAAAGATTTAAAGATTGAAAATCTTTAACTCATTTCAGTTTTAAACAACTGAAGATTTAAAAATAAGCAAGACTTAAATAAACAGAGAAAAATACAGAAAACTATAGTTTTCTGTCTGATTAAACCAAAGAAAAGCAAAGCTTTTCTGGTCCCCAAAAATCCATAAAAGATTTTTGCGGTTTCAAACAAAACAAACAAAAAATTTGACATGGGAAAAAAAATAATGATTGTGGATGATGAGCCTGATATAAGGATGCCTATAGAAGAGGTTCTTGAAAGAAATGGGTATAAAGTCGTGACTGCAGTTAGTGCTGATGATTGCCTGAAGAAAGTTCAGGCAGGGGAAAGGCCCGACTTAATTTTAATGGATATTGTGATGCCTGGAACTCCTGTAAGAAAAATAATTCCAAAACTTGGCAAAATTAAGATAGCTTATTTATCTGTTGTCAGAATTTCTGAAGCTGAAAGAAAAGATTTAATGAAAAACAAGAATATTGTTGATATTATACAAAAGCCATTTGAGCTTAGCGAATTAATAAAAAGAGTTAAGAAGCTAGCTGGATAAACTTTTGTTCCGGTTCGTTTGCACTGAGAACTTGTATTTTAGTATCTAAAAAATGTTTTAATTTAATGTAAATTATACCAAAAAATATTTCTTACGGGATAGGGGTTCACTTCATATTAGTCTGTATTATTTCTCATAAAGTTTCCTTTTTTCGATTATCTTCCCAACCCGAATCTTTATTTGCAATTTTTCAAATAGAACTCTCAGTTTTTTATATGAGAAAATCAAAATTATCAAAACCAATATAAAAACTGCCGCAATAGCAATTAGGTAATACATCCTGTTGTCAATTTGTTTTTCTACAACATTGAAAGATGTCTCTGCGACAACCTCTTTATCATCACCATAATCTACTTTTGCATTAATTTTGTATTTTCCAGGCTCAGTATCCTCAGGAATATTAAAAGTCTTTACAAAACTGGCTTGTGTTTGAACAGCCATTGTTTCTTTATTTTCTGCTATTATGCTGTTGTTATCATCACTAATCCAGTAATTTAAAGAAATATCCGCTTTCTCGATATTTTCAAGATTAGCTATCTTTATGGTGAACCAAATATCATTTCCTGCCAAGACTTCTTTATAATTGTTATGAACACTTACTTCTAAGTTAGAAGCACCTTGAACAAAAACTATTTCCATTAAAAAAATAAAAGTAACTGTTGAATATAAAAATAGTTTATTCATGTTATTTTCCTTCTACTTTATCAAAGAAATTGAATATTTTATTTAATAATTCTTCTCCTTTTGTTTTCGGACTTAAAGCCACTATCTGCACATCCTTCTCAGAGGCATATTCTGTCATTTTTTTAACAAATTTAGCTACGCTGTCTTCATTATTAAAAATTAAGAGGGTTGATAAAGCATCTATAATAAGAAATTTTTCTCCTTTTATCCCTTCCATAAATGCACCAACAGCAGAATCCAGCAAGTCTAATCTGTCTGGAGCAATATGCAAAACATCATCTCTTGTCTTTTTTGATGTAACACAGTCTATGAACAATATTTTTTTAGTGTTTATCTTGTTTTTGGTTAAGCTTTCTTCTATGCTTTTTTGAGTTTTGTTTAAGGAGATATAAATTCCAGTTAACTTTTGTACTGTCCTGATTTTTTCAATTATCCTGGCTTGCAGTTTTTCAACAGAAGTTATTATTAAAGTGGAGCTCATTTAATATTTCAAATAAATTGTTACTTAAATACTTTTATCCAATCATCTTTTTTATCTTTTCTATCAAATCTTCTTTTGTAAAAGGCTTTGTTATGTAATCTGAAATTCCTGCTCTTTTTAGTTCTTCCATTCTTTCTGATGATACTGGTATTGCGCTTAAAAAGGCGAACTTTGATTTTACTCCTTTTTTGCTTAAATTCGCAAAGATGTCCCAGCCAGACATATCCGGGAGCATGATATCCAGCAAGATAAGGTCAAAATTCTCCTTTTCAATTATTTTTAGCCCGTCTTTCCCGCAGGAAGCTATTTGAGAGTCGTAGCCTGCAACATCTAAAATCATTTTTACAGCTTCTGCAGTGTCTTTATTGTCTTCGATATATAGGATTTTCTTCATGTTTAAGACTTTCCTCCTTTCAATTGTTTTTTCTTTATAATTTCTTTTATTTGTGAATCAAATTTTGCAAAGGGGTCGGGGTAATTTCTGTTTTCAATTTTTTTGCTGCTTATATCTTCTGCTTTGCGTTTAATTGGAAGAGTGAAAGTAAAAGTTGTCCCTTTTCCTTGGATGCTTTTAACTTTTATTGTCCCTCCATGCGCTTCGACTAATTGTTTGGTTATTGATAATCCAAGGCCAGTTCCCCCATATCTTCTTGAAACCGAAGCATCTACTTGATAGAACTTTTGAAATAAATTTTTTATTTTTTCTTCTGGAATTCCTAATCCCGTATCTGAAATATCTACTTCAATAAATTCTCCACTTTGCTTTGCTTTGATAGTTATACTTCCTTGGTCTGTAAATTTTATTGCATTAGTAATAAGGTTATTTAAGATTTCTTTTATTCTTGAATCGTCAACTTCTATTATCTGGAGTTTTTCTATTTTTGTAATTATTTTGAGGCCTTTTTGATTTGCAAGGATTTGTAATTCATCAACTACATTTTTAATTAATTTTTCTAAATCTACTCTTACTCTTGTCAGTTCAAATTTTCCAGAATCCATTCTGGCTATTTCCAGAATATTTGAAATAAGCATTTTCAGGTTATTTGCGTTTCTTCTTATTGCTTCAAGGCTGTTTAACTCTTCTTTTGTCAAGTTCTTTTTCATGTCATCTAAAACATCCAGATGGGCAATTATTGCAGTAAGGGGGGTTTTTAATTCATGAGATACTACATTTAAGAATTCGGATTTGGATTTGTCAAGCTCTTTTAACTCTTCATTTGCTTTTGATATGTCTTCCATCATGTTTAAAATAGCTATTTTTGTGTTGCTGATGTCTTTTGTTTTTTTATTTACTTCTCTTTCCAGAGCCTCTCCTTTTTCTTTTTCAGATTCTAGGAGCTTTTGCTGGTATTTTTCCAAGTTTTGTGCCATTAGTTCAATCGAGCTTATTAGTTCTTTAATCTCCCCTTTTGCATTTATGCCTATCTTTTTATTTAAGTTTCCTTTTCCAATTTCTTTTGTGATACTTACTAGTTCAGAAAGTGGGCGGGTAATGTTTTTAGATAAAATTCTGTTGAATATAAAAATAGTTAAAATAAAAAGGAGGCCCGTGGACCAGATTAAAATCAGAAAAATATTTAGGGTGTTTATTCCTTCTTTGTAAATTTCTCTTGGGAGTGTTGTTTCAACAACAACTGCTGGATTTTCTTCTATATCTTTTATTAGGAAATATGTCTGTATCTCTGTCTTATTTTTTTCGAGATATTCTATGTTAGATTTTAGCGCCTCTTTTGCTTCGGGATTTTTGAATTGCTCGTAGGAAATCATATTTATCTTAACCCAAACTAAACTTTCCAGTTCTTTTATTTTCTCTTCATTTAGCTTGTACCCTATGGTTAAAAATCCTGCGGAGGGGCCTTCCTTATTGCTTCTTAATATGGGTTGGGAAGAAATAATCAAAAAATAATTTTCTAGAACTTTTAACCCAGTTACATTTGTTGTTTCAAATTTTTCATAATTATTGGATAGGTATTCTTTTATGCCTTTTACTTCAGATTCCGCTAGTTCTGCGCGGTTTATAAAATAAAATATGTCCCCCGATGTATTTGTAAAAGACATAAATTCAATATTTAGATTAGCCAGTGTTTCATCGTTTAAATTTGAGACTATGTAACCAGGATATTCATTTTGTATGAATAAATAAGTGTCATCCCAGTCTGCCCAATCTACAGAACTAGACCTCACTATTTCAAATTCTTTGTTAATAGCTTCTTGGACTCTTTTGCAGTTAATATTTGCATTTTCATTTTCTAATTTCGAAAAGCTTTTGTTTATTGTAAAGTAGGAGAACAAGGAAATTATAATTAACATGATGAGAGTTATGGAAATGTTTATTGCAATCATCTTGTTTTGGAGGTTCATCTTAATCTATTTGGTATCTCTTGGGCTGGCCTCGTTGATTTAGCAATTCATTTATTTCTTTTTTTAATTCAACCATTTTAAGCTCTCTTCCTACTGCAAACTGGTTAAATTTTTCAAGCTCTTCTGCCCTTTCTTTTAACTCTTCTTCTGCTTTCTTGCGCTCGGTGATATCCCAGAAAATGCCTAATATGCCAATAACGTTGCCTTTTTCATCCTTGACAGGGGTTTTTATCGTATGGACAAATACCTTTTTCTCATCTTGTATATACCCCTCTTCTATATCTTCCATCTTGTCTGTTTCCATAAGTCTCTTATCATCTGCTCTATATTTTTCAGCTAATTCTTTAGGAAAAAAATCAAAATCTGTTTTTCCGGTAATTTCTTTTGGTTTAATTTTCAGGTCTTTAGCATAATTTTCATTGCAAGATATATAAACTAAGTTGCTATCCTTTAAGAAAATTTTCTGCGGAATATTTTCAACCAATAATCTGTATTTTTCTTCGCTTTCTTTTAATTCTTTTTCTGCTTTCTTTCTTTCTGTTATATCTCTAAAGAAGCCCAACATTATCTTTTTACCTCTAATCATCACCTGGCTGCTGGTTATATCACAATAAATTACTTTTCCATCTTTTCTTAATACTGGAAGATTTTCTGCAGTTGTTATCTTTCCTTCCCGCTGTTCTTTAAATTTCTCTATCACTAAGGGTAGGTCTTTTTTTGGATGGATTCCCGTAATGCCCAGTTCCAGGATCTCTTTTTCAGAATATTTAAGCATTTCCTGGATTTTTTTATTTGCAGAGATAAAGTTCTTCTTCTCTGCATCTGCCACAATAATTCCTTCTGCAGCCTCATCAAATATCACCTTGTATTTTTCTTCGCTTTCTTTTAATTCTTTTTCTGCTTTTTTTCTTTCTGTTATATCTTCTCCGGAGCTTATTGTTCCGGTTATTTTGCCTTTATCATCTTTTAACAGGGTGCTATGCCAAGAGATTATTTTTTCTCTTCCTTTTTTTGTCAGGACCAGATTTTCAAAAAATTCTGTGTAGTTTAATTCTCCTTTCATTAATCTATTAAACACTACGTGGACTTCTTTTCTTTTTTCTTTTGGAATGCAAGCATCAAACCAATTCTTTCCAATTAGCTCTTGTTTTTTATATCCAAGAAGTTCGCAGCCTTTTTTATTTATTAAAACAATTGTTCCGTTTGAATCAAGAAAAACGATTAAAGAATTAATCAAGTTTAATAATTCTTCAGCTGATTTATTGTAAATACCTTCCATCTTCCCTCTTTTTTTATAATCTATTTTTGAAATTTTCAATTTCTGCAAAAACCGGCTTCGGATTTTCTGTTTTTAGATTATTAATTATCTCATTGAACAACTGTATTGGGGAATTTTTTATTAAAGAGTTGTGAGAGAAAGTGAAAAGTTCTTTGTTTTCAATAAAATTATGCAGTTCTTTCTTTTTTTGGGGAGAGTGGAAAAATGAATCCATCTCATCTACATCCCGAAACCCATAGAGCATGGCGTGAGTTAAACTTCCGTGAGGAAGCCTGAACACTTGGATAATGTTCGGAGTTTCTAAGAGCTTTTTTTCTGTTTCAAGCTCTCCTTTATCTAATCCTTCTTGCGTTAACTTAGCTAATGCAACTGCAAATGTCTTAATGCCCAGTTTAGAATAATTAAGATTTACGGTATAAGAGTCAATCAAGTTTTTCTCTAGTTTTCTTCTTATTTTTCCAACTGCCTGGCTTGAAATTTTTAGCTTTTCTGCTATCAGGGAATCAGAGACTCTCGCATTTTCCAATAAAAACTTTAGAACTTTTTTTTCGTTTTTTGTTAGGTTCATTTTCTCTCTTCTTTTCTCACTTTCAAATATAAATCATTTAATAATTATTAGTTTATAAATTTAACTATATTTTATTAAACCAAAAGAGACTTATAAGTTTAAAGTTTCAACATTAAACTTATATCTTTAACTTAGCTTTCTGTCATCGTTAGAGTTAGGACTTTAAAAAAAAGAGGCAGTAAAAATGAGCAGATTATTTGTTAAAAGGGTTTACAGTCAAAATCTTGTTTTAGGAGCAGGTATAGTGTTTCTTCTCAGCATTACTTTCATTTTGCTTATTCTTCCCAAGTTTAATATGTTCGCTGTTCAGTATTCTGATGCTGAAAAAATATTAATTCCAGAAGTTGGCGCAGAAAAAGAAATTGAATATTATGGATATAAATATTCAAACAGTTCAGGGATTATTGTTTCTGCCCTATCAGAGATTCATTGTTCCTGGAAAAGCGCAGGGGAAGATGATAGCTGGAAGGAATGTGAAGCTGTTTTTGAAATAGAAGATAGCAATAGGGTAAAAAGCAGGCTATATTCTCCCAAGGTTGAGCTTAATTTTGCAGATAAAATAAATGTAAAAAATATTGAAATAAGCTATTCTCAAGATTTTGAGATAGAGCGTGAAACTTATATCCAATCAGGTGCAGAGGAGACTGCCCAGGAAGTTGGCCGTGGCAAGGAAAGGAAAACAGGCTTATTTTCTGCATCAAATCAGGGAAAGCTTAAAAGGCCGGTAGAAAGGACTTTAGAAACTGAGAAAAAGGTTTTTCTGAAAGATGAAAAATTAAGCTTCAAAAAGAGAAAATTTACTGATTTTTCAGACTTTTCTGAATCTGTTACTGAGAATCATAATCTCTCTTTGAGTAGCTCCACAGAGGGAGTTTCCCCTCCTGTAAGGGGGGAGATTTCTGAGCAGAACCTTTCAGGGAGTTATCAGGAATCAGAAAACAATGGGTCTAATCTAGAGACTAATAATTCTGGTTCAAACGTTTCTGCTCAGAAATCTTTAGAGTCTTCAGATAATTTTTCTGAAGCTCTTAAGAATTATTCAGAGAATTATGAGGAAGGGTCTCAAGGACACAATCTCCTTTCAGGATTTTCTCTTTTTAGTGATACGGAGTTGAGTACAGAAGAGCCCTTTGCTGTCAGAGTTAGATTTGAGATTCCTAAATACTCTTCCAACCAGTTTGACTTTAAGATTTATGAGGAAGGATTTGAGGCTTCGATTGATCCAGATGTTTCTGGGTGCGGCAGTTTGGACTCTGAAAATGGGGTTTATTTGCTGGAGGAAGACGTTGAAGCGGCACAAATCTGTTTTATCATCTCTGAGAATAATATTACACTTGATTGTCAGGGGCACAGGATAACCTATTCTTTTTCAGGAGAGGGGTATGGAATATATTCTTCTGCAAATTTTACGACAATAAGAAATTGTTTTATTACAGATGGAAATTTTACGGGCAATGGAAGTGCAGTTTACCTTTTAGATTCGGAAAATAGTTTAGTAGAAAATAACACAATTTTAACTTATCTAGATTACCTCGAGGGAGTTTATGTTAGCGGAGATTCTAACATTATAACAAATAACAACATTACCACTTATGGCAGATATGCTTATGCTGTTTATTTTACAAATTCTTTTAATAATTCAGTCATTAATAATTCTCTGAGAACTTATTATTGGGATTCTTATGGAATCTTTCTTGATTCTAGTTCTGGCAACCAGATACGCTGGAACAATGCTACAACTTTTGAAGCAGAGGCTTATGGGATTCGGATGTACAACTCTAGCTACAATCTGGTCAGCTACAATAATATCACTGCAATTGAAGAGTTAGGATATCCTTTTTATCTTGCATCTGACTCAAATTATAACAATCTATCAAATAATGAGCTTGCAGTTTATGTTAAGGATAACGCTGCAATCTATGTTGATTCAGATTATAATTATTTTAAGAGCAATAATCTAACCAGCCATGGAAATGTAGCATTTGGAATACATATCCGGCCAGAGGCAAGCAACAATACTTTTCAAAATAATCAGATACTTACTTATGGAGATGATAGTTATGGTGTTTATTTTGAATCTGGCTCCAACAATGTCTTTTTAGATAATATTTTTGTTACTCATGGTTATTATGGATTTGTTTTTTTGATTTCAGGCTCAAATTTCAACTCTTTTTTTAATAACTCTCTTTTTACATATGGGTTGTGGTCCCCCTGTGTTTTAATTGAGGGGCCTTCAAATGGGAATTTATTTTCAGGTATTAGGGCAGTAACAAATAATTCCTTTTCTGAAATATTCTACGCCTATAATTATTATGTTAACTTTTCAGTCCAGGACAGTTATATCAATGCTTCTTATCCTGCAACAGAAGAAGTTTATTTAGAGTCTTCATTAACTGACAGTGTGTGGAATTTTACTAATGTAACAACCTTTGATTCTAGGTGGGATATTGCGACCAGCGGAGAGTTGATTGTTTCAAATTATCTTGACATTTTTACAAATTTCACTAATGGCTCTTATGTTTCTGCAGACATCCTCTTATCAGATAAAAATTTTAACGAGATTTTTTCAGGGCAAACTAATAGAAACGGGAGCTTAAGTAAGATTCTTCTAGATTATATCCAGAACACCCCCGATAATATTACAGGATATTCTAATTATTCATTAAATGTTTCTCTTGGATGGGAATCTTTCAGTCTATCTCTAAATTTGAGCCAGAGCCACTCTTTATTCTTTACTTTTGATTCGGGGCTTTATCAGCAATACAACGAGGAAGTTTATCCTAGAATCAGTTTTATGGATCCTACACCTGCAAATGAGACTATACGAAACAGTACTTCTTTCTTTGTAAATGTAACTGCAAATGACTCTGAATCAAATATCTCGATGTTTATGGATTTTGATGGCTCCTTGCTTGGGTGGTGGAGAATGGACGATATCGGAGAGAGAGGAGAGATTCTTGATTATCTTGGCAGAAATAACGCCGCTGCGCACGGAAACGCAAGACGGTCTTCAGATGGAAAGCTTGGCAAAAGCTTTATTTTTGAAGGAAATGGAGATTACATTAACCTTGGAAATAGCAGTATCCTTTCTCTCGAGCATAATTTTTCAATTTCTTTTTGGGTAAAGACTTCAGATTCTTCTGGGCAGCCTACATTTATCGGGAGGGTAGATGAAGGAGGGGAGTATGTAAGCTATTGGTATATTGGGAAAAAAACTGGAGAAGGCAGGGTAGAAGTGGGATTAGGAGACGGGGTTAATTACTCTATTTTTCACTCAATAAGAGATGTAGACGACAATCAGTGGCACCAAGTGATTTGGATAAGAAATGACGGGGGTCAAGAAATCTACATAGACGGGATAAACAGCACATATGAAGCGAGATTTGATGGCCCCATAGGGGACATTAATATTTCAACAGATGTTTATATCGGAGGAGATCCTGAAAGCGAAGACTATTACTTTAATGGTAGCATAGATGACTTACTGTTATTTAATAAGAGCCTATCAAGAGAAGAGATACTAGGATTATATGCTAACCAATCTTTAAAGTACATTGGAATTAATTTTACCAATCTGCAAGAAAAAAATTATTTATTCAGAGCATATTCCCAGGATTATGGTGGGAGGGTTAACCTGACTGAAGAAAGGTTTGTTTTGATTAATTTCAGTTACGCTGAAGCGAATTTTACTAATTCTACAAACTCTACTCCTCCTGCGCCCCCTGGCGGAGATGGCGGGAGCACGCCTCCTAATTGCATGCCTCTATGGTCCTGTAATCAGTGGTCTGATTGCATAGACGGAAAACAGACAAGAATCTGTACAAATCCAGATTCAGATTGTAAAGCACGCCCTGACATAGAAAGAAGTTGTAAAGTTAAAGATATTGAAAAAAATGGCAAAAATGATACTTTATTTGATATAAGCCTGCAGATAATTAAGGATAAGATTTTTCCTAATGAAAATTTATCTGTAGCAATGACTTTAATTAATCTGGGCATTCCCGGCAAGGTAAATGCAAATTTACATTATAGGATTGTTAGCTCATCCGGGGAGATGGTTTACGAAGAAAAAGAAGTAGTTCCTGTTGAAACTCAGATAGAGTTTATAAAAACGATAAATACCTATGATTTGGAACAGGGAAACTACAGGCTTTTAGTAGACTTAAGTTATGAAGGCCAGATAGAGCCTGCAAATGCACAAGGCAGCTTTAGCATAGGCAATGGGTTTTTGTTGGGGTCTGTCCAGAGAGTGTTCGTTTATATTTTGTCCCTGTTTTTCTTAACATTAATTTCTTTAACATCATACCTTCTTCTTAGGGAGCTGAAAAAAAGAAGGGCAAAGTTTTAATTATTTTCTCATCAGGCTTTTTAATCTTTACAAAGGTTTATAAATCATTTTTTAATAGTATTACTGAGTAATACTTAGTAATATTTAAAAAGCAGGTGTTTTTTGTATATAAAAAGAGAGGCATAAATGAAAGAGAGAGCGAGTTTTACTTGTGACAAGGAAACATTGAGGGTTCTAGATGAATTAGTGAAATCCGGCAGATACAGGAACAGGAGCCATGCTCTTGAAGAGGCAGTGAAACTTCTTAAGGACAGGGAAAAAAAGGAGGGGCGAAAATGAACAGGAAAAGCATGGCTAAGATAGGAGCAATAAGCATTGTTGCAATTGTTCTTATAGCGATTATTTTGGTGGTGGTGGTTACTTTATTCAGTTCAGCCTTAATAGACAAGCAGGAATATTATTTGGGAGAGAGCATCAAGTTTAATATGGAGAATCTCGGGGATTACAAGCTTAAGATAACTACTCCTTCGACTTCTCTGATTAGGCTGGGAAGCAACGATGTTTTTATTTTCAGGCCTCAAGAGGCGGGTAATTATTCTGTGGAGCTTTGGAGAGGCGGGGGGAAACAGGATTATTATTTTGAAGTTTTGTGGAATGGGACAGAAAACAATCCACCTGGAAATGAAACTGGACAGAATGATACTGAAGAAAATGAAACTGGCAGTTACGAGGAAGAAAAGCCTTTTGGATACGATGCAATTAAGATAGGCGAAAGTGTTAACTGGAGCATAGAAAGAGTTATTGAAAGCACTGTGAGAACTAAAATAGTTGTTCCTGATGCTGCTGAAAATATTAAGGTGTATAAGGCAACTGCTGCAGGAAAACAGGAAATTGAGTTTGAGGTTAGAGATTCTGTTTTTGGCGAGATATTGGATGTTATTAACAAAAGAAATGAAAAAGAGGTCATTTTTCAGGCAAGTGGCAGGATTGTTGTTGAGTATACAACCAAAGGGCCAGAAAAGCAGGAAAAAAAGCTAGACGAGAGAACAAAAGAAATCAAGATAGGCTCTCCAGAGGGAGTTAATTATGAAAATGTCTTGGCTTATACTGAGATAGAAGCCAGCAGCAGGCATTTTATCAGTGTTTATTGGAAAGAAGAAAAAAAGTTTGTGGATTTTAGATCTTATGATTTAAATGAAGATGGCAAGGTAGATAGGATTGAGTGGATTGTGCCCCATTTGTCTGAGCAGACCTTTGAAATAGTAGTGATAAGCAAGGCAGAGCATCTGGATCCTGGGAGAAATTTTATTTCAGATGTTTATAGCAATGTGAGCGTCAAGGATAGTATTTGGCAGGAAATTCCAGGGGGGAATTATTTAAGAGTAACTTTTGAAAAAAACCTGACAAATGGAAATGATATTACTTTATATGCAAGAGGAAGCGGAAAAGTAGAGGTTTATGAGAAAAATGGAAATGAGAAATTAATGGAGCTGGATATTAATGGGGAAAACTGGTATAAAGAATATTTCAGAGAATATTTATTTCAAGACAGTTTTGACTTGCTTATTTTTGGGAGTGTGGAGCTGGATTATGTTATTGACCCTACCCTTACAAATAGCCCTATTGGATATACTGATCCGGGAAGTGACTGGGTAAATGAAACAGGGGGTTATTCAGATGGGGGATATTACGCCCAGGCAACTGCCCAGAATAAATACCTTATCTATTATAACTATAGTTTCAGCATTCCAACTGGCTCTACTATCAACAGCGTAATGATAAGAGTTGATCAGTGGGCTTCAGATGGAAGTGATTACCATACTGTTGAAGTCAGCTGGGATGGCGGGGCTGCCTGGGGAAGCGCCACTGCACTTCCTGCCTCTTCAACAGAAAGAACTGATTGGGTGAATGTGACAAGCAATACCACCTGGACAGTGGATAAGTTGAACAATACTAATTTTCAGGTGAGATTAAGAACCCAGGCTTCAGGCAAGCCTGCTGATTACTGGAGAGTGGATTGGGTGCCTGTGGAAGTTATTTATACAGAGCCAATTTCTGCGCTTTCAGTTTCTTTAAACAGCCCTATTGATTACTGGAACTACAGCGCCTATAATGTTTATTTTAATTACACTCCCTCAAGCACAGGAACTTTCATAAACTGCAGCCTATGGGATAATTCTTCAGGCACTTTTTCTCCGCAGGTTTATAATTCAACTGCGATAATAAATGGGACCAGCAACCTTCTAAACAAGACTTATTCTTCAGATGGTTCATATTTATGGAATATAAGGTGCTGTGACAACACTAACTGCACTTTTTATTATTTCAACAGGACATTTACGCTAGACACTGCTTATCCCACAGTCAATATAATAAGCCCGCCTGACAACAATTTTTCAGACTCTCCTTATGGAGTTGTTTTTACTTATAATGTTACAGATACTAGCGGAATTGTTAACTGCTCTCTGGTAATTGATGGAACTTTTGCTGATACAGATTCCACTGTGTCAACTTCTGTAAATCAAAATTTCACTTACGGGCTTTCAAGCGGGCTTCATAACTGGAGCGTAAATTGCTCAGATTATGCAGGAAATCAGAATTCAAGCTCTACCAGAACAATTAATATCTCTGTTGCAGAGCAGGATTGGGGTGCAACGTGGTACGAGACATCTACTTCAACTTACACTTCAACAGCATATATAAACCTTGAGAATGTTAGAGATGGTACTGCCAACTGGATGAATGCAACTATTGCTTCTAAGGGACTTTACACAATGGTTTCTGCAACCTCCCCTTTTATGGGCGGGCAGGGCGGCTTGCTGGAAGCAAGCTCTTCAGTCTCTTTTTTAAGCTACTTCTTAGTCCCAGACAACAAGGGGTATGTTACCTGGAAGGTTTATATTTCCAACAGTTCTGGAGATACATTACTATGCCAGAGTGGAAATGATGTTACAGGCGGCACAAGAATAGCAACAGTCGGCAGCAACACTTCTGTTTCTGGCTCATGCAACTCTCCTGCTTACGATTTGAGAGTTCAAGGCACAGACAGAATAAAACTTGTTTTGAATCTTTATAACGATGCGGTTTCAGCAGGGTCTTTTATACATTACTGGGATGACATTTTTCCTTCTCAGGTCGACTTGGGGAATTTTTCAACCTTGGGGATTCTTTATACAGATTTGTTTGCTCCAACAACTGATTTAAGCATAAACACTGGGGAGCAGTTCAATGTTTCCTGCGAAGTCAACTGCTCTGTTGGAAGATGCATGAACACTAAAGTTTATGTTCAATACAATACTTCTTCTTCTGACTGGGCAAATGTAAGCAGCTCTGGAAACTTAATCTTAGCTTCAGGGCAGACAAACGGGCACAGCTTAGGGAATGTCAATACCACTACTGTCTGGACTAATTTTACTTTGCAAGGAAATGCAGCCTCGGTAAATAATATAAGGTGCATAGGCATCTCTAATTATTCTATAGACTATGGCGAGACAACAAGGCAAATTACAGTCTCGGCAGCAAATCTTGCTCCAAATGTCATAGCGGTAACACAAAACAATTACTGGAGAAATGAATCTAGCATTGTGCTTTATTACAATGCAAGCGATGACAATAATTTGTTAGCCAACTGCTCGCTTTATCTAAACGGGCAATTGAATCAGACAAATTCTTCTGCTTTGCTTGATGCCCAGACAAATAACTTTACTATAAGTGCTATAGCTGATGGTTCTTATAACTGGAGCGTGCAGTGTTTTGATACTGCTTCTTTGTCTAACTGGTCGCAGAACAGGACATTTTATATTGATACCTCTTTTCCCGGGCTTATTCTTAATTATCCAGGCATAGATGATGTTTTATATATTAGTACTGTTAGTTTCAACTTCACTGCAACAGATAATATGGTTTTGAATATAACCTGCAACCTTACTGTAGACGGCAGTGTTGTCGATGCCAATTTTAATGTTACTAATGGGACAATGGTCAACAGGACACGTACGGGGATAGGTATCGGAGACCATCTCTGGAATGTAACTTGCTGGGACAGGGCAGGCAATATAAATAAAAGTGAGACAAGAAACTTTACTATAACTGACCTGCCGCCGACTGTTTTGTTGATAGAGCCTAATAACAGCTACTGGCATAATGAATCGAATATTACTCTTTATTACAATGCATCTGATAATAATAATTTAGCCAATTGCTCGCTTTATCTTAACGGGCAGTTCAACCAGTCCAATAGTTCTGCAATATTAAACGGAGAGCTTAGCAATTTCACCATTCCTTTTATAGCAGACGGAGAGTATAACTGGACTGTTAACTGTACAGATAATGCAGGGCTTAACACCAGCTCCTCTAAGAGAACATTTTACATAGATACAATTTTTCCTGAAGTTGATTTGAATGCTCCCCGGGACAATAATTTTTCCTTAACCTCCAGCGTTTATTTTAATTTCACTGCAACAGATAACCTTGATACAAATTTAACCTGCAACCTTACTATTAACAGCGCAGTGACTGGGGGCAGCAATTTTAATGCAAGCAATGGAACGCTTACCAACAAGCTTGTTACTGGATTGACTGATGGAGATAAATACTGGAATGTCACCTGTATTGACAATGCAGGAAACTTAAACACGAGCCGGACATGGATGTTAAACGTTACAGTGTACCCTTCTGTTGCCCTGAATACTTCAGATAACTCTTTTTTTAATTATTCTGATATTTACCTTAATTATACGCCGAGCGACAATACCAATTTAAGCAATTGCTCGCTTTATCTTAACGGGCAGTTCAATCAAACTAACTCTTCCAGAGTCTTAAACGGGCAGATGAATAACTTCAGCCTTTTGGCTGGAAGCGGCTATTATAACTGGAGTGTTGTTTGTTATGACTATATTGGCTTGAAAAACTGGTCTGCAAACAGGACATTTACTGTGGACTTGGCATATCCTACTATAAACCTATCCTATCCACTTCCTAACCAGACTATTTATGATGCTACAGTTTATTTTAACTACACTGCCGTAGATGATTTAGATACTTCCATAGAGTGCAACTTAACTGTAAATAACAGCGTTCTTAATTATACCTTTGCTGTAAATGGCAGCGTTACTTCAATCCCTATAACTTTCACCCGGGGGGGATTTAAGATGTGGAATGTCAGCTGCTGGGACAATGCAGGCAACTTAAATTACAGCGAGACAAGAAACTTTACTCTTTATCTTCCTCCGAAGGTTAACCTGAGCAGACCTGACAATAATTACTGGAATAATGAGAGCAGCATAGTGTTGTTTTATAACATAACAGAATATAATGCAAACATTGTAAACACAACTTTGTATATTAACGGGCAGGTTAACCAGACAAATAGTTCTGAAGTCTCTACCACCGGAGAAAATAATTTTACAATAGAATATTTGGCAGATGGAGCTTATAATTGGACAGTTATAGTTAAGGATATAGAGAATCTTATCGGCACAACAGTCAATAGGACTTTTTACATTGATACTTTGCCTCCCAATGTAACCCTTAGTCAGCCAGGAGATTATTCCACTGTTGACACAAATAATGTCAGTTTTAATTTTACTGTCTATGACAACCTTGCCCCCAACCTGACCTGCAATTTGAGCATTTCAGGATTTGTTGAGGATGAATTCATGGATATGGTTATAACAGAAGGGCAAGCTACTGCAAGGTATATGCTTCTTCATGATGGAGATTATTACTGGAGCGTCGAGTGCATGGATCTTGCAGGGAACTATAACATTACAGAAGAATGGAATTTTACAGTTGAAGCACCTCCAAATGTGACTTTAGTTTCGCCTGAACCTGATTATAGGACAAACAGCTCGAACATTACTTTTGTTTATTTGCCAGAGGATTATTATCCGATGATTCAGTGCGATCTTTACATTGATGGCTTGTTTAATGATACTGATGAGGGTATAGAAGAAAATGAGAACAACCAGTTCGATGTTTATTATATCTCTGAAGGAAATCATAACTGGACTGTCAACTGCACTGATTCGGATTGGAACACTTTCCAGCCAGATGTCCGCTTTTTTACAATTGATAAAACACCTCCTAATGTTAATTTGATGCTTCCTTTAAATGACTCTGGAATTGATTTTAATGAAGGCAATATAACTTTTTGGTGGAATGCAACAGACCTTTTAGATTCACAGTTGAAATGCGATTTGAGGATAGATGGCAATAAGCAAGGAGCTACTAAGGATGTAACTTCTGGAACCCCTTATCAGGAAGATATAGATACTTTAACAGAAGGGGGGCATTATTGGAACGTGACTTGCTGGGACAGAGCAGGCAATACTAATACAAGCGCTCCCTGGATATTCAATTTCACTTATCCTGATTTTTTTATCAATTTAACTTATTTTATTTTTAATACAACCTCTCCTGCAGAGGATGACCTAGTTTTGATTAATGCCACAATAAGAAATTTGGGAGGGGCTGATGTGGATAGCTTTGTAGTTCAGTTTTATGATGGAGACCCTGATTCGGGGGGGGTACAAATAAATGGAAACAAAACTTTGAGTATCTTAAGGTACAATACAACTGAGACTAATGTTGTATGGACAGCAGACAGGGGAGACAGCCAGATTTATGTGGTTATAGACCCGACAGTATCTTCTGGAGGGCTGTTAGACGAGTGGAACGAAACTAATAATGAGGTGAACAGAAGCATTATTGTGGGCTCTTGGTACGTGCTGTATGGCAACGTGACTTCTGAGAGCATTTATGTATTGGATGATGAAACGAGCAGGGTTATTAAATGGTTTGCAAATGATACTTATAATGGCAGCATTTTCGTTGCAGACGAAGAAAGCATTATTTCCTGGGCAGATGTCCAGGCCATTGGAAAAAACGAAACTGGCGGAAATACCAGCAATGATTTCGCAGATATTGATGCTCTTTTGGAAATGAGCGGATTCAGCGATTCAGTTTACAATGTTTTTACAGATAGTGGGACCACAAGAGACAGAGCTACCTTTTTGATATTCCAGAAACAGGTGAACTATGTGCCTGTTGCTAATTCAACCAACAATACTAATTTCGTCACTGGAATACTCTGGGATATGTTAGATGATGAAGACGGGCAATACAGCCAGGCTGATGAAGAAGATTTGGTTTTTACTTCCAAAATTAATAAGGGTGCAGTGGGGGCTTATGGAGCGTATGATTATGAAGTAAGGATTCCAGCTGCATTAAGAGAGTATAAAGGAACAGACTCAGAAGTTGCAATTTATATAGAGCTATACTAGGGAGATAATGCAAAAGGTTCATTGAACTTTGCTGCTTTCAGACAAGCAAAGTTCTTCAGTTATTTGGAAATTGTTTGGCTTACTTTAATATAGGGAACAGAGATTTAAAAGCTGGGGGCAAGAGGGTTATGGAACTACCTTAAGAAACTGTGCCAGTGCTTTTTCTTTGCCAGATTATCTTTTGTTCTAAGTTGTAGTTTTTAAATTCCCTTAACTTTATATATTGGGCTTCTGAAATCTCAACATAATTTATCCTGAAATTATATTTATCTTTAATTTCCTGCACCAACTTGTTAATTTTTTCTTGCGGCAGAAAGTCTCCCACTACCAGCAATTTTGCAGCGTTGCCTTCCTTGGATTCTAAGATTATTTTTTTGGAGCGCGGATGGGAGGCTATTGTTTCTATAAACTTTTGTAAAGGATCCCCATCTTTTTTTAGCAGATTCATCAGTTCTTTAGTCTTTTCATTTTGGTCCAGCTGATAAAATCTTACTTTTCCTATTATTTTGGTTTTTAAGAAGCCCTTTTCTGAGAGCTTGTTAAGTATCCTGAAAGTCGTGGTGATGTTCACTTTTGCAAGATTTGCAACATCTGTAAGAAAATAATTTTTCTCGGGGTTTTCCATAAAAAGATTTATTATTCTTACAATCTTTTCATCAAAAAGGTCTTTCAGAATCTCCATTTCTTGCTTTCTTTCCCCTCTTTATGTTAGGGAAATCAAGTTTATAAATGTTTTCATTTTTGAAAATACAAGTTTCAATTCTGATGATGATAGATTTCATTTTTGAAATGGTTATTTCATTTTTGAAAAAAGCGAAACATTTATAAAGACTAAAGTTTTTAAAATGGGATAATTAACCCTTGAAAGGAGGAAAAAAGAGGTAATATGAAGACAGTAGAAGGTTTATCCTTATTTATACTTATAATTGCAGTTATAGCTTTGTTTTCAGCTGGGCTGGTTTTAGCGGTAGTTCCTTTTGGTGCAGATATAACAGAAAATGTCACTACAAGAGCTGCACCAGATGATCCTGAGCTCCATAATGCTAATGCAGGAAATGTGACTTATATGACTATTTTTGGCTACTCTGTAACGCAGGCATGGCAGGGTTACTATGGTAATGTTTCTGGTACAATAATGTTGGCAGATAACAACGATAAAGTATTGTACAATTGGAGCCTGGCAAATCCAGAGGGCGAGGTTTATGCAACTGAAAACGGAACAGGGCAGGTTGACTGGGGCAATGTAGAATGCTTTAATATATCTGAAAATGGAAATCTAACTGCTTTGGAGACTTGGTTCAACATCTCTTCAGCTGATCCTGATGGTGTCAATGAAACTTTCTCATACAGCAATGATCACGATGTTTTTTATACTGCAGATGAGACTTTTAGTTATGGCGAGTGTGCAGCAGCTTTTATGTTTAACAGCTCGGGAGCTTCTGACCCTACACAATTCCAGGAAGTGCTTCTCACAGACCAATCAGATGATGTGCAAATAATTTTCGTTGCACTTATCGAGGAATTTGGAAGAGCTGGTTTTGATGGGAATAACTATGACTTTGAAATGGTTGTTTTGGAGAATGGGCATGGCACAGATACAGCATACAGGAACTACTACTTTTATGTAGAGTTGCAATAAGGTTATTTTATTTATTATTTTTTAGTTAAATAAGAAGTAGAGGGTTAATACAGAACAAAATGTTCTGTCTCCCAAAGTTTAGACAAACAAAAACTTTGTGATAAGGGAAGAGATTATAGAAACATAAAGAAGATGAAAAACCATAAAAACTTGGTGGAATTGTTTTTAGTTATAACTGTAGGCTTGGCTATCTTTTTATTAATAAGGGTGCAGGCAGCTGACCCTGTTGGGCCAGATGCCATTGATTTGATAAGCAACGTGACCAAAAATACAACAGCCACAAAAATAATCAACATTTCGGGGGGCAGGATAGGCACTTTTGATGTCAATGCAACTATCCAGAATCCGCGGTGGAAGGCATTTATCGGTAATGTTACTGGAAAATTCACTTTAATGGATGGGCAGGGGGCAACGGTTTTTGACTGGACAATCAGTTCTATAACTGGAAGAATTTATGCCACAGCTAACTCTACTGCATTATCTTGGGCGTCTGTTAATTGCTCTAATGTCACAAGTTTAGAATTGGAGAATGTAAAATTTAATCATACTAGAGCAGATGATAATATAACCAAAACCTTTAATGCTACAATTAATTCCACAGAAGACAACCTGACGATTTCTGGAGGGCATAATTATTTTTATGTTGGAGCCAGATACATGCCTGCAAACACCTGCCCAACATTAAACACTTATGAAAACAGCAACCCCCAGGATACTGATTTTGAAGAGGTGGCTTTATACGATGGGGGCAATATGATATATGCCGCTCTGCTGGAAGATAATGAGGCAGGTTATAATGGCTATAAATACGATTTTCAGATGATTGTTCCTGAAATAGGCTTATCAGACTTTAGCGGGGCAACAGCCTACTATATTTATGTTGAAATTGGAACTTAAAAATGGAAAATGAAAATATTATCAAATTGGGAGTGAAGGCAATAGAGGCAAGTTTTATTATAATAGAGGTTGTTCTGTTATTCCTGCTGTTTTCTTTTTTCAGCTCTCCTGTAAGCGGAGGAATTGGAAATCCTAATACCACTGTTCAGACAACTCTGAATATCGGGGAGGTTTTTCCGGAAATTTTGAATGTAAGCATAAATGAGGGGGCTGAAACAATTACTTTAATCCCTAATCAGTCAGTAAATGTTTCGTGCGTTGGATTGATTAGAGACTATAATGGAGAGCTAAATTTAAGCACAGTTAGTGCAAGATTTTTCCTTAATTCTGTGGGTTATGATGGAGCAGAGGACAACAATTCGATGTACAGGAACAGTTCCTGCACTTTTAATGAAACTACTAATAATTGGGCGGGAGTTCCAGATGATCCTTATCACGCTTTGGCAAATTGCACCTTTGAAATTTGGTATTTTGCAACTCCTGGAGTCTGGAATTGCACAATGTGGGTAAACGACAGCACTAATTTTAATGACTCTAACAGCGATGATATTAATGTTTCTGAGCTTTTGGCTCTGGCTGTTCCTGACACAATAAACTATGGGCTAGTTAATGCAACTGATGTTTCTAATGAGAATGTTACCAATGTCACAAATGTAGGGAATGTAATGTTTAACCTTAGCCTTAAGGGATATGCTTACAATGAAACAACTACTGCTAATCTAGCAATGAACTGCACTTTAGGAAATATAAAGAACATTTCAATTGAGCATGAGAAATATAATATGACTAGTTCAAATGACAGCGTCTTAAATCTGGGGCAGACTGCAGGCATTTATAAAAACCTGACTTCTTCAACAATTGTAGAGATGTTTAATCTGGGTTACAGGACAAATGATACAATCCAGGATGCAATAAATGCAACTTACTGGAGGATTTATGTTCCGTTAGGGGTTGCGGGAAGCTGCCAGGGGAATATTATATTTGGGGCTGTGCAGTCCGGAGCTTCACCTTAAGTTATATTTTTTGATTTAAAGTGAAAGGAGGTTTAAAATGAGTTTGATGTTTTTGGCTGACGGAGTACTTAGTCCGTTATCCTCTGGGGCAAGTCCTTTGGAGGCATTTGCAGGGGCAGCTGTGGGTATTATGGTACTCTTTCTTTTGTTGGGTGTGGCAATATGGGTGTATATTGCTCTTGCGCATATGGCTATTGCCAGACGTGCAGGACAAAATGACAGTATTTCCGGGCTTTCGTGGGTTTTGGGTTTTGGGCCTTTGCTAATTGCCTATATTCTTTCGGGGATGCACTGGTGGCCGTGGCTTCTTATGTTAATAACATTTTTGCTGCTGTATTTGGGATTTGCTTTAGTGCTCTTCTCACCAGTTTTAGGAGTTCTGTTCATTATCCTTAGTGTGATTGGATTTTTGGTTTTTGGGGTGTATTCAATAATCTGGATGTGCAAGATGTTTAAGGCAGTTGGAAGATCTATTTGGTTTGCGTTACTGCTGGTAATACTGACTGTTGTAGGATATCCTTTGGCATTCTTAGGGGCATATATTCAAATTTTCGTACTAAGCTTAATTGGACTGCTGATTGTTTTGGCAGCAGGAATTTTGTACTTGGTATTTATAGGGATTGCAGCATGGGGGAGCAGAGGACAGGCGAGAGCACCTGCAGCAGCTAAGCCAGCTGCTAGAAAGAAGTAAATTTTTTCTTTTTTATTTTGTTGTTTGTTTATATTGCTGTGATAATATTTAAAAAATTGAGAGGCATACGCCAACTCAATTTTTTCTTTTTAATTTTAATCTGAGGACCATTCTATATTGGGGGGTTTGTTTTTGAGGAGAAGAACAGTATCTCCGAACGTAATTAATCATTCTTAAATTACTCCAAAAAGTTTAAATACTTAACCT
>Ga0154703_151_pt3 | contig 28829 bp, 38 predicted proteins | sample Rifle2008BG13ft_FD_105563 | JGI IMG/M metagenome (GOLD analysis project Ga0154703, IMG submission 105563) | Candidatus Pacearchaeota archaeon RBG_13_36_9
GCGGAATTAAAAATATAGAAATGACAGAAACGTTTGTTAGCTTATGCAGGAAAGACAAGGCAAACGAGTATATTTACCAAAAATGTGAACTTGGGAGGGTTTTAGTGGGATTTGAAAAAGAACAACCAGGATAAAATGATAAAAAGAAACAAAAAAGGAACTCGCGCCTTGACTTTAGATAGAGATAAAATGTTACTTAAGTCAAAACGCTCGCAAAACGAGATAGTGGGATTTGTGATGATTGTAGTAATAGTAGTAATTATAGGGCTATTTTTGCTGGCTTTTTACTTAAGGCGGGATACTGTAAGAACAGAGAGCAAGAATGTAGAGAACTTCCTGGTAGCTAGCCTTCCTTATACTACCTCCTGTAAAGTGGATATAGAGCCACTAAATATAAAAGAGCTAACTAAAAGATGCTATGAAAAAAGGATGTGTGGAGAAAATGACAGCTGCGTTATTTTAAACGAAACATTTTCAGAGCTTCTGGAACAAGCTTGGAAACTTAATTCCAACAGACCTATAAACTATTATAATTTGAAGGTCTATTACAGAGAGGGGGGGACAGAGAACGGGGAGGAGAAAATAAAAAATGAAGAAATACTCGTTTTGAAACAGGGCAATTGCACGGGCGCAAAAACAGGAGCTGAAAAGTTTTTCAGGCATGGTATGGGGGATATTTTTCTAGAATTAGAGCTATGCTATAACTAACTATAAATTAACTGTAATTGTCAGGCTGTCAGCTGACAAAATGGGCTTTAACATCTCTCTTTTGCCCTGCCGGTTGGTTTCTAACTCCAAAAGGCCGAATTTTTCCAAAAGCTTGACATCCTGCCTAACTGACTTAAAGTCCCTGCCAAGCACTTTAGCAAGACCGTAGATTGAAGAGGGGTCTTTTGTCTTTATTGTATGCAAAATGCGTGCCCTTTCATCGCTTAGCAGCTGTCTAAGGGCGGAGATTCCTGAAAAATCATAATCCCCGCCTTTACCTCTAAGCCTTCGGAAAATGCCTGAAAAAGAACCAGTGGTTATGTTCAGAGTAATATTCCTTGTAGTTGGAGTTTTTGCCATTTTAAATTTAAGCTTTTCTTATGAAAATACAATAAGGCTCATAGTATATAAACTTATTTATATATTATCAAAATATCTTTTATACATATATGTTTAATTTAACAATATATTGTATTTTAAACCCCATATATAAAAAATCATGCTTTTTAATCCAACTAACTTAATTTGTGAAAAATACATTTAATTATGTAGTGATAACATAATATTTATAAAGTAATTTAAGATTAAAGCTTCAATTTTATTTGAATAATCCGAAACCTTTATAAACAAAGGATAACAAAATATTATATTGCCAAAAAAAAGATGAAAAAACTGGCCATTGACAAGATTCTGAATAGGGATAACAGGAACACATGTCAAGCAGGATGATATATTCCCTATTATATATTGTTTTGCGAGACAATGTCTAAAAGATATTTAATATGATTGAAAGGAGGTTTAAAAATGAATTTTAATTTTAAGAAGATTACATCAGTGATAGCGAGCGCTGTGATGCTTGGAAGCACTATAGGCTTTGCTGCTGCAGCAAATTACCCTGCTCCTTTTGTACAAGGAGGAGCTGCAAACGTGGGTATTGTCATGGGAGCAGATGCCGCAAATAGTGACTATTTAGCTGCTGTAGGTTTAGGCCAGGCTTTGCAAGCTGAACTTGCAAAACAAACTGCCACAACCACAACAACCGGTGGTACAACTTCAGGAGAAGGAGTCAATATGGCTACTTCTGCCAGAGGACTGTACTATGGCGATGCTTTGAATGTTGCAAGAACAACTCTGACATCTTCAGAGTTACCAAATGTCCTTGCAGATGGAACATTCGGAGATTTGACAGGCACAGAATACACTTATAACCAGCAAATAGTTGTAGGCAACACAGTCACTACTTTTGACACCAGCGGAGGAGACCTAGATGACCCTGTTTTGTATCTAGATGTAGGAACTGTTGCAGGCGACCCACTATATAACTATACATTAAGTTTCAACAAAAACCTTAATGTATCAGACTCTACAAATGTACAAGGACAAAAGATAAGCATCCTTGGTGTAGACTATATTATAGGGGCCGGTTCGACAAACACTACACTTTATTTATATGGCTCTGGAGAGACTATAGTAGTTTCTCAGGATGAGGCTCAGACAGTTTCTATCGGGGGCGATGACCATGTAATAGAGTTAGTAACTACAACTGGAACAAACACCGCGAAAATAAGTGTTGACGGCTCAACAAGGTCTGTTACAAAAAGTAGCAGGTATCAATTCCCAGGGGATGTTGTTGTATATGTAAAAGACGTTACACATCCATCTTACCAGGGTGACTTGAGAAGCGTCGAACTTATAATTGGAGCAAAAGCTTTGAAACTTGAAAACGGGAAGAAGGCAAAAACTGGAGCAGAGGAAGCATCCATAAAAGAGACAAATGTAGTGATAGCTGCTGCAGAGCATGGAGTTATCTCTGGACTTACAGTCCAGGTAGCTATGGCTAACAGCGAAACAGACCACTTGGCTGCAGGAGATTCCTTCACAGACCCTGTTTTTGGAGGATTAAGCGTACAGCTCTCGGGCGCAGTGCCAGCACTAGATTCTGAAGCTAGAGGAACAATAAAAGTTGACACAGACAACAGCAGATTTGGATATCTTACATTTACCAGCGCAAAAGCTGGAAGTGCAGGAGAACAAAAACTGACTTATGCATACGACAACGATACTTCTGATAGCACTACACAGCCATTACTGGCTCACCAGACTATAGCAAGTGCTGACAAAGGACACATATGGGTCGTTGAAGGACAAAACGCAAAAGAAGGCGACTGGATTGTTGTTAACCAGGGAGATTCTGGAGTTATCTTAGAAATTGATGACATTGAAAATGACCCTGACGCTTTGACCATAGATGTTACTTTGACAGATGCTATAACACAGGTTAGCGAGACAAAAACTCTTGCAAACGCCACTGGAGGATTCACCAAAGAAGTCAGCATGTTTGGCGGAACTGGTTACACCATTTACGCAAACAGAGCAGGCACCACTCTTAACATAACTTGGGATTCAACTACTGCAACAACAGTATTCCCAAGAATAAAGTTGAAAGATGGCGGATACCTTGCTTTACTAACTGACGAAACTATTGCAAATGGAACAAGCATAATCCTTCCAAATGGAGACACTACACTAACAACAAGCGGAACAAAGATAAGCAACGAAACAGGCTATTTAACAGTAGGAGAGATTAACTGGACTGTCTATAATAATGCAGGTTCAGCTGAGATAGTTGGAATTGAAGCAGGAACAACTGATTGCAATTTTAGTGCTGCAGCAGGACCAGCTGTCTTATTTATTGAACCAAAGAAATGGGACGATTCAACATATGGAGATTTCATATGCGTGCCATTGACAATAACAAGCGGCTCAAGCGCTGAGATAAAAGTAGGCACTCCAGTAGTTAATGGAACAGGCTCTGGTTTCAAGACTTTCACATCAGATACCTACAAGAAGCAAGCTGTAGACCAATACGGTACACTTGTAACGTATGAAGACAGAACTAATGAGAACGGGGCTGCTACTATTGCATACCCTGCATCTCAAATGAAGATAGATACCTTCTTTACTGAAGTGGGAGCAACTGTAACGCCTGGATCAGGCGGAACAGGAAGTGTCGAGGAACTAGGAAACTCAGCTGTTACAGATGCTGAAGTTTCTAGTGTACAAGAGAAAAACCTTATCGTAGTTGGAGGCAGCTGCATTAACAGCGTAGCATCTAAAATACTCGGTGGCAGCTATTGCGGACCTGCTTTCACAGACGCAACAAAAGGAAATGGAACTGGCGTTGGCGCAGACCAATTCCTTATAAAGGTAGTTGATTCCCCTTATACAACAGGAAGAATCGCTATGCTAGTTGCAGGATATGAAGCAGCAGACACAACAAAAGCTGTAGAGTACCTAAAGAACGAGGGACCAGTTTCCACTACTGTAGGTACAGAGCTGAAGAAAGTTACTGCAACCTATGCTGACGTAGAATAAAGTTAAATTTTCTTTTTTTCTTTTTTTCTTTTTTGTTTTTTAATCTTGTTACTCAAAACTTTCTGAAATTGTATATTTCAGCCTATAAAAATGCTTAAAAGGAGGGGTGTTTTAGGAAAGGCAAATAAAAATACCTGATTGGACATGAGATTAAGATTAATAAATATTAGCTCTTTGATAACTCTTTACAATGGCATTTATGCAATGGCTTTTGGAATATTTATGATAATATTCAGCAGGTTTTTGATTAAAAAATATTTCGAGCCGTTTCCGGAGATTTGGGAGATTCTTGTTAAAAAATGGATAAGGGACCTCTCCCAGTATCATCTAATTTTAATCTATACTGGGTTTCTCTTGATTTCATTTGGAATATTTATTATCTACCTGTCAGCTTTTATAATGAAAAGAAAGGACAATCTTGCCTGGGCAGTCTTATTTTTCGGCGGGCTTATCGGATGGGCAAGCATTTTTGTAGTAAATATACTTGCAAAAAACTTCATAATGATTGTGCTTAGCTTTCTTGGATGGGCAAGTTTTATTATAGGGATGGTTATTCCAATAAAGTATTATCTTCAAAAGGGGTATCCTAAATTTTAATCTCTATTGAACTTATAGAATAGTTTTTAAACTGACAGATTCTTATTAAAAAATGAGAAAAATAGTCACCTCGCAAGAGAAAGAAAAAAAAGACAGAAGAAATAAGATTCTAATTGGAATTATTTTGGTAATTCTAATGGTTCTTAGCACTGCAGGCTATGCCTTTTTCTCAGGAGAAAGAGAGAATGGCAGCAGCGAGAAAATAACCTACAACGGGATAAATTTTGTCCGCGGCGATAGCGGAGTATGGGCTTTTGAGCTGCAAAATATACAATTTTATACGCAATACAATCCTCAAGAAACAGCAAATATACCTTCTTTAATCCTTCGCTCTCCTGGAGATTACAGCGGGCAGCCATTGTTTTTCCTTGGCCAAAGCGGTGCCAGGCGAGAAATAGAGTATAACTTAAGGAATATTGTTACAAGGTCGCAAGAAGGATGCATTCCCGGATATGAGAAAAGATGCAGCAACGAAACCCCAATTAAGAACTGTTCAACTGAAAATATAATAGTCATTGAAGAATCCAATGATACAAGAATCACTCAGGAGGAAAACTGCATCTTTATAAAAGCTCCGTATGAGAATCAGACATTAGTCGGAGATGCTTTTATCTTCAAATTACTGGGTGTACAATAAACTTAAAAAATGAAAGAAAAGATTGAAGTCAAAGACGAAACTAAAGCTAAAGAAGAAAAGGCCAAAGAAGAACCTGCTGAAACAAAACTGCCTGATGCAAAAGAAGAAGGCAAACAGGCGACAGACTACTCCAAACAGACAAAAGTTCTGGCTCTGGTCATAGCGATTTTAATAATATCTACAGTCGGAGTTTATTGGTTTTTTAAAAAAGATGCAGCAATTAACTTCAACGGAATTAAGTTTTCTAAATCACAAGAGGGAAATATTCTTTATTATAAATCCCTTCTAGGCTATGTTACTGCTAGCGGCGAGGAGATTCCATTTATATTAAAGCTTAGGACAAACCCCGAAGAGTTAAATGAGATACCGGTAAATGGAAAAATAGAGATGTTAAAAGAGGCCGTAATAACTCTTTCCCCACAAATCGCTAACTGCTCAAACACAGCTATAACTATGCTAAATATGGGGATGATATTAAAAGCATTTGGCATTAATGCAACTCCGGCAACTACTGATGTAAATTATTCAATCCAGTACAATGCAACAATCGCAGACTGCAGAAGCTCACTTAATAGGACTGTGATAGTCTTCCAAGAAGGGAATGAAACAAGAATAGACAGAGAAACATTTGTGTTTAAAAACTGCTATGTTATTCAACTAAACAACTGCGAGATTAGAGAAGGCTATGAAAGGTTTATCCTTGGCTATATTTCAGATGGTATAGTCAATAATACTACCTTTTAAAAAGGGTCTTTAAATCAGAGTATAAAGGAATTCTTTTAATCTTAAACAGCCAGGCAGTAAAGAACCATATAACTACAACAAGAGAAATGCTCATAAAGTACCAGAACAAGCGATGCAGCAAGTCAAAATAAGCATAATCTTCTACTAAAAGAGCTGAAAAAAGAACTATCCTCAAGATATTTACTGTTAAGAGCAAAAACAGGGAAAAAAACAGGGAAAAAACCCTCTGTTTAGCAGTCATCTCTGTTGTAAGATTTAAAATCAAAAGAAGATAATAGGCAGAGCCTGCAACACATGCGCTTACAATCCCTATTTCCAAGCCAGCTACTTTTAGAACAGAGCCGCTTAAAGATACCTCATAAAACAGCTTAAGGAGAAAATAAGAGGGCAGTATAGTTAAATAGAAGAAAATAAGATAGAACAAACTTGAGAATATTCCTAAAACCAAAAGTACAAAGTACCTAATGAGTATATATATTATTGCTTTCTCTTTTTTATTCATGAACTAAGAAATAAATGGCTATTTAAATAGTTTAATGTCAAAAAATTAAAAAAAATTAAAAAAGAAAAAAAGAAATAATTTCTATTTTGCCGTTATTATCCTTCTTGCTACCAAAATTATCGCTATGATTAACACTAGGTTAATCACAACAATCAGCCAGATAAACCAGTTTTCCCTCAAATTATCCGTGATGACTGAGCCGGTTACAGGGGACGTAGCTGCGCTTTTTTCTATTGCAACAGATACTTCCTGTTCTTCGCTTTCTCCTGTTCCAAAATCTGTCCTTATTTTGAAGAATTGCTCTCCTGCGGTGTCTTTGCCAACATTCAGGTAAACTAGAAAGTCCTGCGAACTTCCTGCATCCAGAGTTATCAGCCTGGGCTCTATCTTATCAAGACTTGCCCAGGAACTATAATCAAGCACAGACAAAACATAAGCTGTTTTCTCGTCGCCTGTGTTTTTTATTGTTCCTTTGATTTTAAGCTGTTCTCCTTCCACAGCATCTGACTCGAGAGCAGCAGTTATAGTTGCCCCCAGGTTCTGCTCAATTTCGCAGTTTCCCTTGATCTCTATAGGGTATTCTACGGTCTTAAGCTCTCCGAATTGGTCATCATTATCATCGTAGTCGTACTCTATCTTGAACTTAAGCTTGTAGTTTCCCTCTTGCAAATCACTTGGAACTGTTACAGGGAAAGTTACTTTCTCTGCTTTATCGTCCCAGTCTAACTTGGATATCTCCCTTGAGACTTCAGAACCAAAGACAGAACCTAAAAGTGTTACTTTTATCTTGTCTTCCCTGGCTCTTCCTACGTTTGCAATCCATAAGCCCGCGTCTATTGTTGAGCCGCAAGTTAAAAGCTCCGGAAGGTCTGTCTTTGTAACAACTACATCTGTTTTATCCCTTTCTATCTGCAAAGGAATTCCCTCTACAGCGTCCAAGGATGCAGATTTTTCATTGTCTCCAACAACAGTGCATATCTCTTCCTCGCCATCGTCATCATCATAGGCTTTTATGTAAAGAACATAACGAGTGCCCCTCTCTAAGTCGTAAGGAACCTCGAATGTGAATTCTATTTCACTGTAGTCATTGCTGTCTATATCTACTGTATCATCTTCGCCTATATCCAAGAATTCTTTTGTATCTTTATCATATATATCCCACTCTATTCTTGCAGTCCGGTCATTATCATCGTCGTTGTTTTTTACCTTAACTGTTAGGGTTATCTCATCCTGAGGATACCATTTCCAGTCATCATCTGAAGATGAGCCACTTTCATCAATGCTTCTTATCTCAAAAACAGAGTTGTTGACTGGCCCGTTTTCACAATAACTTTTCTTTGTCCTAAAAGTTATAGATTTTGTCACATTTTCATCAGAGGCGTTACTAGTTGCTTTTATATCCAAATTTACAGAATAAATTCCATAGTCCAATGCGTCTATGCTATCTGGGTTTACTGATGCAGAAATTGCTTCATTTTGACCTGCAGCCAGTGTAAACGTATATTTATCAAGTGTAACAAGTACTTCTTTATCTCCATCGGTTATGGATATAACTGAAGGGATAACAAAGTTAGCTGTTTCGTTTCCAGTGTTAGTTAGGGTAATTTTTGCGATATCCGTAGTTTGTGTGAACACAACAACTGCCGGATCAACTGTAAAACCTACGCTAGCACTTGCAATCGCTGATAGCAAAATAGTTGTCAATAAAATCAAATTCAAAAATTTAGCTTCCATTTTTTAGATCAATAGATCAATTTTGTTACGATTTTATAGTCACAATAAGCTATATAAAGATTTCTATAAGTTAATATATATTATCAAATGTATTTGTTACCTATTTCCCGGCTGTTTACTATCCTTGCATCAAAAGTCAAGGCAGGGCAGGAGGTATTAACCCATGAATCAACAGGATAATTCTCCAGCTCTTCCAAGTTTATATTATCTGCAAGAAAGATAAACGTCTTTTTTCCTTTTTTAGCCAGCCCTTTTCTTAATTTAACTGCTTCTTTAAGATTCTCTTGCCCAGACTTGGTTGAAACAAGAATTCCTATTTTTTCAGCAGAATAGAATCGTGATAGAGCTGCTTTTCTCTTTGCTTTTATTTTTTCAACTTCTTTTTCATTGAGTTTGGCTATTTGTAGCCCTTCTAGTATATATAGCTGATTAGTTAAAGCCAGATTAAGCGCATGAAACCTGCCAGAGCCTACTAGTAGTATAGGATACTCGCTTTTAACTGGGCTGCAGCCTAGAACTTGGGAAAAGCCTTTAACCCTTTTGCCTAATTTTGCCTTAATTTTCTCTGCAAACTCTTTAAACTGTATGGAATACGCAATAAAAACCTCTTTAGGCAAAAGAGAAAAATCTATCCCATTCACATCCAAATCAAGCTTTTTCCTGGCTTCAATAAACAAAAGTTTCATTAAAAAGAAAGAAAAATGGGGTTTAAAAGACTATTGGCAGAACTAATTTATTCAAATCCTTTTTTCTCAAGGCTCTCTACCCGCTCAACTGCTGGCTTGTAGATTTCTGCAAATTGGGGAGTTACAATTATTGTGTTCTCTCCAAATCCTGCAATGCCCCCTTCAAGAGCATCTGCTGTTTTCTTTATTTTTGCAATTGCCCTCTTTAGCTCTATGATATCCTTGGATTTCAAGGTTTTAATGTCAATAACTGCAATTGTATAGCCCTCTCTTAAAGATGTTAGAATATTATTTATGTCTTCAAACTTCTTAAGAACGAACGGCCTGACAATAATTTTTGCCTTTTTAGCCTCTTGGCCCAGGTCAATTTCTATATATTCTGGCTCTTCGCCTGAAGAACCTCCTACTAGCTTGGAAAACCTGTCCCTTACTTTTTTGAACACCATTTCAAAAAGACAAAGAAGAAGTTTATAAACATTTCTATAGTCTAAGTTATATCATCTAATCAATAGAAATTTAACTACCCTGACGATATAATCTCTCTTCATGCCTGTGCAAAATTGCCACCTGGCGCATTTGACATTTTAATTCAATTCTCTTTCGCAATCACCTTCTATAAGGTTTGCTGTATCTGCTCCTGCCCCGTTTTCTAACGCACTTTCTGCATCCCTTGCTCCTGCTGTTTTGGTTGCGTAAGCTGTTACTGCAGCTGCTCCTGCTACTATCTTTATAAAATCTCTTCGTGTCAAAGAATACTCCTCGCTCATTTTTGTCTCGTTAATAATAGGCGATAGTCTATATAAATTTTGTTACAATAGAATATAAATGAAATTTCCTTTTTAAATGCTTCACGAGTGATTGATAAAAACTGTTCGTTAATACTTGTGATTAAGAATGCTCACAGTTCTCTGCTTTTACTTACTTGAAAATATACTACCTGGAGATTATAGTTACAGTTGTTTCCAAATAGAGAGGTATGGGATTTGCGAGCCCCGAGCAAATTTAAAGCCTTTATAAATGATTTTCAGAAACACTTATTTTATCTTCTTCAGAACTTCTTCCCTTAATTTCTCTGTTGCTTCCCTTATCTGAGATTCCTGCTTTTCAATTGATTTTGTCCTCAGGCTTAAAATATCTTTTTTTTGGGAAAGCTCTTGTTCTATCTCTTCCTTAGATGCTTTCAGCATTATTGAGCCAACAAGCTTGAAAATATCTTCTTTGGTCTTTTTAACTTCTGCCAGCGCGTTTTCTGTTTCATTAAGCTCAAACTGAAAAGCCTGCTTCTGCATAAGAAGATTTTGAAGATTTTGCTCGAGAATCTGCAGATGCTGTATTTTCTCCTGTAATTCCTTGCTTATTTTTTCCATTTTAAAATGTTTGATCTTTCTCCGACTTAAACCGCCTTAATCTTGACTATATGCTTTCTTGGCTTAAAGAACATCTTGGAACCGCAAGTAGGGCATACAAACCTCTTTTCAAGAGCTTTGTGGGATATTTGCTTGCCGCACTTAAAACATTTGTATATTGCCATTTATTATAGAGTGTTTTGTGGGTTTTTAAGTTTTTTGGATTGTTTTTTTAAGGTATCTATCCTTTTATCTTTGTTAGTGTTCTTTAATATATAACTTACAAACATATATTATAAACCCTATGAAAATTTAAATATAGTTTCTATCTGGCTTTGCAATGGATTATGAATCAATAAGAAATTTTGTAACGTCTGCTCCTGTAATTGGTGCTGCTATTATTGCAGGGAGTTCTGCATTAAGCATTTCTATTTATGAACATTATTTTTCTGAAACACGACTAGAAAGAGCAAAATTAAGAAAAGAAGTACGTTTGGCAAAAGAGACTACACTGCAATTAGAGGCGACTGCGCGGCAGCAGGAAATAGCTTTAGAAAAGGAAAGATTAACTACTGAGACTTCTCTTAAAAGAATGGAACATGAAGAGGATGAAAAAAAGCATGCAAGAAAAAAAGAACTAATGGAATTAGAAGGTGCAAACAAACAAAGGTTATTGGAAACAAAATTAGAGTATCAAGAAAGAATTGCAGCAAAAATAGTAGAGATGAAAGATGTTTTCTCGCGATATGCACACACTTATGCTATTGCTGCTGCAACTGTTGACCAAATAAAAATAACCGAAAGAATGAAACTAAGAACTGAATTATATCAAAGAGTGGATGAAGAGATGGAAGAAAGAGAGAGGGGTTTTAATCCTGCTGAAAAGATTGTTGATGGAGAAACAGTTTATCCGCCTGATGTTGTTACCCAAGTTGAAAGTATAATTAGGGCAAGGGTGCCAATAGTAGAGGGAGAATTTCCTCTGGTGCTTGAAGCGCTTATTAATATGATGACTCCAAGTAAGCTTGTAAGAGACATACAAGAAGAAACTGAGTCTGTAACAGTTTCTTAAGGAGAAACAGTTTAATAATCAGATTCGATAATTTAAATTTATTCAACCAGATAAGTTCCTGATGCGAACTTCTTGCCGCATCGTTTGCATAACCATATCCCATTCGCTAATTTTTTAGCAACTTTCTTGCAAAAAGGACATTTCTGTTTCTGCCTCTGTTTGGCTTCTGCTTTTCCATATTTCTCCCTGACAGATTTACCGTATTTTGCTCCAAATCCTCTCGCAGTTATTTTTCTTGCCATGTGAAATTAAATATTGGAATGGGTTTTTAAAGCTATGCTCTAAAAAAATGGGGATGCCAGGATTTGAACCTGGGTCGCAAACTCCCAAGGCTTGAAGCCTAAACCAGACTAGCCGACATCCCCATTGTTCGCTGATTTAAATGGTTTAATTGTATTAATAAATCTTACGACTTTGCAATTTTCCAGAGAAGAGCAAATATCTCAGCCAATAAAAATAGCTTCTTTAAAATTCTTAAAATGCTTGTCTCCTGTAAGAATCTTTGCTTTTAGTTCCCTAGCTGTTATTAAAATAAAAGCATCTATTAACCCGAAGTCTTTTATTTCTTTCTTTATTTCTGCGTGCAACAAACCAGCATTTTTTGATAACTCATTATCAATATGATAAATTTTAGACAAAGAAACTATGGAGTTATAAGCAGAATCTGAATCTTTGTTTTCTCTTTTGGTCATGCTCATTATTTCCGCGATGCTTAATATACAAGTGAATACTTCATTCTCTTTGTTTTCCACTATCTCTTTAACCTTTTCTCCATAGTCGCTCCCAATTAAGTACTCTATCCAAGCCCAAGAATCAATTACATATTTCATTACAATTCTGTGTCTAATTTATCCTCTTTTCTAAAAGACCGCATTCCTTTTAAAATTCCAAAACCGCTTTTTCTAATCTTTTCTACTTCTATTGAAACAAGCTCTCCTTCTTTTATCCTCTCTTCTTTAACAATTTCAATGGGGATAGTTACGATTAAGCTCCCGCCTATTGCTCTTGTTCTAGTTAACGTTTTCATTTTTCATAAATTTATTATACATTTAGTATAATAAAATATAACAGTAGGTTATATTTAAACCTTTCTATTTCTATTTTTTAGCAATTTTCCAAAGAAGATTAAAATAACTTCTGTAAGATTCTGCAGCTTTTTCGCTGATTATTAAAATTGCTATTGGCTCTTTGTCCCATATAACATTCAGTACATTATTTCCATAAACTGCGATTGTAGAGGGCATTATATTGCTTGCAGGCAGATACTTAGCTGTAAATGGCCTCATATAACTGCCCTTTTTGTCAATTGGAAGAAGTATTCTTGCCTTTACCTTGTTTTGCCTGAGTTCTAGGTGCCATTGCTCATAATATTCCTTAAGAGTTTCTTTTGCGCCCCAGCCTGTTCCAAAAACCAAAAGCTCTGTTTTTGTTTTTGTTGATTCATCAAGAATGGTTTTTACCCCCCTAATACCCTTAAATATTGCAGCCTCTTGCTTCATCTCCGGAGATTCCCTTGCCTTGTTTATTTCTGGGATAATTTGATTGGCTATTTTTTCTTTTTCCAGTATTTCCTGCTTTTGCTTTTCTATATAATCTTTTAATTCAGAAGAAGAAGTTGCTTCAAAATGCTTGATATTTCTTATTAAGACAAAGCTGACAAGCCCTTTTTCTATCAGCTTATTAAGATTGTCATAAACTATGTTCCTGTGAAGCTTTGTTTTCTTAATTATCTCTCCTGCATTTGTTGAGCCGAGCTCAAGCAAAGCTAGGTAGACGCTTGCTTCATTTTCAGTTAAGCCCAGTTTTCTTAGTTCTTCCTTCATTGTCATCATAAATATGACAACAGAAGTTTAAAAATTTAATGGTTGTTTCTTGAAAGTGAGGAAAATGACAGACAAAAATAATGATGTTAGGGCATTGCTTTGGATATTTGCAACTCTGTTTGGGTGTTCTATTCATATTCAGCAGATAAATAAGCTAAAAGGACCCCAGAAAAAAGTTTTTAGCAGATTTGGAATTTATCGGGATGTTATATTTCCTGATGAGCGGGGGCAAATTTACGCTTACAGAGCAGGGCTTTATTTTGGAACAAAGGAAAATTTTATGCAAAATTTAAATCAAGAGGTTATCGATTCTGGACAGGTATTTAAGTCTGAAGGATATTTTGGGCACAGAGTTATAACCCTGCCGCAGGGATTAGTTTATTTTTATTTTCCAAGAGAACATGAAAGTAGAATCAACAAAGCTCTTTCCTCAGTTAATAATCCTTCATTAAAAAGAGAAGATTTAGTTTCATTATGCCGGGAATGGTATACCGGATGGGATGAAGGTAGAATTAAAAGAAATAAAGATAGATTAAGAAAGTATCTACAAAAGCAAAAAGGTACAATTATTGATACAGACAACGAATGTGAAGTTGAAAATTTGAGAAACACCTGGGAGTACTGGAAAAACGCAACTCATCACGATGGATAAAAATACCTAGAAAACTTTAATCCCTTATTTCTTTTTTGCAGGCTCTTTCTTGGCGCCTGCAGCTGCTTTTCCTGCTGCTGGAGCTGCTTCTTTTTTGCCTGCGGCTGCTTTTCCTGCTGCTGGAGCTGCTTCTTTTTTGCCTGCGGCGCCTTTTGCAGGAACTTCTTCTTTCTTCGCTCCTGCTGCTGGAGCTGCAGCAGCAGCTTCTGTTTTCTTGGCCTCTTCTGCCAGTTTCTCTTCCTCTGCTTTCTTGACTTCGGCTGCTTCCTTGGTCTTCACTTCAGTGAAGAAAGCATCCAGCTGCTTTTTCTTCTCTGGACTTGTATCTGTTTTTTGCTCGCTGATTTCTTTATCATATTTTCCAGCCTCAATATCTTTCATTATATCTTTTGGCTCTTTGTTCTCTATAAAAATTTCTGCTGAAACACAGCTTCCTACTACAGATTTTACTGCTGCCTTGAAATTTGTAGCCAGAAGATTGGAAGATTTTATTTTTGCCACAGAGATTACCTGCTCTATAGAAGCATTGGCTGCTTTTACTTTTTTATGGTCGCCAGATGCTTTTTCTATACCGAGCTCTTTTTTTAATAGCTCCGTGGTTGGAGGAGAAAGAACTTTTATAGTAAAAGTCTTGTTTTTAGCTATATCCAGCTCAACAGGAACTTTAACTCCCTTGAAAACCTTGGTTGCCTGATTAACATCCTGCACTACTTTACCGATGTTTATTCCTAAGGGGCCTAACTTCTGACCTATTACCGGGCCGGGCTTCATATCCCCCCCATCAACAAGCAATTTAATTATCATTTTGTTTTTCTAAAAAAGTTGTTATTTAAAAATTTATGTCTTCTGGAATAATATTCTTCCGAGTCTCTCCTTCGTTTTCCACTTCTTCATTTGCCTCTTCTGTTCCTTCAGAGTCTCCTTCCTCCCCCTCTTTGTCTCTTCTGATTACCCTCAGGTTATCTAATTTGACTGTGACCGGAATTGGAACCTGGGCTCCGAGCAAACTGACAACAGCTTCTTCCTTCTGCTTGTCTATCCTTATTACTTTCGCTTTCTCTTTCTTAAAAGGTTCAGAAATAATTTCTACAATATCGTTCTTTTCTATATTTATCTCTGCAACTGTCGGCTCCAGCATATTCTTCACCTCATCGTAGGTAATTGTTTTTCCAATTATCCCCTTGACATAAGGCAAATTGAAAGCTGCTTCTTCTGCGGTGTCTCTCTCATCTGCTTCAAGAAAAACATATCCCCTCAACCCATGAGGCCTGGCAAGGCTATAAACACGAAGCTGTTTTTTTTGGACTTTTTCCTCTATCATGTCCACTGCCCTGTCTTCTTTATTGGTGGTAACCTTAATAACATAAATCATTGTAACGAAACTACTTCATAACTATTTAAGAAGCAGATAGTATTATTTAAATTCAGGGGTTTTTAAATTTTGCGCTTAATCAGAAAATAGGGAAAAAGTTCATCACAAGGGAAATAAAAAAGCCTATCAAGCCTATGACTGCGAGCCCGATTGCAGCCACTTTCGCGGTTGTTTTGTATTCCCGGGCGTCTGGCTTCCTTAAAATCCTCCAGACTCTTCCGCATTGCGCTAAAAACGATCTTATATTAAACATAAAATTGGTTGGGAAAGCGGGTTTTTAAAACTTACTCTAAGAACTCTATCCCCAGTTCTTTTGAAATGTCTTTTCTTTCCTTATCAACAGTGCTCTCTCCTGGACCAAGAATCTGGCTGCTTTTAACCCCTGTTATAATCAGCATAACTCTCAGGGCTTTTTCCATATCCTCGCTTATCTGGGCGCCCCAAATCATCCTCGCATCTTCGCTTAATTTCTTCCCAACTATCTGAACTATCTCTTTTGTCTCGTCAAGACTTAAATCCTGCCCTCCTACAATGTTGATAAGAGCTCCAGAAGCATTAGATATATCTACATCCAACAAAGGATTGTTTAAGGCTTTTTCAACAGCCTCTACAGCCCTATTTTGACTATCAGATTCTCCCACCCCTATTAATGAGACCCCGCCGTTAGTCATTACTGCCTTAATGTCTGCAAAGTCCAGGTTAACAAGCCCTGCTTTTGTTACCAGTTCGGTTATCCCCTTTACCGCATTTGTCAAAATCTCGTCTGCTACCTTAAAGGCAGTATGCAGCGGAAGCTCTGGAGCCAATTCGAGAAGCTTATCGTTAGGTATAACTATCAGCGTATCCACATTTTCCTCCATTCTTTCTAGACCATAGATTGCATTTTCTATTCTCTTCTTTCCCTCGATTGTAAATGGTAAGGTCACAACGCCTATTGTCAGCGCCCCTTGTTTTTTTCCTATTTCTGCAACCACTGGAGCAGCTCCTGTTCCTGTGCCTCCTCCAAGCCCGCAAGTTATAAAGACCATATCTGCTCCTGCCAGTTTCTTTTTTAATTCCTGCTCTGTTTCATGAGCTGCTTCTTCCCCAATCCGAGGATTAGAACCTGCTCCAAGTCCCTGAGTAAGCTCCTTTCCTATAAGAACTTTATAATCTGCATTGGTATAAAGAAGGTCCTGGGCATCTGTGTTAATAGCTATGAGCTCTGCCCCCTTAATTCCTATCTCACGCATTCTGCTCAAAGTATTGCCGCCTGCGCCCCCTGCTCCGATAACTTTAACTTTAGCTATCTGTTTCTTTAATAGCTCTTCCAGCTGCCTGTCAATTTCTGCCACATTGGACAAAGCAGCATCAATGTCAGAAACATTAGAGATTCCAAAATCATGCTCTTTTTTAAACATCTCGGCCATGTTAAAAAAGAGAGGCAGAAGGTATATAAATTTTATTGCATTATTTTAACTATATTTGGGTGCTATATAGCATTTAATATAATCATATTTATTAAGCTATTTGTTGTAATAATATAATGCCTGGAAAAGTATTGGTTAAGGTTATAAGCACAAATGATGGTAAAGGGTTAATTGGAATTACTAATAAGCACAAATGATGGTAAAGGGTTAATTGGAATTACTAAAGAAGGAGAAGAAGTTCCATTGAGTGCGCCTGAACAAAGATACTCACCAGGTTCATCAGATAACATTGATGAATTACTAAAAGCAGCAGGAGACGATGGTTATGTTCAATTAGGGGATTTAATCCAAGGGAATCTGACTGATATGCCTATTTGGTTTGGCAATATTTACAAAAGAAGAACTGACCTTACAGAAAAAGAAGAACGAACTAATCTGCCGTCTCAGACTTGTTAGTCTTTTCTGTTTTCTCTTTATTTTCACTTGCTTTTTCAAAGTCTATTTCTAAAATTTCCTTGAACTTATCCTTGAAAAATTGTAAAAATAGATCGCAACCGAAATTGCTCTTTAACATTTAATTAATCTTCTGGCATATATATATGTTTTTCTTCGCTTAAAATAGTAATATAGTTATAACTTTCAATTGTGTTAGGAAATTCATTTTCTAATTCCTCTATTAACTTTAATAAATGATTTAAATTTTTTACATGAAATTCCATTTCTAAAATTTCTCCGCCTATAGTTTTATCTATCTGATATATATTCGGATGTAGATGTGCAAAAGTTAATATCTGATCAAAATTATTCCAGCGAGACAAACGAAATTCTGTTTTATAAAATTCGTAACCTAAAAGATTAATATCTATAATTGCTCTATAGCCTTGAATAATTCCTTTTTTCTCTAATTGTTTTATTCTATAACTGATTGATTCAGCAGTTTTATCGGTTTTTTTCGAAATTTCTAATAAGCTCACTCTTGCATTTTGTGCGAGTTCTCTTAAAATTAAAATGTCTATTTTATCAATTTGTTCTTGTTTTTTCCCGCCTAAGATTCTAATTTTGGAACTATCTTCTTTACCGACAATATAAGCTTTTGCAAAATGATAAATAGGGGAATAAATACAAACTTTATAATCTTTTATGCTTGGTAAGTAGTCTTTAAGAATTTTTTCCCAAGAATCATAAAATTGGTAAATATCTTTAATTGCAAGACCTAAGGCAACATCCCAATTTCCTGCAGTTAAAACAACCGCCCAAATATTCTTTTGGATTTTTAAGTAGTGGACGAATTCTTTCTTTTTTTGGGGATTTATATTTTTCAATTTTAAGTAAATCCTAAAAATTGTATAGCCTAACTTAGAAGTGTCTATCATAGTAGAATATCCCTTTACAATGCCTTCTTTTTCTAGCTGTTCAATTCTATATTTAACAACTTGTTTTGAGAGTTTTACTTTTTTAGCTATTTGCGAATAAGTTTGTCTAGCGTTTATATCTAATTCATATAGGATCTTCCTATCTTTTAAATCAAGTTTTATTTTTAGCATATTTTTAACTTAATCTTTAGTTATATATAAATTTTTTTGTTTTGACAAAATTTTTAATAGAAAATTATAATAATAGATTTTATCTCTATACTACTATAAAGTAAGTAAAGTAAGAGAAAATGGAAGAAATAGAATTTAACCAAAGAAAATCATTGTTATACAGCCAGACATTAACGCCCACAGAAGAAGGATATAATTTGGGGATAGAATGGGGAAAGAATTATACAATAGAAATGAATAAATGGGAAGTTACAGGAGAAAAAAAGGGTTTACTTAAATTACTTAATTCTCAAGTTGAACAATACAATGAAGAAATGGCAAGAGAATTACTTAAAAGATGGGATTTTAATCAAGAAAATATAGAACGTATACTTAAAGAAATAGAAAATATGCCTCAAGCACCAGTTATTTCTTCAAAAAAAGACGCAAGAAAAAGTTATGGTCTTAATCTTTCAAATCAGCAAATAGAAGAAATTAGAAAGAAATATGATAGTCTAAGAAAAAAAGGCTATATTAATTTAGAACTTGTACAACAAAGAGCTTGTAGGCTAAATAGGCTATTAGAAGAAGCTGTACTTCAAACCTCACAATGTATCCATAAACCAACTGATAAAATGTACTCATTAGACAATAATTCAAGGGGGATTATATTAATATTTTTCACAAATCCTTCTCGGTTAAGTGAAAGCACAAATTGTTTAACATATTCAATATGGTCTACTTCTGAGATAGATTTAGAAGAAAAAATTGGAAGAATACGCTATTATGTTAAATTGAACTGGAACTTACCTGGACCTAAATAAAAATCCAATTAACAGCTTTATGTTCCATTATTATTAAAAAATAGCCCAATTATTTTTTCTTTTCTTTCTCTTCATTATTTTCAGCAGGCTTCTCTGATTTTTTCTCCTTACTTTCACTTGCTTTTTCTTCCTTTGCTGCAGTTTTTTTCTTTGTGCCTTCTTTTGCTTCAGCTTTCTTCTCTTCTTTCTTCTCAAATTCCATTTCTTTCCCTAAAATCTCGCTGAATTTTTTTCCAAGAATCTTCACAAATGGCTCTGCTTCTGGCTCAAAAATAATTCTCTTTTCTTCTGTCTTGAATTTGAACCTTTTTTTAAAGAAGAAGTCCTGCAAGGAATTAACCTTTTCCTCATCTCCTTCAACTTTTCTTTTTATTGTGAACTCATACTCTATGTCTTTTCCTGAAAGAGGGTTGTTAAAGTCTACAGAGACCCTTCCTCCTGAAACACTTAATATCTTTGCAATCATGCCATCCAGATTAAGCATCAGCCCCGGAACAGGGTTCATCTCCTGTTTTCTGAATGCAGAGAGGGGGATTATTCTTATAAGGGCAGGATTTCTCTTTCCAAACCCTTCTTCAGGCTCCACTTTAATCCTGTATTTTTGACTTATTTCTTTGTCTTCCAGCTGATTGTCAAACCCTGGAACAACCATTCCCCCGCCTATGCAAACAATTAGTGGCTGAACTTCTACCCCAAGGTTTATCTCCTTGGCTTTTTCCTTTATGTTGGTATCAAAGACAGCTCCGTTTGCGTATCCGATAAATTCTATCTCAACAAAATCGCCTTTCTTGGTTTTTTCAACCATAAAAACTCTAAAGAAGGGGGGTTTAAAAACTTAGTTCTTTTTCTTTCCTTCCTTTATCTCTTTAGGAAGATATTCATAACCAGACTCTACAAACATTAACAAGCCATTCACAGCTTTTTGACTAAATCCACTTGGCGGCATTTTATTTTTTTGTCCCTATATTTAATTGATTCAAATATTGTGCTAACTCTTTCATATCATCTGGTTTTCCTTCTAATTCAGAATAAAACTTATTGTCCATTTCAAAATAAAGATTATTTATTTTTTCAATAAGCTCTTCATAATTCTCTATCCCTTCTCTTTGAAGTAATTTGTAAAATGCACAAGCATATTCAGTTAAGGTTCTTATTAATTCTCTTACCTCTGAATCTTCAATTGCCAAAAGTTCCTTTTGGAATCTTCCCATATCTTCTATTTCTTTATTTATTGTCTCTTCTGTCATTTGATTTTTCTTTTTTGAACGTTCAATGATTCCGTGTTCAATTAAACCTCTATGTAAAAGTTTCATGCCTTCAAGCATCTCTTTATTAAATCCACAAAAGGGCATTTTACTTTTTCCCTAACTTAGGTTTATTTTCTTCAGATTCCCTAATGGCTTTCAGTCTAACTAATCCTTTATGAAATTCTTTTATGCCTTCAAGCATTTCTTCATTAAATCCGCATATGGGCATTTTAACTTCTTAGATTTATCTGATTTAAATGTTGCACTAATTCTGCCATGTCCTCTGGTTTTCCTTCCAGTTCACTATAATATTTTTTATCCATAGACTCAAAATAAAGCAACATATTATTAATTATTTCTTGATAATTTTTAATCCCATTCTTTCTCATAATCATATAAAATCCCATTGAATATTTTATAATCCCTTCTGTTAAGATTCTTTTTGCACTGTCGTCTATTTTAGGAATTTCGGCTAAAAGTCTGGTCATATCTGAGATTTCCCTTTTTATCCCCTGGTCTACTGTCTCTCCATTTTTTTCTGAACGAAATTTAAGTCCATGCTCTACAAGTCCTTCGTTAAAAGACAGTAAGCCTTCTAACATTTTTTCATTAAATCCGCATATGGGCATTTTATGTTTCTCCTTAGTTTAATATAAAGCGCGTTTATTTATATAAAATGTTTTAGGTAATATTTTTATGAAAACACAATATTTATAACTATAAGTTCATTTATGTAAAAATGGATAAGAAAGATGAAAGGATATTAAAAGAGCTTATTAAGAACTCTAGAAGCCCTTTAACAAAATTAAGTAAAAAGGTAGATCTTTCTAGAGAAAACATTTACTATAGAATTCAGAATCTCATAAAAAAGGATATTATAAAAGATTTTGTAGTTAACATGGATTACAGAAAGCTTGGATTCAGTCATTATGTTATTTTTTTGCAATACGATAAAATAACTCTTGAAAAAGAAAAAAACATTATAGACTATTTAAAAAATAGCGGAAATGCGAGCTGGATAGGCCCATTAACTGGAAAAATGAGTTTATGCTTTGATGCTTATTTTAAAGACACGGATGAGTTAGATAATTTTTTAACAGATTTTTTAACAAGATTTAAAGAAAATATCGGGGAATATCTTGTTTTAGAAGTTTTAGAGTCAGAATATTTTTTTAATAAGATTATCAGTCAAACAGAGATTCAAAAAGAAAAAGAAGTTATTAAGAAAAAAGTTAAGCTTGATAAAACTGACTTAGCTATTTTAGAAAGATTAAACAATAATTCCAGAGTTTCTTATGTTGATATATCAAGAGGCTTAAGGCTGACGCCAAATGCAATGAAACAAAGAATCAAACATCTTGAAAAAAATAAAATTATTTTAGAGTACTCCTTGTCATTAAATTATAAGGCATTTGGATTTGAATGGCAGGGATTGCAAATAAAACTAACAAATCCAAATAAAGAGATTGAAACAAAAGTCAAGGACTATTTTAAAGAAAACAAAAAAGTTGTTTTCTTTTATCAGTATAAAAAATCCGGAATCTATGATTTTGATATTGGGGTTTTAATTAAAAATTCTCGCGAATTAAGGGAGTTTATCAATGAACTAAGAAGGAAGTTTTATGAAGATATAAAGATTATTGACACGTTCCTGGTTTTGGAAGAATCTTCTAGTCATAAGCTTCCAAGAACTGTTTTTCAGTAAAACAAATGTTTTTAAAAACATTTATAAATGCAACTTGAATAAAGTTAGTATGACTTTTAAAATGATTAATGCAAATGAGGCGAAACCCGGAATAACAATAGTAGTCGATGGAGCCCCATGCACCGTCAAGTCTAATGACATAAGCAAGACTGGAAAACACGGGCATATGAAGTGCAGGATAGAAGCTATCGGAGTCATTGATGGTAAAAAAAGGGTCTTTGTTATAGGCGGGCATGAAAGAATAGATGTTCCGCTTATTGAAAAGAGAAAGGCCCAGGTAATGAGCATTCAGGGAGATAAAGCAACAGTCATGGACCTTGAATCCTTTGAGACCATTGAAATAAAAATGGAAGAAGGGGTTGAGATTAAGGAAGGCGGGCAGGTGGAATACTGGAAAATAGGCGAAGAGAAAGTTATAAAAAGGGGACTTTAAGTGAAAGAACATGGCAAAAGTACCCGCAGCACAGACAAGATTGTTTAAGAATTTATTCATCTGCAGAAATTGCAAATCTACAATGCGGGCAGACGGCAGAAAAATCATACTTAGAAAAGTCAAGTGCAGGAAATGCGGCGGAACCGTGTTTAGGACCAGAAGGAAAAAATAATAAAAAAGAGGTTGAAAAATGAAATTTATTTATTATGATCTAATCTTTCTCATAATTGTGGGAATATTAGGCAGCATATTTCTTTACAAAAGGAGAAAAAACCTCAAAAGAGAAATGGGTATTTTTCTTCTTTACAGAACTCAGGTAGGGGTTAAGCTAATAAAAAAAGTCAGCAATAGATACAAAAAAGTTCTCGGGATATTTAAGTATATAATAATTATTGTTGGCTATATTTTAATGGCTGGCATTATCTACCTTTTTTCACAGAGCGTTTATGGGTATCTAAAATACCCTTTGTTTACTGAAATCATCAGCGCACCACCTATTTTCCCAGTGCTTCCCTATTTTCCCACGATATTTGGAGTAGAAAATCTTTTTCCTCCTTTTTATTTCACTTATTTTCTTGTTGCTTTTATCATTGTTGCAACTTTCCATGAGTTTGCTCATGGCATCTATGCGCGGCTTTATAAGATTAAAATAAAGAGCACGGGTGTCGTTTTCTTGGGCCCGCTGATGGCTGGGGCATTTGTCGAGCAGGATGATAAACAAATGGAAAAAGCAAGAAAAACCGACCAGATGGCTATACTTGGGGCAGGAGTTTTTACAAATCTTGTCCTGGCAATTATCTCCTTTTTGCTATGGTGGCTTGTCTTTTCTGTTAATTTCTTGCCTGCCGGCGCCTTATTTAACACCTATTCTTCTTCCTTGGTAAATATAAGCTCGATAAGCCTGTTTGGAGGAGTTCAGGTTTCAAGCCCGGCAAATCAGGAATTAATCAATTTAATTGACAAAGGCATGCCAACAGACCTCGTCCTCAGCGATAAAAATATCAACCTAACCAAATTATCTGCCGATGGTGCAGATTATTATTTTGAGCCCGAATCCTTAAAAAATCAGCTTAAACAAGACACTTCGCAGATTCTTGTTTATGGGGACATGCCTGCAATAAATGCTGATTTTAAAGGGGCTATAATTGAAATCGACGGGAATAAAATTGAAAATTATGATAATTTAGTAAAAATAATGCCTAATTACGAACCTGAAGAAGAAGTTTTGATAAAGACTAATTATCAAGGAGATATCCTGGAATATAATATTGCGCTTGCAGAAGACCCCGACCGGGAAGACAGGGCTATTATCGGCATAGGCAATGACATTTTCAGCGCAATAAACACAGAAAACAATTTTGCTTTCTTCAAAGAACCATTTACAAACTACGAATCCAAATCAGATTTTCTATATTTCTTATACTATCTTATATTCTGGGTTTTTCTTTTAAATGCTGCTGTGGCACTTTTCAATATGCTGCCTCTTTTGATATTTGATGGAGGGAGATTTTTCTATCTGACCATCTGGGGAATAACTAAAAGAGAAAAAGTGGCCAGGCTAGCTTATAAGTGGGTAGGAATTCTTATCCTCGCTGCGCTTATACTTTTAATGGTTGTCTGGGTGATTAGAATAATCTAAATCTCCAATAGGCATTTTTATAAGGTATCTCACACAATTAACAAATGTATGGGGGCTCGTCATTCAACGGCAGGATGCAAGATTCGCATTCTTGACATTCGGGTTCAATTCCCGACGAGTCCATAAGTTAAGTGATAAATTTTTATCAAGCGAATCATGAGAACCAGAAACAGAAAATCCAAGATAACTGCAACAGGAGATTTTAAAAAAATCCTGAAGAAACAGAAATATTTTCTTGTCGGAGAACATTCTGCAGTCCAGCTCTGCGGCTGGACTAAAAAATCCCTGCTGAATGGGGGAGAGTGCTACAAAGAGAAGTTTTACGGGATTAAAAGCCACGAGTGCTGCCAAATGTCCCCTTGGATGAAATGCCAGAATAAATGCCTGCACTGCTGGAGGCCAATTGAACTTGACATGAAAATAGACGGGAAAATTGAGAAGCCAGAAGAGCTGGTTGAAAACTGTATAAAAGCGCAGAAAAAACTTTTAACAGGATTTGGAGGGTATAAAGAAACAGACAAAAAAAAGTACAAAGAAGCTCAGGAGCCTAGCCAGTTTGCAATCTCGCTTATTGGGGAGCCAACATTATATCCAGGGCTAGCTGATTTTATCCTTGAACTGAGAAAACAGGGAAAAACCAGCTTTTTAGTTACAAACGGATTACAGCCAGCTGCATTAAAAAAAATGCAGGATGGAAATTGTCTGCCAACTCAACTATACGTTTCTCTTTTGTATCCTGATGAAGAAATGTTCAGAAAAATAACAGGCAATAAAGAGGCAGACTCGTGGAAAAAATATAACGAAACACTGGAATTGCTGAAGAGTTTAAAGACAAGAACAGTTATAAGGATGACGCTTATCAAAGAGCTGAATAGCGATGAGAAGTATCTGGAAAAATACGCTGAACTTATAAAGAAAGCCTCTCCGCTTTTTATTGAGATAAAAAGCTACATGGCTGTTGGATTTTCAAAAAACAGAGAGGGAATGGGGCTTAAAAAAATGCTGTTTCATGAGGAAATAAAAAATTTCTCAGAAAAACTGCTTAAATTTCTTAGAAATTATAGGTTTCTCGACGAGAAAAAAGAATCAAGAGTGGTGTTGCTGGGCAAAGACAGAGAAAGGATGATGATAAAAAAAGAGGGGATTTAATTAAGCAACAGCGCGTTCTTTAATCTCAACCACATGAAAAGTCCTTTTACTTCCTGGATACAAAAAAGAGCCTGAAAAAGAGTCTCCTAATCCTTCAGGAACATAGCTTTTTAATGCTTCTTTTGGGTCTTTTCCAGCAGCTAAATCACAAAGGAGCTGGTCGCCTATCTCAGATCTTTGCAGCCTTATTTTAGCAGAGTTATCATCTACCTGAGTAATCGATTCTCCCAAGAAAACTTCTGGGTCTTCAGTAGCATAAAGCGCAGAACAAACTCCCTCCCTAATTCTTGCAGCTCTTACAACCCCTTTCTCTCCAAGAAAAATCATATATACCGCATCACCAATATTAAAACAAGGAGAAACTCCTTCATCAACTAATCTTTTTGGTAAAAAATATCTTTCCATTTTAAATTTTACATAAATATAATTCCTTCTTTTGTTAATGCAGTAAATCTAATTCCAACTGGCACTGAAAGAAGCGCAGAGATTAATGCCATATGCTCTTTTCCTGTTCCTGAAGCTATTGAAAGAGCAACTTCTGTGCCTTTAACAACTGGTTTTAATTTTTCAAGAAGCTCCTTCTTCATTTTAACTAAGTTATCTTTACTGAATTCTACAAATTCGTGCTCTTTTCCAGCTGAAAAATCGCGTGCAGAGCTATCGCCTACAATGATTATTTTATCCCACTCTCCCCTTTTAATTAATCCAGAAGCCTGTGCCCAGGTTTCTTTTCCTTCTGACAACAAAGCAACTAATTCCATTATAATAGGAAAAAGAATAGATTTATAAGTTTTTATATCCTAAAAGATATAGTTAAAAAAGAAAAAATCCAAAAAATTTCCAGAAGGAAATTTTTAGTCTTTTAAAATCTCAAAAAAACAAAAATTTTAAAATGGTAAAAGACAGCGCTTTAAGCGAGATAACCTTAAGAAAGTATGAAAAGCCCTACCATTTGGATAAAAGAGAACTGGTAAAAAAGATATGCCTCTCTCTTGGCCTTCTTCAGGCAGGGGATTCAAGAGATGTAATTGTTGATATTCTTCTTGTCTTGCTGGAATCAAATAAAGAAAAAACGGCAATTTCCAGCGATGAGATAAAAATTAGAGTAGAAGAGCTGAGAAAAAAATACAGCCTGGAGATGAAAGGAATTGCAGAAAGCAACATAAGAAGGCAGCTGAAAAGGCTCAGGGACTTAATGTTGATAGAAAAGAAAAACAACATGTATAATATTTCAGAGTTTGAGTCTTTAAACAAGATATTTAACGACAAAATCGAGAATTTCCTTATTCCGCAGACAATTGAAAGGATAAAAGAATATCTAGCTGAGCTGGAAAAAGAGGAATTAAACCAAAACTCTTAATTCTTCTAAAGAATCAATTGTTAAATCTGCTTCTATTTTTCCGTAGTTATACTCCTCTCTGTCAATACGTATGCCGCAAACTCGCGCATTTCTTGCCATTTCCATATCCTCTTTGTTGTTGCCCACATAGTAAGTTCTATCAGGACTAACTCCCAAATTATCCATGCACTGCATTAAACCATCTGAGTCTGGCTTCTGCTTCACTCCATCCTGAGCTCTTACAACAGCATCAAACCTATGATTTAGTAAACTAAGCTCTAAAGTAATTATATGACTGGGAGCGGAAGTCACAATTCCTGTTTTTATCCCTCTTTCTTTTAATAAAAAGAGTATGCCTACGTCATTATAAGCTTCAGTATGCTGTTCTCTTAAATCTGAAGTATCATATACCCTATAAGCAGGCCAAAACTGGCTTTGGGGGTCAAGATGCCATAAATCAGTTATTATCTTTTTCCTGTCCTTTTCTCCCTCAAACCAGAAATCGTCAATAATCTTGTTTAAAGTTGTTATGCCAAATGTTTTTAGGGTATTTCCAACAACAAGGTATCTGTAAGCGGGCTTAGTATGTACTAATGTACCATCTAAATCAAAAATAGCTGCTTCGATTTTCATCCAACTTCTTGCATAAATGCATTTAAATATAATTGTGTCCTTTAATAAATATGATGAAATTCAAGGAAATTAAATGCAAGTCATGCATGACTAAAAGCAAGATTACAGACTATGTAATTAATCCCTATACCGGATGCCAGCACGGATGTGTTTACTGCTATGCTGATTTTATCAAGAAATTCCAGAATATCAAGGAAGAATGGGGAAAGTTTGTTTACGCAAAAACCAACTGCCCTGAACTATTAAAAGGAGAGATGGAAAAAAGCAAGCCGGGGCACATATGGATGAGCAGTGTTTGTGATTGCTATATGCCAGTAGAAGGAAAATTAAAATTAACCAGAAAAGTACTGCAGACAATTAATAAATCCCCCCATAAAAAGAAGTTTACTTTTGAGATATTGACTAAATCTGCGCTTGTTAAAAGAGATTTTGACCTGATAAAAAAGCTGGGTGCAGAGCTTGGAATGTCTATTAACAGCCTGGATGAAAACATTTCCAGGGTTATTGAGCCACTTGCCTCTCCGCCTCTGGAAAGAATTAAAACTTTAAAAGAAGCTAAGAAAAAAGGCATAAAAGTTTTTGGCTTTATTTCTCCTGTTTTGCCTGGAATTACAAACCTGGAAGAGCTGTTCAAAGAGCTAAGTTTCTGCAGCTATGTCTGGGTTGAATTATTGAATACAAAAATAAGTGTTCTGGAAAAACTAATGCCTTTAATTGAGAAAAAATTTCCAGATAAAGTCAGGGAATTTGAAAGGGCAATAAACTACCCAGAGCCCTATAATAAAGAAGTAAGAGAAAAAGCAAGAGAGCTGGAGAAAAAATACAAGCTAGAAGTCAAGGGAGTTATTGTCCATAACCAATAACTACCAATCTTTCTCAGTCATTATTCCAAGCTTCATTGCCAGGGGCCTGTAAACCAGCCAAGAAAAACCGTGATGGACCGCCCCTAAAGTTCCTACTGTTTTTTCCAGCACGCTTGCAGTCTTTCTAGCTACTAAAAACTCACTTGCTAAAATTCTAAAGCTGTTTTTTAAATTTTTCAAAGCTGCATCTCCATTCGGCATCCCATTTTCTCCCTGGAGTTGAGGATAAGTTATTTTTGTTGTTATTCTCCCTAATTCAAAAAGAGCATGTCCATCTCCAAATCTCACAGGAGCTATATTTGGATTAAAATTATAAGCTGCAAGAAACAAGTTTAAGGCGTTTTTGTTAGCTTTTCTGTATTCCCAAGGCAGAGGAAAATACGCCTCTCCATTAACAACTTCTATTCCAGTTATATTGTTAAGCTGATGATTTGAGGAATTATTTATTGCCTCTTCCAAATAAGTGCGAGAGCCATTCATATGGCAAGGATGAACTAAAAAAGCAGCGTAGCCTTTCCCATCAATGCTAGAAAACAAATTATCATGATTTACTTCTCTTCCGGAAATTAAATTAGTTGTATCTCTCTGTAATCCAACAACTAAAACACTTCCCTCTCTTAACTCTGCTTCTATTGAATTATAAACAACTATATTGCCTGGTTGAACAAGGATAGCTCTGCCGTCTAAATCGCGGACATTATATTTTCTTGATTTTTTTGCAGAATCTGCAAATCTTTCAAATCTCCTGTCTCCGTGAGGGCATCTGTCATCCCCTATAGAAGTAATTCCTATAACTGCCCAACTACCCATTCTTCTA
>Ga0154703_144_pt3 | contig 19022 bp, 29 predicted proteins | sample Rifle2008BG13ft_FD_105563 | JGI IMG/M metagenome (GOLD analysis project Ga0154703, IMG submission 105563) | Candidatus Pacearchaeota archaeon RBG_13_36_9
AACGTAAGCACAATGGTGGAATCGTGCAACCTGGCATGCGTAACCAACCTTCAATATGATTACTGCACTAAAGAAAGAGATGTTAAATTCGAAAATAAAATCCAAAGCGGGAAATATAATTGCAAAGCTTTAGAAGGAATGGGCTTGGGCTTGAGTCCTTGTGACAAGAGTTTTGATAATTGTGTGGCGATAAAACCTTGCAGAACAGAAAGGTCGTGTATTGGAATGGATGTTACAAATTGCGGGAATGCTGGATGTAAGGTTGAAGGCACACCTCAAGTATGTGTTGCAGCAGGTGGTAAATGCGATACAGCAACAACAAAAGATGCTTGTACTGCCCCTTGTGTCTGGAAGTAATTTTTTCTTTTTATTTTTTTATTTAAGCTTTTATATTTGATTAAGTTAAACTACGGAATTTTCTTTGTTGTATTATACAACAAATATGGCTATTTTCTTCGTTTATGTTGTTATGTATAACTTTGTTAGTCTATATAACCAAAAGATTTAAATATTAGTTTTTTGTTATATTATATAAAAAAAGGAATAAGAAAAGCCATGGAAAAGGAAAACAAATTAAAGGAAGATGCTGAAAAATTATTTGAAGTACTTGGAATCAGAATGTGAGAAATTTGCCAAACAGCAGAAGCTATTTGATATTGTGCTGTACGGCTCAAGTGTAAAAGGAAAAGAAGAGGCAGGGGACATAGATTTGCTGCTGGTCTTTGAAGATGAAAATCTAAAAGAAAGGGTAAGAGTTGCGCAGGAGCTGAAAGAAATTTTATCTAAAAAATTAAAAAACATCGACCTAAAAACAATAAACTTAAAAGAGCTGTTTGAAAAAGAATTTCTTGCAAGGCAGGGCATTCTTATTGAGGGGCATAGCTTATTGTATAACAAGGATTTTTCCAAGAGGCTGGGCTTTGAAGGCGCCGCTCTTTTCACTTATAATCTAAAAGGATTAAATCATAATGAAAAGACGAAGTTCACTTATGCTTTAATTGGGAGAAATGGGCCTGGGATGATTAAAAAGCTGGGTGTTGAGGCGCTAGGCAGGGGGGCAGTGATGGTTCCTGTAAAGGAGAGTTTGGTTTTTGAAGATTTTTTACAAAAGTGGAAGTTAAATTACAAAAAGAAAAACATTTTAATTTCTTTAATATGATATCTGCAAAAAAAATAAAAGAAATTTCAAAAAAAGAAGGCAAAAAAATAGAAAAGAGAGCTGCAAACAAATTAGTCGCGATGCTTGAGGATAAACTGCAGGATGCAATTAAAAAAGCTGCAAGAAATTCAGATTTTGCAGGCAGAAATACTATAAAAGAGGAGGATATTGTGTCTGATTGACATTTATGGATATCATGGATTACGGATTTAATGAAAAAAGAAGCAAGAGAAAAGACAAAAGGAAGAACAAGAAGAGGCATCCTTACAAGCACGGCGGGAAGCATCGTGTTAACGAGGGAAAATAAGGAATGGCAAAAATATCTGAGATTTGGAACCTTATATTAAACAGCAAAAAGAACCTTTCAGATGAGGAAGCGGCTGTACTGGAAAGCCTATTAAGAATGCACAGAAAAGAGAGGGGATTTAGAGAATAATTCTGCATTTTTGGTGAGAACAGGGTATCTTTGGAGACTTATAAAGAAAGTCGCATGGAAACTTTTAAATACCACTTAATACATATATGTATTATATGGCAAAGGGAAAATACAGTCTGGTTTTTACTGAAAGAGAAAGGGAAGTAATTGATAAAAAGATTAAGGGAGAGAGGCTTACACAGCAGGATTCTAACTACCTTTCTAGGTTTGTCAGGCCAAAACTTGCGGAAATTGCTGATATTGATGCAGGGTTTTTGCTTGATAAGCTGGAATACAACCAGAAAGCGCGTTCAATTGAGCAGAAGATAAGAAAAATCGTGCTTGAAAACTTAAAGGAAGTTGAGGCAATTGTGCTTTATGGCTCTGTTGTCCAGAACAATTACAAGGATTATAATGACATTGATGTTTTGGTTGTTGTAAAAGGAAAGTTCTGGAAAAAGCTTTATGAGAAAATTGATAAAATTGTGGAAATAAAGAAGGCAGCTAAAAAAGTCGGGATAAATTTGGATTTGGAGATTTATGATAAAAGAACAGTAAAAGAAGGATATTCTCACAGCCCGGCTCTTATCTACCAGCTTAAAGACTACAAGGTTATTTACGGGAAATTAAATTTACCGGGCAAAATAGAACTTTATAACATTGACCTTAGAATGCAGTTAGACTGGAGCAACTTGGTTTCTTCCCCTACTGGAATTGAAATATACAAGGCTTTAAGAAACGTCATTTTGGTTAGGCTGCTTTTGAATAATATTGTTGATAACAAAAAATTAAGAGAGTCTTTAAATGAGGAATTAGGAAAAAATCTCATAGAAAAACTGAAAAATAATCTAGCATCTAAACGCGAAAAAAGATTTGCGCTTAATTTTTTAAATGAGCTGTCTGGAAAAACAAGAGAAGAGCTGAAAGGAGAGTTATGGGCAAGAATAAAGCAATAAAAAGTCTCGGAAATATTTTAAGTAATCTTGCAATTCACAAGATTCTGGTTAGATATACAAATAAGCCGGAATCTTTGCATCATTTAGAGAGCGAGATAATAGCTTACATAGACACAGCTTGGGAGCAGGCTGGTGAATTTAACTGGAGCGATTCGGATGTAGAAGAAATAAGGTCAGAAGTGCTGACTGACTTTAAAAGAGACATTAAGAGATATTATCCTGATGTGAGATTTACGATGGAAGAAGCAGAAACTATTGTTGAAGAGCTTCTTGAAGAAGTCTTGCGTAAATCAGAAGATTAAGGTAAGGTTTAAATAAAACCTCTTCTGGTTAAGCTTATAGAAAAGAAAAAAGAGGAAAATCAAAAAAGATGATTAATGCAGAAAATTATTTTTTGATTGCAATAGGCTTAATCTGGATTATCGTAGCTGTTATACAGGACCTGCGGAAAAGGGAGATTGCAAACTGGTGGAATTTTTCCCTGATAGCTGCAGCGCTTTCCTATCGCGCTTTTGTTTCTTTATGGGCGGGGAATTACTGGTATTTTCTTAATGGGCTTATTGGATTTGCAATATTTTTTGGCTTGGCTTATGGGTTTTACTATGGGAGGGTGTTTGCAGGAGGGGATGCCAAGCTGCTGATGGCATTAGGGGCAGTATTGCCTTTTTCTGGCTTGTTTTCTGATAACCTTACTATTTTTCTTTATTTTGTCATATTGTTTTTATTATGCGGCAGCATTTATGGCTTGGTTTACAGTTTTGGCCTGGCTTTAAAAAACAGGAAAGCTTTTGCTGCGGAATTTGTCAGGCAGGCCAGGAAGCAAAAGAAGATTTTCATTACTTTCCTTGTTTTGGCTTTGGTCTTTTCTATTTTTGTTATGGTCATGGAAGAGTTTATATTCCTGCTGTTTTCTTTATGCGTTTTTCTTTTCCCGTTTCTTTATTGCTATGCAAAGGCAGTAGAAGAAGTTTGCTTGATTAAAGAGAAGAAAGCCAGGGAGCTGACTGTTGGGGACTGGCTCTATAAGCCTGTAAAAATTGGGAAGAAGCTGATAAAGCCCAACTGGGAAGGCTTATCAGAAGAGGAGCTGAGGCTGCTGCAGAGATATAGGGGAAAAGTCCTGATTAAGGAAGGAATTCCTTTCACACCTTCATTTTTATTTGCATTTTTAATTTTAATCTGGATTATTCAGAAAGATATAGTAAAAGCCATAAGTTTTTCTTCAATTTTTATGGCTTTTCCTTGATACAAAGGGCGCAATTGAGGAATTATTAGCTTCCTTTGGTATATGCTTGATTGGTTTTATAGTCTAGGAATTTGATTCCGGTTTTAGTTACAACCCCTTCAAAATATCCTCTTAGAAAAACAGGATCAAAATTATCCCAAGGAGCTTTGATGTGATTTAGGGCTTTTAGTAGATATTTTGCAGCTTCTTCATCTTCTTTGTTTAACCAAGTTATTTTGTTTTCTAAATGCCCAATTTTTCTTCTGTCAATGTCAAATGTGGCAAGAGGCGTTTCATCTCCATGAGAGAGGGTTTCCAGGTTCTTTCCAATTTCTCCAAAAACATGTCTTGGCCCTGAAATTAAAACAAATCCGTAAATGTTTGGCTCCCAGTCATTCATAACTATATCATAATCCTTTACATTTTCTCTTATTACTCCATCTAAGAATTTCCTGCATTTTTTATAAGAAAGCCGGCCCATTTTATATTTTCTTGTAAATCCCTTAATCTTGCCCCCTTGATTGGGAATAGCTCTTATACAAACTCCTTTGTATCTTGAGAAAAAATCTTTTAATTTTGGATTATCTTCAGAAAATTCTGAATAAGGAAGTTCAAGATAATGAAACTGAGGAAGCTCATATTTTTTTAGCCTCAACATATCTTCTTTTTTATCTGAATCAAAATTTTCCAGGTCAACTTTTCTTTTTCTGGCTTCAACTATCCAGTCAGAAATTGTTTTTCCAGCCATTTATATTTCATCTAACTTTAGTTTGTAGAAGATATTAACTTCTTTATGAAAGAAGTCAGTTAGTTTTTCTTTGGCTTTTTTAACATTAATCCACTCATATTCTGAGTGTTCGATACTTAATTTTAAATAGCCGTTCATTCGCCTGCAGAAAAAAACAAGCATGGTTATTAACTGCTCATCATCTCTTTTGAAGTGCCTTACACTCATGGGGCATAGAGGCTTTATGTAAAGCCCGGTTTCTTCTCTTATCTCTCTCATCAGCCCTAAAATAGGATCTTCTCCTAAATCCAGCCTTCCGCCTGGAATTTCCCAGATGTCTGGTTTTTGAGCATCATTGCTTGCACGTTTCATTAAAAATAAATTATTATTTTTATCAACAATAAATGCTTTGACTGACAGGCGGAAGTTTGGGGTTTTCATTTTTTCTCATTATTATTTGATTTAGCTAGTTCTTCTAGTCCTCTTTCAAGAAATTCTACTTTTTTTATTAGAGCTGTTCTTAACTGTCTGTACTCTTCTATTATTTTTTTGACCTCTTCTGGTTCTATTGGTTCCATATCCTGGGAGAAATATTTAAGATCTGTTTGATATTCTCTCAGTTTTCCAGACTCTTCAATTGTTCTTACCATGTATTTTCCTCCTCCTTCAGTATATAACAAGAGAAGTGGATTGTATATGCAGATGGATCCTTTCTCTGATCCTTTTCCTCTAAAAAACCCTACAGGTATTTCCATCTATTTTTATCTCATCACATCATATATATCTTTTAAGTACTTTTAGAGTACAATAGTACTTAAAAAAGGAAAAAATATCTGAGGAAGATGGACAGATGTGACTTTTTTAAGAATTTGGGTTTTTCAGAATATGAGTCCAAGCTGATAAGCAGCCTGGTTAAATTAAAAACCGCAGATGTGAAAGAGATAAGCCTGGATTCTAATGTTCCAAGAAACAAGCTTTATGCTATTATGAGAAAATTTGAAGAAGAAGGGCTTATAAGCTTAGTTTCTATTGAGCCTAAAAAATATAAGTTAATTAATTTTGACAGTTATATTAAAGATAAGATTAAGGAAAAAGAAGATAATTTAAAAGAGTTAAAAGAAGCTTCTAAGAGTCTGGATAATACAGATGTTGAAGGCCAGTTTGTTTTTTCTTTGATTAAAGGGCAGAAAGCGATTATGAATAAATTAGTTGAGCTGAATAAAAATGCAAGGAAAGAAATACTCGGGGTGCAGAGAAACTGGAAATACTGGGGGGAGGGAGTAAGAGAGATGGGAAAATCAGTTAAAAGAGGGGTTAATGTCAGACTGATAGGGGTGATTAACAGCGAGACATTGAATCGGGCAGAGGAATGGAAAAAAGCAGGATGTAAAATAAAGGTGTATAATCAAAAGTTGGGGAAATATCCATTAAGATTCAGTGTTTTTGACAGAAAATATGCAAGAATAACAATTGGAAAGCCGGAGATTAAAGAAAGCAAAGACTATATTACTATTTTAACAGACAGCAAGCCTCTTGTAAACATGTTAAGGAATCAATTTTTGCAGATGTGGAAAGAATGCGAGAGTTTTAAGTTTTAGGAAAACTAGAAAAGGCATAGCCTAATCTTACTAGTTGTTAGGGTCTTTGTAAGAATCAAGTATCCTTTGGCATGTTAATGCAACTTCTCTAAAACCTTCAGCAGCTTCTTCATATCCTGGGCTTTTTTCACTGTATGTTTTAGATAGGTTTTGAGATGTATCCCTTAGTGCTTGGTTGTAAAGTATAAGAATTTCTTCGTTTACTTTAGCTATCTCTTTGGAAGCTGTTTCTAATTCTTTCTCAAATATTTTTATGGTTGTTTCAGCCCCTGTTTTATACCCCTTAGAAAATCCCGTATGCTCCCCGATAAAGAAACCATCTAGGAGTATCATTATTCCTCCCCCTACTAATAGAGCTACTAATCCTTTTGGCATGGGTTTTCTATCTTTATTCTCTTTAGTTTCTTCCATATTTTTTAGTAGAATTAACAGTTTATAAATCTTTCGTTTTGTAGCTACTTAGTAATAATAACTAAGGTATCCTTCTAGGGGCTTTAGGAAGGTCTTCTACTTTAACTTCTTTTATTTGCTTTTTTTCCTGTTCAACAGGTTTTTTTTCTTCCTGTTTTGTTAGAATCTGTTGTAGCTCATAAAGCTCTTTGTCTTCTGCCTTTTTTCTCTCTAATTTTTTGTCTTTGTATAAAGGTATTACGTTTATTATCCCGTGTCCCTGGACATTGGAAGATTCTGTTTTTACCTCATCTGCTTTCAACTTTGTTTTTAATAGCTTGGCTGATTCCTGGGCAAGCTTCATGGCTTCTGGAGAATCTTCTGCTGGCTTGTGCTGTTTGAGTATAATAAGTATCTGCCCATGGGATAAGGGATTTATATCCAAAACCGCAATAGCTTCTTTGTTTTCAGCTATCTTATAAGAAGGTGTTTCTCCGCTTGCTATTGAGCAGAAGATGCAGCTGCCTCCTTTAATAAGATTATTTTTAACAAGAAACTCTTCCAGCTGCTCGGCATTCATCGAATTTATCTGCCCCATTGCAACATCCCTCTGCTCGTCAGGAAGGTTCTCAATCTGGTTGAACAGCTGTTCTTTAACCTGCTTTACTTCTTCTTCTGTCAGTGTCATGTAAAATCCAGGAAAGGGTGTTTTAAATAATTAATTGTTTCTAGTCTTGAAGGGCGATTAGCACTGCTCCCAGCGCTATAAGCACTATTCCCATTGTACCTTTTAGAGTTATTTTTTCATTCAGAAATACAAACGCAAAAATAAGTGCAAAAACAACAGACAGGTGGTCAATGCCAACTACTGAAGAAACTTTTCCCTGCTGAATTGCCATAAAATAAAACAGCCAGGATAGTGCTCCAACAATTCCGCTTAAAATAATGAAAAAAGCAATTTTTGAAGTAAAAAATTCAGGGACTAGCTTTAACTTTCCTTGGACGAATATAATTGCCATCAAAAAAATAAACGTTATGAATGCGCGGATAGTTGTTGCAACATTAGCATCCACTCCCTGCAGCCCTATTTTTGCGAAAATAGCAACTAAAGAAGCAAATACTGCTGAAAGCAGGGCAAAGAGCAGCCAGGAATATCCCATAGTAATTAGACATAAAATACCTTTAAATGTCAGAATTCCACATGTTTTTAACATGTGGTAGAAGAGAGTATGTGGAATTCTGAGCATGCTCAAAAACCACAGAAAACTAAACATGCCACAGGTCTTCGACCTGTGGTTTTTGACATAATTAATGTTTTGCAGAACTTAAATCTGGCCGGTTTCAGTGAATTTTTTCATAGCCTTTTCAACTATCACCACTGGGGCAAAGCCTTTTCTGCTGCAAGCTTTCATAAACTCATCATATATCTTTCTATCGATTCTGTAATCTATTCTCATTTTTTGAGGATCTGGTGGTGTTGCTGCCATAGAGAATAAAAACAAAGGAGGTTTATAAAGTTAGTTATAGGCATTTACAGAAAAATAGTTCAACTTTTAATTACCCAAACGCTCTTCTAATGTCTTCGATTCTGACTGAAGAAACTCCTTTTATCTGGCTGATTAGGGTTTCAATTTCGTCTGTGTCTTCGTTATCTGGCCAGGCGACTAAGAGACTCAAGGATTTTAAGCCAAAAGCCACTTCTTTCTCTTCTATGGTGATATTTTTAGATTTAGTAAGCTTCTTTTTTATCTCTTCTTTTATCTCTTCCAGGTTTGTCTCTAAGGATTCTGGCATTACTGTTACTTCAACTGCATTTTGTCCCATATTACTTTTTTATTTAGTTTGTTTATAAATGTTGTGATAACAAACAACAATCCTTTTAAATGCCTGCTTTTTTATGGATAGATATAACAAAAAAAGGTACTATGATACAAAACTATCAGCAGCTTGTTGAGAGAATTGCCAGAAGCAGTGGCCTTACTACAGAGGACATAGAGAGAAGGATAGAGGCAAAAAGGGCGAAGCTTTCTGGCTTGATTTCAAAGGAGGGGGCTGCACAGGTAGTTGCTTCTGAACTTGGCATAAGCTTTGAAAAAGAGAAGATGAAAATATCCGAGCTTCTTTCTGGCATGAAAAAAGTAAATGTTGTTGGGAAGATTATACAGCTTTTTCCTGTAAGAGAGTACAACAAAGAGGGGAGGCAGGGAAAAATAGGCAGTTTTGTTCTGGCAGATGAGACTTCTAACATAAGAACAGTGCTGTGGGATACTAACCATGTGTCTTTGATAGAGAAATCTACTATAAAACAGGGAGATGTTGTTGAGATAAGCAATGGCAGCATAAGGAACACAGAACTTCATCTCACGGGCTTTTCTGACATTAAGTTATCCAACGAAATCCTAAGCCAGGTTGTTGAAAGCAGGGTGTTCCACGAGAAAACTATAAAAGAGCTTATTCAAGGGGACAGCGTAGGCATCAGGGCTTTTATTGTCCAGCTTTTTGAGCCGAGATTTTTCACAGTTTGCCCTATGTGCAGGAAAAAAGTGAGCGAGACAGGGGAGTGCGCAGAGCATGGAAAAGTCCTTGGAGAGAAAAGGGCTTTGTTAAGCATTGTCTTGGACGATGGAAGCGCAACTATTAGGGCAGTATTATTCTCAGACCAGCTTGAAAAAGTTATGGACAGCAAAGAGCTGGAAACAGGCTTTGAGAAAAGAAGGGCAGAGCTGCTGGGAAAAGAGATGCTTTTTTCAGGGCAGGTAAGAAAAAATCAGCTGTATGATAATCTGGAATTTTTTGTTGATGACTGGAAAGATATAGATGTTGATGCATTAATTGAGAAGCTGGAAAAGACGTAAAGTATGGAGATGATATTAAAAATTTATCTTTAAAAATAGTGCAATGATTTTTCATGAAATGAAAAAATTCCGCAGAGTAAAAATCGATTTTCAGGGCAGGCTTAGAATTAAATAAGAAGAAGTGCGATTTAATTATCTCTTTGGTTTATAATTACTTATTTGGGCATGTAACTTCTTAGTTTTCCCAAGGTCTTTTATTTTTTGTTTATAATCAGGGGTTCCTTTTTCACAAGACCCAGATTCATTTAAATAAAGTTTTCCGTTTATAAAATGCTCTAAAATCCCGATATATGCCCTTACGAATATTTTATCACCGACTTCATTAAGTGTTTGAATAAATGCTACTGAATTTTCTCCTTTCTTAAAGTCTGCGGGGCATAATTGAACTTTTGAAACTAGCCCTTCTTCTGTATTTCCTTTTGGATCTTTTACCTCTATGCAATCCCCAACCATTACTTCGGTGAGTTTCGGGGGCCCTTCATGAAAATAAGAGCGATCTCTTAAAATTTTTATTTCTGATAAATCTGTCATTCTTAATTTTCTTACTCTTACTTATTTTTTAAGGATTACTGTTCTGAAGTCCAAGCTTTTTGGAGCACTTCTTTCTAATTGGGTGGGCAAAAAAAGCAATTTTTATTTAACAAAAGCAATAGTTTTATATAATTCTCAGGCATTTATAGGCTATGGAAGGAAGAATAGCTATTAGGTCTGATGCAGTTATCTTAAAAAATAACCAAGTACTTCTAGAAAATGGAAGTTTAATTGGCAACTGGATAAGAGAAGGGGAGGATGCTGAAGAAGTTTGCAGGAAAAAAGCCAAAAGCCAAAGCTTAGATATAACTATTGTAAAGCCTTTGCATCCCCTGATACAATGGGGCATGGATGATAAAGGAGAGAAGGCAGTGGTTGTTTCATTAAATTACCTGGCTGAATTGAAAGGAGAAGAAAATGGAGGGTAGATTTATAATAGCTTCCGGGCCAGTAATTATTGAAGATAATAAGTTAATGGTCAATAAGGATGACAAGGATGATTTTTATAAGCTTCCCGGAGGGACAATAGAAGAAGGAATTGAAGATTTGGAAGAGGCCTGCCACAGGGAAGTTAAAGAAGAAAACAATGCGGAAATTGAAATAATAAGGCCCTTGCATCCTATGATTTTATGGAAAAATCCACAGACAAGCGAGAGAATGGTTATTCTCCTTATTCATTATTTGGCTAATTTGAAAAATAAGCCTGAAATTAAACCTGTTCCCCCAATTCAGGAGATTAAGTGGCTGGATGTAAAGGAGATTATGGAAGGAAAGCATAACGTTGCTCCAAATATCAAGTTTTTAATTGAAAAAGGAGATATAAAATAAAAAACTTAAAAAAAGTAGGTGAAAAATGTTAATAAGAACTCATCTGGCAATAGCAGTTTTTGCTATGCTGCTGTTTGTGCAGCGTGTGAATAACCCGCTGGTTTTCGTGTTTGTTGCTTTAATAGCAACTATGCTGCCCGACATTGACTGCGCGTTTTCAACTCTTGGAAAGAGCAAGGGATTAAGGTTTTTACAGTTCTTTGTTGACCATAGGGGACCCATACATAGCTTTACTTTATGCCTGATTATTTCATTTATACTGGCATTTTTTCTGCCTGCACTGGCTTTTGGCTTTTTTTTGGGCTACTCGGTACATTTATTTTCAGACAGCTTTACAAAAGAGGGCATCATGCCTTTTTGGCCTTATCCTGGAAAGAGTTCATGGAGATTGAAAACAGGAGGAGTTTTAGAAAGCGGAGTTTTTTTATTCTTCCTTTTGGTGGATGTTTTCCTGTTTATCTTTGTGATTCTTTAATGTCAGAAATCTTACGATTTCTGAGCATCCCAAAAACGAATGCCTTGGCATATCGTTTTTCTGATACATATTATAGATTGAGATAAAGCTTTTAAACAGGTTTTATCTTTAAGAGAGATGGTTGAAAGAAAGAAAAGAAAGGGAAAATTAGAGTTATCATTAGTTGTAGCAAGTAAATGGGATGTTTTAAAAAAAGACCATACAACAGCTGAAGGTAAAAATGCTGAGAAGGTTGGTGAGCTGGATGTTTATGAGTATATGAAAGAGGAGGCAGAGGGGGTGGTCTTTTATAAAGAAGTTTTTGATGAAGATGGGAAATTAAAAAGAGCTTATTTTAGTAATGCTGGAAAATTAGATTATGGGGATGAAACTGTAGAATTAAAGAATCTTTTGAAGGTGATACATGGAGAATATGTTTATATTGATAATAAACGAGAGATAGAAAATGGCTGAAGAAAAAGGTGAAAAGGCTAAGGAAGAAAAGGAAGAGAAAGAAGAGAAGAAAGACAAGAAAAAGAAAGAGGAAAAAGAGTACACTTTGTCTGACCTTCCTGGAATTGGCCCTAGTTCTATAGCCAAGCTGGAGGCAGCTGGAATTTATGATTTAATGGGGGTGGCTGTAATGACTCCGGCAGGGCTGGCTGAAACTGCTGGTTTGGGAGAGGCGGGAGCGAGAAAAGCAATTCAGGCAGCAAGGAAAATGATGAACCTGGATTTTCAGACAGGGACAGATTATGCTAAGAAAAGGGAGGAAATCTGCGTTATTACTACTGGCAGCAAGAATTTAGATAATCTTCTTGGAGGGAAAGGCGTGGAAACTAAATCTATGACCGAGGCATTTGGTGCTTATGGCAGTGGGAAGAGTCAATTGGGATTTGCGCTCGCTGTAAATGTCCAGCTTCCTGTTAATATGGGGGGCGCAAATGGAAAGGCGGTTTTTATCGATTGTGAGGGCACTTTCAGGCCTGAAAGAATAAGGCAGATTGCAGAAGCTATAGGGGCTAATCCTGAAAAAATTCTAAAAAATATTTTTGTGGCTAGAGCACTAAACAGCGACCACCAAATTTTGCTTTTGGATAGAGTAGCGGAGATGATTAAGGAAGGCGAGCCAATAAAGCTTATAATTATAGACAGCCTGACAGCCCATTTCAGGTCAGAATTTACAGGAAGAGGGCAGTTAGCAGACAGGCAGCAAAAGCTTAACAGATATCTTCATAGTCTTATAAGGATATCTGAGCAGTACAATCTCGCTGTTTATGTAACCAACCAGGTTATGGCTAATCCAGCTATAATGTTTGGAGACCCAACAACAGCTGTCGGCGGGCATATAGTTGCGCATTCAAGTACCTACCGCCTTTATTTGAGGCGGGGGAAGAAAGATTCAAGAGTCGCAAAAATGATAGACTCTCCCAATCTCCCTGAGAATGAAACTATATTTTTCTTAACTGCAGCAGGCTTAAGAGATTCCGCGTGAAGATTTTTAAACCCTGTTTCTTTAGAGGATAAATGCTAAATTTTTGCCCTGTATGCAAGAGCCTTCTTTCTGTTAGAAAAGAAAGGGATAAAGTAATTGGATACTGCAGCTGTGGCTTTAAAAGGGATTCGGGAGTTGAGATTTCTTCTTCTGAAACAAACAAGAATAAAGTAGATGAAGCAGGAGTTATTAAAGAGAATATTAATGAAGGATTTTTGCATAAATGCAGCAAGTGCGGCTGGGGGCATGCAGAGCTCAGCGAATTAGGGGAGATACTAAACAGCGAGGCGAGTGTTTGCCTTTATACATGCAAAAAATGCAGGCATGTAGACAGAGAAACTGGAAAATCATAGCTTCTATTTTTTAGGTGCGCTAAGAATAAAGTAGGTTATTATCAGCCCCATTAAAAATAAGCTGCTGATTAACAATGCCTTGTCGCTGGAAAAACTTGATTCAGGGACTATAGAAGCGCCTGTTATCATTCCTGCTTTATTGCCAGGTTCTTCTGGAATTTCTTCTGGCACAGTTATCTCTTCTGTGTAAGTTGGTTGGCTTAGTATATTTTCTTCTGGAATGCAGGATTGAGATTCAGTTGGTTTTTTAGTTAGGGGCTTGCAGAAGTTTGCAGGGTAGCTGCAGGTCCTGATTTGAATATTGTTTTTGCACTCTCCCCATTCAGTGCAGGTCCATTGAGTTTTACAGGACCCTCCTCCGCCTCCAGAAGCAACTATAGTGACAACGGAGGTTGATGGGGAAGCCAGAGTTGTTACTGGGATAACTATCTCCTGCAGCACCAAGTCGAACTGGTCAATTATTTGAATATAGAAAGTGTAATTTGTTGAGGAGTCTAGATTAGAAAAAGTGTAGCTTGTATTTACAACTGGAACAAATTCCCAATCAACTCCATTTTCGCTTAGATAATAGCCTTTGATGCCGGAGATATCAGGGTACTGATAATTGAGGCTGAGGGATACGCTATTTTGTGAAGCGACAGCTATAACTGTAACCAGCTGCAGATTACTCTGGAAATCATTTTCACATGTTGCATTTTCAGTTCCCGGGGAGATGCAGGTGTCTTCTGTGAATAATATTCCATCGTAACAATCCGCATTGGAGGAACAGTTAACTTCTTTGCATACTCCATCAAGGCATAAAGAACAGTTCTCTAATATTTCTGTTTTTTTCTCATAAGAGCAAAAACTCCCTTCTGTTCCCGGATTAATACATTTAGGTACTGTATAATTTTGCGCTACATCGTTTCCAGAACAAAAATAACCGGAGAAACCTGAGAAAGTGGCGCAATCGCTGTCTAGAGAGCAGGTGATTGGTTCAACAGGCGGCTGGTAAGTATAATCATAGACATATTTAACACAATCCAAAAACAAATTTTCTGCTTCAGTTGTCCAGTAGTCAGATTTGATTATCCCAAAGAAGCACATCCCAGAATTTACAATTTTCCCGTTTGATAGCACAGTGCCTTTTTCTGCGAAAGAGATCACATCCCCAAAATCTTTTCCAGAGCTTGTCGAATAAGTTCCTGCATATTTTATCAGCCCTTTAATTTTGTTTTCGTTGTCTAAAAAATAGTAGGGGATTGCTATGCCTTTGGGGTCTCTTCCAGAGGTGTAGACAATTACTTCCTTGCCTTTAAATTTTACTTTTAGCGGCGTTACTGATGCCATTTTGCTTATTCCATCATTGTCAGTCAGGCCTGTTTCCTGACCCATGTGATAGCTGATTACGATACTTGGATACTGTTCGATTGCAATAGGCTTGCTTATTTTTTCATCCCCAATAAATATAAGCTTATATTGAGAAAAATCTTTGGGTATAGAGTTTTCATTAATCAGCTCCACGCTCAGGTTCAATCCTGAAAATACCCTGATAATATTATTATCTATCCTGTTTTGGCTGCTGTAAATGTAGGCAATATCAAAATCGCCAGCTAGAACCGGGCTTACCAACAAGGCAGACAGGATTAGGACTGTATATATGAGTTTAAGTTTATCCACCATCTTTTATAGTTTATATAGCTTATAATAAATCATATATTTATAAACATATTGGTTGTAAAATAGCTATTCATTTTTCCAGGGCTTTTATGATTATTTTTTCATCTCCTGGATTTGTAATGCCATACCATCTGTCCCTTGAACTGTAAATTTTAATCTTTATCTTTTTGCCCTTGACCAAATCTGAGAGCTCATGGGGAAGCCTACACTCTATTTTCCTGTCTTTTTTATTCTGCTTTTTGAATTTTTTAATATTCAGGACAAGAAGCCTTAGTGTTTTTGGATGTAAGGCAAAGATGTTCATGCTGCATAGAGCTTGTTTTTTCAGTTTGTTTTCTCTTAAGTTATCCCGGTTTATGCTGTAGTAATCTTTAATCCATTTTACATAGCCTTTCTTTTCTTTAATAATGCCGCGATTTACTGTGCTGTTTTTTGGCAAAACTTTTATTAGCTTGTAGCCTACTGTCGCTTCTTCTTCGCTTTTGTCTAAATGCCCTGCTAATATCTTAAAAGTTCTCTCCCCGTAAATGTCATCGCCATTACATACTATAAAAGGGCAGTTTAGAAAATGCTTTGCAGAATACAGGGCGTCTGCTGTTCCCCAGGGCCTGTCTCTTTCTTTTTTGTCGAATCTTTGCAGGGCATAAAAAACAGGGATATTTTTATAGCTTTTTTTGAATTTTTTTCTAAAAGCAGGTTCTGTCTTGTTTCCAACAACAAAAATTATCTTGGAGAATCCTGACTTTAGAGCCTGATTTAAGGAATACTCTATTAATGTTTTATTTTTCCCTATTTTTGCGAATGCTTTTATCTTGCCGCCATACCTGCTGGAAAGCCCTGCAACAAAGTAAACTAAAGCTCGCTCTTTTGATTTAATCATGTATTAATTAAAAAACAGGGATTTAAATAAGTTTAGAAAACTTATTCTCTTAAGTGAAGCCTGTAAGCTTTTGGAATATGGTTTTTAAATCCAGTTACTTCTTCTGCAGTTTTTATATAATCAGAATCATTATAGAAAACCATGTGCCCAAGGGAAAATCCCGGATCATATAAAATAGGAACAGAATGCATGGAATTTATAGTGGCAGCTGTCTCATTGGAATAGCTAGTAATATTTTTTTCCATAGCTACTGTTAAGAACGAACTTAGATTGGTAATTCCAACTACTAAGCTTGCCAGTAGCATTTTTCTGCAATTACTTCTTGTTCTTCTGTAACTTCTTCTGCAATTATTTTTTATTTTTTCTATTAACCTTTCCATTTTATCTTTCCTCTTTAGTTAGTTAAATTAAAGAAATATATTAAATTTATTATTAAATTTTTACTAAAAAACGATAAATTTAAATATAATTTAGTATTATTAGTAATATGGACAAGAAAGATAAAGACATAATTTTCGAACTAGATAAAAACTCTCGGCTACCTTATTCTAAATTAGCTAAACTAACAGGAATCTCGCAGGAAACAGCTAGGTATAGATTAAACAATTTAGTAAGAAAGGGGGTTATAAAAAAGTTCATGACTGTGATGGATACTGCAAAATTAGGATATTCTATTTATCAGATTTTATTGAAATTGCAGAATGTAAATGAGACAAAAAAACTAGAAGTAATCAATTTTTTGGTTCGCAATAAGAATGTCGCTTGGGTTGGAGATTTAGAGGGAAATTATGATATAGCATTTATAGTCAGGGTTAGAAATCAACTGGAATTACAAAATATTATTGGGGAGATTCATAACTTGTTTTCTTCATACATAATGAAAAAAGTAGTCTCGGTTCTATTGCAAGGAGAATTTTTCTCTAGAGATTACCTTGTGAATAAAAAAAGAACAGATTCCCGAGCTTCTTCTTATAGCCCTCATGAAGAGATAATCTTGTTAAGGGATACTGATAAAAAAATTTGTCAAGTACTTGCAGAAGATGCAAGAATTTCTTATATTAAGCTTTCAGAAAAACTTAAAATTTCTCCGGACTCTATAATCCAGCATGTGAAAAAATTAAAAAAAGAAGGGATAATACAAAAATTTACAGTTTCTATAGACAATGAAAAAATGAACCAATTACATTACAAACTATTGATTTATCTGACCGATTTCTCAAATAAGAAAGTGGACTCTTTATTATCTTTTATAAAATCAAACAATAAAGTAATTGCAGTTATAAAAACACTTGCAGAATGGGATTATGAAATAGACTTAGAAATTGAAAGTATTGACCAGTTAAAAAAATTTACTATGCAGCTAACATCCGAATATTCGGATTTAATAAGGGATTATGAACTTATGAGGATTTTGAGCATGCCGAAATATAATTTTTTTGAATAGTTATTCTTTTCATATTTTGTTTATCTCCCAAGGCCAGAAGAAAAAACTAATCTCTTTTTTTGCTTCCTGTGTTGTTGAGCTTGAGTGAATTATATTTTTAACTGCCCTTCCCATTTTGAACTTCTTTTCCATGTCCTCTTTGGACAACGAGCGAATCTGGCTTTTCTTTGCCTTTTTTGGATTGGTTGGGCCGCAAGCCTGCCTTACTTTTTTAACAACTCCGTTTCCCTGCCAGACAATCAGGACCACTCTTTTTTCTGCCATGTACTGGACAATCGAGTTGAATACGCTCTGCGGAACTTTGTTTTTTAAATGAGAGTAGAATAATTGTGCTTGAACCTTGTTTATTTTAGTCATTTTCATTGCAATTGGTTTGACTTCCTGCTTTTCCAGCCTTTTTATTACCTCCCCCATTAATCCTTGTTCAACTGCATCTGGCTTTATTATAGTAAGAGTCCTTTCGTATTTTACTGGCCTTATTAAAGACTCTAATTTTCTTGCAAAGTCCAGAATTGGTTTGGGCTGGGATTTTAATTGTTCTATAAGTGTTTCTACTTTTTCAAGCAGTTTGGAATTGTCCCATCCATTCATTTTTTGCAGATTTTTCTGGTAAGTTGGAAGATTGGACAGGAATTTTTCTACCTTCTCTTTATCAATTGTTTCTTCCCATTTTCCTATCCCCATTTCTTCTATTGTAATGCCGTTAAATTTCTGCTCGTATTGATTTTTAGCAGGAAGAATAAGCATTGGCTTTTTAAGATAAATGGCTTCGCTGATTGTGGAAAAGCCGCCGGTCATTATAATCGCCTTGCATCCGGCAAGGTCTTCTATAAAACCGTTTTTGCTGAATTTTTTGTAGACAATATTTTTGTCTTTTCCACCTTCTTCTTTTCCATAGACCACAAATTTTTCTTTTATTTCCTGGAAGTCAGAGAGCGTTTTTTCGAAATTGGCTTTTCCTGTCTGATAGACTAAGATAAAATCCTTATTTTTTGGCTTGGTTTTTAATATTTCTTTTCTTAAGACTGGATTAAAGAGGAAGGTGTTTTTCTCCTTTATTGGAAACTCTTTTAGTGTGTAAACAAGGTGGTAGTGAGTATCTGACTCTGGAGTGAACAAGTTTATAACGCTAAGGGCTGAGAAGCAATCTAAAAAGTCCTCTTGTTTTACTTTTATTCTGCATTTTGACAAAACGCTCATATTGTCGATGCTTATTATAGGTATTTTCATGAAATAGGCAAAATAGTGAGAAGTAGGCTCAAAATCGCTTATTATCAAGTCAGGATTGAATTTTTTAATCAGGTTAAAAGAATGCCATATATTTTTCCTGGATTTTTCCTGGAAAGAGTTCAGGAACTCCTGGACTGTTTTTTTAGTGTCCACTTCGTTATTTTCATAAACAAATCCTGGCCCCTCTATCTTGTGAGTTATTTTTGGGAATCTTTTTTTAAGGTAGATGTAAGATTTATTAAAGCAGGTTATTAGCAACTGGTGCTTTTTCAAAAGCTCTTCTATAACGACTTCGCTTCTTGTTGCATGGCCGAAGCCTTCTCCAAAAACAGAATACCAGATTTTTGCCATAAACTATAAAAGAAATTTAAGCTTTAAATATTTGTCTTTCCGCTTTTTTTTAAATAAACTACTTCTTTCCTACTTTTTCTTCTTTCAGCGCATATTTTGCAATCAGAAACACTGCAAATGCTATTATTATAAAGTTGATGATTGCTCCTAGCAAAGCACCCCAACCTATAACTATTGGTCCGATTGAAAATGTTGCTGTTTGCCAAGCTCCGCCTGGAATAAATGGAGTTATTACTGGCATGATAAGATTATTTACTACTGAATTGATAAGAGCAACAGAAGCCAGACCTATTATCAATGCTACTGCCAGTCCAATAACTTTGTATTCTTTTAGAAATTCTTTGAACTCGGATATTATACCCATAAAGCTGTTAGGTTTTTGCTGTTTATAAACTTTTTTAAGGATTGATACTGTATAGTTAACGCGAGATAGATTTATATACAAACATCTCCTTTATTATTAAAGGGGGTG
>Ga0154703_115_pt1 | contig 18534 bp, 17 predicted proteins | sample Rifle2008BG13ft_FD_105563 | JGI IMG/M metagenome (GOLD analysis project Ga0154703, IMG submission 105563) | Candidatus Pacearchaeota archaeon RBG_13_36_9
TTATTGACTGGGATGGAAGCTTGGTTGGTTGGTGGAGAATGGATGATGTTAATGCAAGCGGAGACCCAACAGATTATATGGGAAGGAATAATGGGACAGCTTACGGTAGTGCTGTGCAGACTTCTGCTGGGAAGTTGGGGAAAGGGTTTAGTTTTGATGGGGAGGGGGATTATATAAAATTTAATGATATATTCCCGACTGCTTATCCTATAACTTTAACTGCATGGATAAATCCACATGCTGCGGGGACGCATCAGGGTATTTTCGGTAATTATATGCTTCAATTTTATTCTACAACAAATAAGTTGTCTCATTATAATGGTTCTAGCTATATATATACTGCTACTAATAGTGTTATGAAGGATACTTGGACATATGCCACTATTATTATAGATTCAGATGGAATAGCACAATTTTATATTAATGGAATAGCATCAGACTCTAATTTTACAACCACTCAAACATTTACAACAGGTTGTCATCTTATTGGCATCCAAGTTGCAGGAGGGGCTTATGATTTCAAAGGTACCATAGACGATGCCATGATTTTCAACCGCTCTTTATCTGCTGAAGAAATACAGGCTTTATATGCAAACCAAAGTTCAAGATACTTAGAACATAACTTTACTGGTTTAAGTGACGGAGCACACACATTCAAAGCATATACACAAGATTATGGGGGAAATGTTAATACAACAGAAGAAATAACAGTTACTACTGGCAACACAGCTCCAAATATTACCTATTTATCTTCAATTCCTAACACAGACTTAACTGAAGATAATTATACGAGTGTTCAGTTTAATGTTACTGTTTATGATGAAAACGGCGCATCTGATATAAATGTATCGTCTGTTGCTGCAAATTTCTCGAGGGAAAATGAACAATTGAGGCAGAATTTAAGCTGCGCAAACATAAGCGGAGAGAATGAAACAAACAGCATGAACTTTTCATGCACAATAGAAATGTGGTATTTTGATGGAGATGGAGACTGGAACATAACTGTTTCTGCTAAAGATAATTCTGGAGAGGGTGCTGTTAATGACACTGAATTCTTCCAGATTAATCAGCTTCAGGCGCTCAAAATATCTCCTTCTGAGATATTCTGGAACATCATCTTGACTGGGGCTGTTAACCAGACGGCTGCTAACTCTACTGTTATTAATAATACTGGAAACTACAATCTTACTGGAAAAATACAGGTAAATGCAACTAATTTATACAATGGAACAAGTTTCATTGATGTGGCCAACATAAGTATTGGAATCGATGTTGGAAGCGAGTGCAATGGGACTGTTATGAGTGCTTCGCAAGACACAACTGTTTCTGGATTAATTTTGGAAAAGGGGAACTTAACAGCAGGAGAGGCAAATGCTACTATATATTATTGCATGATCGGTGTGCCAAGTAATATCCCTTCTGGAACTTACGATACTACCACCGCAGGAAGCTGGACAATAAGGCTGTTCTTGGCTGCATTTGCTGTTGCGGGGGCCGGTGCAAAAGGCAAGGGAAGAAGAAAGAAGAAGATAAAGCTGATAGGCATGGTAAGCATACCTATAACTGTATTCTCCAAAGATCTTGGAAGCACTGAATCTATTGTGAAATATCTAAAGGAAAACATGAAATTAAGATACAGCCAGATAGCACAGCTGCTGAACAGGAACGAAAGAACAGTCTGGACAGTATATAACAAGGCAATAAGAAAGAAGAAAGAAGAATTAAAGGTGGCAAACGCAGAAATATTTGTTCCAACTTCTATATTCCAGAATAGAAAACATACTATATTAGAATCTTTGATTGTCTTTTTGAGAGATAATGGAATGAGAAACATAGATATAGCTAGAGCTTTAGAAAGAGACCCAAGGAATACTTACGCTGTTTATAACAAGGCAGTAAACATGGAAAAGAAAAGGCGGGATTAATCTTCACACTCATCAACGGTGATCAGGTGAATTTTCTCATAGTCTTTTTTTCTTTGGGCAGAACATTTATCGCAGTACTTCCTAGGATATCTGGTCGTTTTAGGGCATTCAAATTCTTTTTTGCAGTCTTTGCATACTTTTGTAACCATATTTACAATAGAAATTAGGGGTTTAAAAGGGTTGCTGTTTGTTTAAACAGCTGTTTGAACATCAGATTTATTAACAAACAGCAATTGAGTTTTATATGGAAAAGAGACTTTTTGTTTATTCTGATGGGGGAGCAAGAGGAAATCCTGGAAAAGCTGCAATAGGAATAATAATTCTGGATGAAGACGGAAAAGTTATTGAAGAGCACAAAGAATTTGTTGGTATAAAAACCAACAACGAGGCAGAGTACCTTGCTGTAATAAAAGCATTAGAACTTGCAAAAAAATACTCTAAAAAAGTCCACTTGCACTCTGACAGCGAATTAGTGGTAAGGCAGTTAAATGGAGAGTATAAAATAAATAAAAAAGAGCTTAAAGAGCTGTTTGAACAGGTTGAAAAATCAGAAAAAGAGTTTGAAGAGGTTTCTTACCAGAATGTCCCAAGAGAAAATGAATATATACAAGAGGCTGACAAACTAGTAAATAGGGCATTGGATGAAAAAGCGTAAAAAATGGATAAAAACGGCCTATTTTACAAATTTTTTGTCTTCTTCGCTATGAATATGTATTTCTCCTTCGCTGCTAAGATAACTGTAAAGAAATCCTTTTTCTGCCAGTTTTGGAAAAACATCATTTTCCAAAGAATAACCTGAATAATGGAGAATTTCTGGCTCTGCAACAAAAATAGAGGAAAAAACTAAGGTATCTTCGTCCACCTTGCTGGTTTGCTTGTGGAAAGCATTAATAACTACGTTTCCTTCTACTTTCACTGGAGATTTTTTAATTGGCGTCTTACCTCCCCCTTTTATTAAAGAAGAACTGGTCACCATTAAGGTTGCAAATCCTTTATGCCTAAAATGATGTTTCCATAATTTCTCTATATCCATCTTATCAAAAATAATATCACCAAAAACGACTAAAAAAGTTCCTTTCAGCTCGTCTTTCAGCAGCCTTATTGACTCTGCAGTCCCGGGAGATTTTTCCTCTTCAATAAACTTGATTGAGACCCCATATCTTCTTCCGTCCCCCACTAAGTTAAAAATATCTGTTAAAACTTTCTGTTCACCTATAATAAATATTTTTTTAAAATTTTTCTCTCTTAGCTTTTTAATTGCCAATTCTATAACAGTTGTATTCCCCAATTTGGCAGTAAATCTGTACTCTTTACTGTTAATCTTAAATTTCTTTTCTGGGCCTGTTGCCAAAATCACGGCTACCTTATCTTCATCCAGCCTTTTTTCAATCAAATACTCTATTGCCTGAGACCTATTGCGGATATAAATCCTATCAACTATCGCATCAACATTTTTAAGAATCTTTCCATCAAGAGTTATAGTTATTTTTTCTTTCATGATCTATATAAGCATCAAGAATATATAAAGTTATCCTTAGTAAGATTAAGGTAGGATAATATAAGATAACTTCTTATGCAGTAGGAATTTATCGTCGTAGATATAACAAAAAAAGGGTATAAATAGAGGTATTGCATGGATAATTTATGAATCAAGATTTTGAGCTAAAACATAAAACAAAAGGGTCTGAAAAATTTGTAGAAACTTTTCTTGGAAGATTAGAAGAAATTACTCTTGCGCAAGGCCTGCATCCTGGAATGCTTATAGCAATAATTGCTAATCGCAATTATCATGGCATGGATATTCCTTCATCTATTATCAACGGGCCAAACTATTATTTAGACTGGGAAACAAAAGATGACCCAGTAATAGTTGGAGAGGCATTAAAGAGGATTAAAAGAGGCAAGATAATCATAGATCCTGCTGAGAGGTACCCTATAGGGGAATTTATCCTCCAATACAATTTTGTAAGAGGATTCAGACCATTAAGAGGCGCCCAGTTAGAAGACGTTAAACTCGATCAAGAATTTGGAAATCCAAAATTCCACTATGGTTTGCCAACTGTGGACCCAGAAGTTTTTGACACTGTCAACCAAGAATCGGGTGTCGAGATAAGCCTTATATTTAATAGATATCCTTTTGCCCCTTACCATTTTTTATGGGTTCCAAATAGAAAAATAGAAAATAAACATAACCAATACCTTGATCCTGATGAAGACGGCCATTTGATAGAAGCTGCCTGGGATTTTGTTACTAACTCTGGGCTTGGTGGAGGGATCAGACTGTGCTACAATTCAAACGGAGCTCATGCTTCTGTAAATCATCTCCATTTTCAGGGATTCTTTTTAACACAAGGGTGGGAACCTCCTTTTGAAAAAATACTCGAAAAAAGGAGATCAGAAATACTGGGGGCAGTACCAGAAGAGGGACTTGTTTTAAATGGGGAGAAAGTTAGAGCGAAAGACATCAGGTATAAAATTGATCAAAGTGGTCCTATTGACTGCTATTTCCCCGGAACAAGGTGGATTTCTAAAAGAGATGGCGTTGGAGCTTTAAAAGATTTCATTGGAGAGATGAATAAAAGATACGCAAATGGAGAAAAAGTGGCTTTTAATTTATATATGACTCCAGAAGGCGCCGCGTGTTTCCCGAGAAAACATCAGGCAGATAAATCTTATTTTGAACTAATTAAAGACTCGCCATTTACAACAGGATATGCTTTTTCTGAGATGATTGCTGAAATAATCTGCCCGAATGTGGGAGTGTCTATTTTTGGCCAAGATAAAACAGAAAAAAGAATAAGGGAGATTTATCAAGCAGCATCTTTAGGTTGAATTGATTTGTTTTACCTGCTAAAAAGATTTAATCAGCTGTTTAAAGCCTGTCTAATGGGCTTTTTACTTTTTTTATTTGCTCCTGGCTTACATGGGTATAGATTCTGGTAGTTTCCAGGTTTTCATGACCAAGAAGCTGCTGTATAACTGCGAGATTTTCTCCGTTTTCAAGCAAATGGGTTGCAAAACTATGACGCAAGGTATGGGGGGTGACTCTTTTGTTGATATTTGCTCTTTTTGCAGCTTTTTTTATTAATATTTGGATATTCCTTGTTGTTAATGGGTTACCTTCTGAAAATATGTACTTATTGTCTGGATGATTTTTTACGTACTTTTGCAGTTGTTTCGAGAAAGAGTCTGCTATTTTAAACAGCCTGTCTTTTCTCCCTTTCCCTTTTCTAACCCAGCCTGAACTTTCATTAAAATCAATATCCAATGGTTTTAAGTTAACTAATTCGCTTACCCTTAAACCTGCGGAATAAAGCATTTTTATAATAAGTTCTGTTTTTGCAAAACCTGCCGCCCTTATCAAAGATCTAACTTCTTCAACTGACAGTACAACTGGGAGAGTTCTCTGTTTTTTTGGAACTTCTAATTTTACAAAAATATCTGGCCTATCTACTACTCTTTTGAAAAAAAACCTCAAACTGGATATTGCTAAAGCTCGAGATTTGTTGCTATATCTCCCAATTAATCCTGCTAAAAACTTTTTAGCATCATCAAGAGCCATGCTTTCTGGATTTTCAATTGATTCAAGAAACGGCCTTAGGAAAAAGATGTAAGATTCAATTGTCCTGTTGGAGCAATCTTTAAGTTTTAATTCTACTGTTGTTTTTTCCAAGTATTCATTGACCTTTTTTTCTTCCATAAAACATCTAAGAAAACAGAGTTTTTAAGCATTTCGCCTAGTCTGTATTAGACGAAGTTCTTACGAATAAAGTGATGTTTGTGTGTAAAAAGTCAACTTTATATGTTTTTAGAAGGTTTTTATGACATTATAATGCCTTGCTTTTCATTTTTATTACCCCCCCTTTATCCAACATCATAAATAAAGGGCCTTTTTGCCTTAACAGTTCATCGTCTTGTTTTTCTTTTTCTAAAATTTTTTCCATATCTTCCCCGTATAACCTCTTGCACATCTACCTCTCTCACATATTTTTAGGAAAAGGCCCCTGATGACAATAATCGCCACTAGACCCAACATGATAACCAATGCAACCAAGCCTACAAATTATTACGTCTTGATTTTGTTGAACCATTTTTCATTAAATTTGCTCAGTTTTTATTGATTTTTTTGAAAAATATGCTTGCTAAAAGTTTTAGGCAATGATAGAAAGATTTAACAAGGAACTTATCTCATTATTCTATGTTCATCACGATAACCCTTTCCAGTCAGATAAGGATCTAGGGGAAACTTGTTTGAGGTCCTGAATGTCCAGTGTCTTGGTGATGGTGTTGTAAATGCATGCCCTCATCTTCTTCTGGTTGCTCTGATGTTTTGCCTGTTTTTAAAATAGCTGCCAACCCATTTTCTAACCAAACCTTTCTTCTTTTAGAATTACTTATTTCTTTCTCAAAATCTTCTTGAGTCATTGGCCTGTAATTTTTGCCTTCTTTTAGATCAAAGATATTTGCAGATCCTCCATCAGGACCATATTCTACTCTAAAACCTGCTGCATCTCTAAATAGTTTAATAACTTCTCTTTTTTTAACATGCATATAGAATTGGTCTTCTGTTAAGGGATGCCCATTTGCATCTTGGCCTAGTTGATATGATCCCATATTTACCTTAAGAATCTTACGCTTTTTAAGTATTTATGTTGTTTAAACAGTGTTTTTCTATAAACAGATGGAAAAACACCTGGAAAAATGCAAAAAAACTCTGGTTTTTTATAAATTTTGTTAAGTTTTTAAAAATTTTACTCATGCAGGAAGTTTTAGGCATTGCTAGAATATTACAACATTAGTTTTTGAATAGTAAGGTACGCTGGAAAATGAAAATTTAAACAGAGGTTTAGGGGTGTTTAAGCAGGTGTTTGAGCTGCTTGCTCCAAAGACCTTATTGAACTAGATGTCATATCATTAAGAGTTTTTAATTTTCGTTTAGAAACTGCATTTGCGTAGTTTAGTGCGCAGGTATAGGTTTTGTGAGGAATTCTCTCTTTATGGGAAGTAACTCCAATAACTAAATCGTGGTTTGGGTCTGCCAGGGTTTTAATCTCCTCATGCAGCCTAACCAACCAGTGTCCATCAATTTGCGCTTCCGGGGTGTAAATTGTTGCATTAGCTAAATAACTGGGATAGTTGATGTCTGGCAAGTCAAGATCCTCTTGAACTTTAAATCCTATTACTGCACCTTTTATCAGTCTCCTTGCTTCTATCTGTTCTAAATTGATCATTAAAAGAAAAAGATGGGTGAATTCTTAAGGGTTGTTATAGTGAAAAATAGTGATTTTTTATGAAATTTCCGGGTTTTTTTGGATTTTTGAGGTTTTTAGGCATGCAGGAAGTTTTAAGCTTTACTAGAAACATTTAACATTTTCTCCCCATAGGGATAAGAGAGAACGATAGTCCTTTAACAGGATTAGGCATTTTTTTCTTGCAGGAGAGGTAGAACGTGATCTTCAATAACTGCACCCAAATCCCCTCCTATACCTTCCTTGTAGCCTCTTGCATTTTCCAGAACCCTAGATTTGGAGGTATTATCATACTTAAAAAATATATTCCTAATTGTTGGCCCATAGGTTTCAGAATTATCAATTACACGAAGGACATACTGATTCTCACCAGGATCCTCTTTCAAAATAACCTTGCTTTGCCCCATAGAAAAAAAGATGCCTTAAATATTTAAGGTTTGCTGTTTTCGAATATAGACTTCAGTTATTTATAGGTTTTTGCGGGCTTTTTGCTGTTTTTTAGAACACTGTGAACATGCTAAAAGTTTTAAGTATTGATAATAAGTTTTATTTGCGCTATTTTGGACCTAAAAATCAAGAAAACTCTTAAAAAATGATTATTTAAACCTTGAAACGACAAAATCAGCCTAAAGAGAGGGTAAAAAATGTAAAAAACAAAAATTTAGGTTAGATTTACTAGCAAAACCCAGGCATATGGGAAATCAGGCCGCAGTTTTGTTCTTTTCTAAAGTCCTCCCTTAAAAATTCTGAGAAAAATAAGAAAGTTTGAACAAAATTGAGCTATTTTCTCCTATTTTTTAAGAATTTTAACAAATTTTTGCAGGTGACTATCTAATTTAAAGATTTAAGCACATCAAAAATGCTTTATTGTGCATTTTTGGGGTGTTCAAAAATCCTTTTGAGATTTTTGACATGATAAAAACATTTAATCACGCAAAATTGAAAAAAAGATGTGCTTTTTTGCAGTTTTTGACATAAAAAATGCAAAAAATACGGGCAGAAGAAAAAAATTGAAAAATAAAAACAAGAATTCAAAAAAAAGAAATACAAATCTTGCAGGAATTTAAGAAAGAAGGCAAAAGAGGTTGTTTGCAGAAAAAGGTTTTAAAATACCTGAAAAGAGCATGATAAAATTTGCAGAGAAGATGCAAAAAATTGCAGAAATTTTAGGAAAATTGTGAAAAAATGAGCCATTGCCTTCTCATCATCAAAATTTTGTTAGGCTGTGTTGGATTATATGCTGTATTTTGTGGAATACCCTGTTTAAACAGCTGTTTTTTATTTTATCGTCGGAAAAATAGAGGGCTGTTTATGTTTTAAACAGTAATAAACAGCTGTTTAAAGGTGTTTGTTTATGAAAAAAATAAAAAATTTAAAAATAAAAACAAGAAAATTAAGAGGTAAGCATAGAAAGGTATTTAAATAGGGTTTTTCTAGGTATTTCATGTTTGGTTGGTTTAAGAAAAAAGCAGATGTTGATGATGTTGAAAGATTGAAGCAAGCTGTTCAAACAGGCTTCAACAATGTTAAACAAGATTTTTCAAACACCTCCACCTGGATTAAACATCTCAGCCAAAAGGGAGAACAACAAAAAGAAGAGATTTCTGAGATATATGATGAATTATCCTCGATTAGATCAGAGATAGAAAATATAAAAAATATGATAGACATACTTGGCAACAAAAAGCTGTTTAAACAACCACAAACAGTGTTGGTCAAACAAACAGCTGTTCAAGCTGTTCAAACACCTGTTCAAACAGCTGTTCAAACATCCTTTTTGGATAATTTTTTAGATAATTTGTCTGTAACTGAAAGAGCAATTGTGTGGGTTATACTCAATTCAGAAATGAAACTGAGCTATGATGATCTTGCAGCAATGCTAGGAAAAGAAAGAGCAACAATAAGGGGACAAGTAAACAGCATAAAACAAAAGAGTGATGGATTAGTTGAGGAAATAATAGGGAAAAACAACAAAAAAAGGTTCTTTATACCTGACCAGGTAAAAGGAATGATGCTAAAAAAGGTAAAAGTGAGGATAAAAAGAAATGGGACTGAGGATAAAGGGGAGTCTAGGGAAGAAGGAGAAAGAGGGGAAATAACTAAGGAAGATATAAATTAAGCTTAAATTAGGCTAAAAAAGGTAAAAGTGAGGGTTTTTAATAGGGGATTGACCTTAACCGAACCTTTTATTAGATTATAAGAACCTTTTTAATGGAAAAAAGGTAAAAGTGAGAGTTAAAAAATAGGGGGAAAGACGCTTTTTTGGAGAAAACAAAAGGGTGATTGGAAAAGGGAGAATAAGGAAAGAAGTAAATGATGGCGAATAGGGGGAAAAAGAGAGTAAAAGCAAAAAAAGTAGGCAAAACAAGCCAAAGTGAGAGTTTTGCCTACAAAAAGACCTAGAAAATTTAAACTAAAATAAGGAAAAATGAGGCTTAAACCCTCTAGAATTTAGAAAAAAAGAAGCAAGGAAACAAAGTGAGACTAAAAAAAGAAAGAGATTTATACCTATAGTGGGAAAGTGAGAATCTAAAAAACAGTATATTCAAATAAGGAGAGCTTTATTTAAGCAAAGAAAATAGCCTAATAAGGCTTAAACCCCTTGAATAATAGAGAAGACAGGGGGTTCATCTTAGTTAGCTGTGCTATCTAATTTCGTTACACCGAAAAAGTATGAGGGGAGCAGCTTTATTTTGTTTTTATACCAAAGGATAAACCGAAAAAGCTCAGACAACTGAAACAAGGTTTTTAAGCCTTATTCAACCAATTCTCAGGGATTAAAGGCTTCTAAGCTTAATTATAGTGTCTAAAGTGGCAATTTTCTTGAGCTCAGGAGAAATATGGAGAATTATCTTTTTGTTGTTTAACTTTTCCTTTTCTATGGGTATACCCTTTTTGGCTATTCTTTGAACATAATCTCGTATAGAAGACTCACTTAAACGCAGCTTGGAGGCTATTTTTTGATAGTCTGGATCAGGATCCTGCTCTTCGAGGGTGTAAATTGTTGAAAAAACTAGCATCTCCTGTTTAGTTATGGATTTGAACTTTCTCCTTATTTCTCTCTTAATATTGTCGAGAGACGCGAGGATTTCAGAAGCATCTGAAATCTGCTGTTTTATGGGCCTAGAATCTCGGGGGAGTTTTTGGGAAAAAATAGGGGTGTTTTCCAAGGGATTCTCTTCGGTTTTATTAGTAACTACATTTGAAGGAACTCGGGGGGCTGGAAGAGATTTTGTAGATACTAAAGGGGGTATTTCAGGCAAAAAATGTGTCTGTTGGACTGTCTGTCTGTCTGTTTGTCTGTCTGTTGGAACCCCTTCATTTCCTATGGAGATTGGAAAATTTTGGGTATTCCACCCCCCTATTTCTTGTCCATGTGTTGGATTATGTGTTGGAATAACAGAATCTGTCGTATTTCTAGATTGGTCTGTCGGACTATTTGTTGGAGTGCCTGCCTGTCTAACTGTTTGTCTGTCTGTTGGCAAATTAGATGGTTTTTCAGCTTCGCGGAGCATAATATCTATTTTTATCTTAGTGAGCTCTTCATCCATCTGCCTTACCAGCCTAGCTGTTTCTTGCATCTCTCTTCTTATCTCGGACAGCTTGCTTCCGAGGCCAAACATCTCTTCCTTTATTTTCAAAAATGCTTCCTTTATCTTAATCTCATCCATATCAAGCAAAGATGAATGGTTTATTTAAATATTAACTTACTAGAAAACATATGTTACTGATTGGATTTGTAAGCTTCATAAGCTTTACTGCCAATTCTCCACTTAATCCTTCTGCTAAAAGTAACTCCTTCAGAATTCTTCTTAATTGCCACTACCAGATTATTCTTCCATAACTCCTTAAGGAGAGTCTTGGTGAATTCTTCGTCTCTAGCTTCTAATTTGCTGATTTCGCTTGTAAATAGGGCTTTTGGAAAACACGCATAGAGATGCGCTAGAATATTTGATTTAATCCTATTCTTTTTTTCTTCAGATATTCGCACCATTTTTTAAAACTCCCAGTTTGAGAATATAAACTAATTAAAATTGAATAGGTTTTTAAAGGTTGAGATTTAATAGATAATGTTTTTATATTCAGAGTCAAAATGATGCAGAGTTCTCAGAAACAATAAATCAAAGGAGATTTAAATGATAGAACAAATAAATAAGCCTAATTCAGACAAGGAGATACTCAATTCCCTCACTCCTTTAGTTGGAAAATGGTTTAAAGAGAAATTTGGGGGATTTACAGAGTCTCAGAAATATGCTATTCTCCCAATAAAGGGCAGAAAAAACATACTGGTAAGCTCACCAACTGGAAGCGGCAAGACTTTATGCGCTTTTGCCTCAATTTTAGACTATCTAATAAGCCTCGAGGAAAAGGGGGAGCTGGAGAATAAGACTTACTGCATCTATGTCAGCCCGCTCAAGGCATTATCAAGAGATATAGAAGTTAATTTAAACACTCCCCTAAAGGAAATGGAAAAAATCAGGGGCAAGAAACTAGGTATAAGAGTGGGGCTAAGAACCGGAGACACTACAACAACTGAAAGGAGCAAGATGCTCAAAAAAGTACCCCATATATTAATTACAACTCCTGAAACCCTGGCAATTGTTTTGACTACGAGAAAGTTTGTAGAGCTGCTAAAAGGAACAGAGTTTGTGATAGTGGATGAGATACACTCTCTCGCCAATAAAAGGGGGGTTTATTTAAGCCTGAGTTTAGAGAGGCTAGAAGAGATAAGTAAGATAACTCCTGTAAGAATAGGGCTTTCTGCTACAGTTGCTCCGCTAGAGGAGGTTGCTAATTTTTTAGTTGGGCAGAAAAGAGATTGCCTTGTTGCAGATGTCCAGTTTATTAAAAAGACAGATATAAAAGTAATAACTCCTGTAAGTGATTTAATAGATGTGGAGGGGCAGTTTCTTCATTCTTCCCTTTACGGGCTTCTTGACAGGCTAATTCAAGAACATAAAACAACAGTAGTATTCACAAATACCAGAAGTGCGACTGAAAGAGTTGTTCACCACTTAAAAGAGAGATTCCCTGATAAATACCTGGAGAACATAGGGGCACATCACTCTTCTTTAAGCAAAGAGCATAGGTTTAACATAGAACAAAGGCTTAGAGAAGGAAAATTAAAAGTAGTTGTAACTAGCACTTCTTTAGAACTTGGAATTGATATAGGGTATATTGATTTAGTTATTCTTTTGGGAAGCCCGAAAAGCGTGGCAAGAAGCTTGCAGAGAATTGGAAGGGCAGGGCACAAGCTGCACGACATTGCCAAAGGAAGGTTCATTGCAATGGATAGGGATGATTTGGTAGAATGCTGTGTTTTAGCTAAAGAGGCAATGGAGAGAAAAATTGACAAAATCCAGATACCTCAAAACTGCCTGGATGTTTTAAGCCAGCAGATTTATGGCATGGCAATCTATAAAATCTGGGAAGAAGATGAAATGTTCTCGATTATAAGAAAAAGCTATTGCTACAGGAATTTAAGCAGAGAGGATTTTCTTAATGTTCTCAGCTATTTGTCTGGGGAGTACGAATTAGAGGCAAGAAATGTCTATGCGAAGGTATGGTATGATAAAGAAACCAGGCAAATAGGGAAAAAGGGAAAGCTTGCAAGGGTGATTTATATGACTAATATTGGGACAATACCTGAAGAGAGCTTTGTTAGTGTTCAAATAGCTGCTGGCGAAGGAATTGGGCAGAAAATAGGGGTCATAGATGAGGCTTTTCTTGAAAGAATGAAAAAAGGAGATGTTTTTGTGCTAGGAGGACAGAAATACCAGTATATGTATGTAAAAGGAATGAACATATATGTCAATTCTTCTGTAAAAAGACCACCTACAATACCTTCCTGGTTTTCTGAGATGCTCCCATTAAGCTTTGACTCTGCAAACGAGATTAATAGATTTAGAAAGTTAGTGGAAGAAAGATTAAAACAAAAAAATTCTCCTGAGGAAATCAAGGGGTTCATTGAACAGCATCTATATTGCGAGAAAGAAGCTGGCGAGGCAATTTACAATTATTTTTACGAGCAGTTCAGGTATGCAGTAATACCTCACGAAAAAAAGATAGTTATTGAGCGCTACAAGGGAGAGAAGAATTATGCTATATTTCACTCGCTTTATGGCAGGAGAGTGAATGATGCACTTTCAAGAGCGATGGCGTTTTTGGTTGGCAGAGCTGGAGGAAGAGATATTGAAGTTGGAATAAGGGATAATGGCTTTTACCTAGCGGGGGAGAAGCTAGAGATAGAAAAAGCACTTAAATTCCTAAACAGCAAGAATGTGGAAGAGATATTAGAAGAGGCAATAAACAAGACAGAAGTATTAAACAGGAGGTTCAGGCATTGCGCAACAAGAGCGTTAATGATACTGAGAAATTATAAGGGAAGAAGGAAAACAGTTGGAAAACAGCAAATGAAAAGCCACTTTTTGCTTGCCTCTGTAAAAAGAATTTCCCATAATTTCCCGATATTAAAAGAAGCCAGGAGAGAAGTAATGGAGGACTTAATGGATATTAACAACACGAGAGTGGTTTTAGACCGGATTAAAGAGGGGAAAGTTAAAATTGAGCAGATAAATGTAAAATTACCTTCACCATTTGCGCTTTCTATTGTTTTGGAAGGATACACGGATTTATTGAAAATGGAAGATAAAATAGAGTTCCTGAAAAGGATGCATAAAGAGCATTTGAAAGAGATTGAGGAGAGAAAATAAATAATTGTTCTAGAGTATAGATTTGTTTTTAAATGGGGGTTTTTATTTAATTTTATGAGAGAGGTTGCCCTTATTGTTGATTCTAAAAGCCAGGGATACGATTTTGCTAAGGGGATTTATGACTATTTAAAAAGAAAAGAAAGCAAGGAGTTTTCTGTTAGCCTAATAGACTTGGAAAAAAAGAGCTTTAAAGACGGGGAGTTCAAGATAAAAATAGTTGAAAACATAAGGGGGAAGATATGTTTTCTTATACATGATTCCAATAAAAGTCCTTCTGAATGGTTCACTGAACTTATTTTTATGCTGGAGGCAACGACTTTCTCTTCTCCTGAGGAAGTAAATATTGTTCTTCCTTACACCCGGTTTGCACGACAAGACAGAAAAGATGAGTCCAGGGTGAGTGTCAATGCCAAAGCTTTAGCAGACAGTGTTTCGCTTTATGCAGACAGGGGAATGACTGTTGATTTACATACTCCGCAAATACAGGAGTATTTTAAGATACCTTTTGATAATCTTTATTCTTTAACCAGCCTTCTTAACTACTTTCAAAAAAACCATCCGGATTTTTTGAATGATTTAGTTATTGTTTCTCCGGATTTAGGAGGAGGAAAAAGGGCAGATTATTTTGTGAAAAAGCTTAAAGAAAGAGGAGTAGAAGCAGGAGTTGCACTTGGGCATAAAACACGGGAAAAAGACAACGAAGTAGCCAAAATGGTTATAATCGGGGAAGTGAGTGGAAAAAACTGCCTGATTGTGGATGACATTATTGATACTGGAAATACGATGATAAAAACTGCTGAAAAGCTAAAAGAAAACGGGGCTAAAAAAATATTTGCCTATGGGACCCATGGGCTTTTTACAGAAGGGGTTGAAAAGTTTAAAGTTTTTGATAAAGTATTTGTTTCTGATACATTGAAAGTACCTAAAGCAGACAATATCGAAGTGGTTAGCATGGTAAAGTTATTTGGGGAAGCAATATACAGGACAGCTACCGGGCAGTCCTTAAGTGTACTATTTGACAATGTCCAGGACCCTGGGCAACACTCTCTGGAGAAGTATGATATCTAACCTTTATCCAGATATTCTTCTTTCCAGATTGGTTTTGTGATTTTTTCGAGTTTTTTGTCGAAGTTTTTTAAAAATTTATCATGCTCTTTAGATTTTAATAGAAATTCTGCATGCTCATCTTCTGGCTTTGCTGTCTTGCTTAAAATATTCTCGCGGAAGTTTTCCCAATGGTCCCTTATTGAGCAAGGCATTAGCCAATTATCTGGGTTTTGGAGATGACAAAGCCCATATTCATCCTGCCATTTTCTTCCATTAACAAACAAGTCTGAAAATAAGGCGTCTGCAAGTTTTTTTCCTTGTCCATACAAGTCAAGCACATTATCTTCGAAAAATGGAACAAAAGCGCAGGGGGTTATATTCCCATTCCAGTCGATGTATAAATACCCCTTCTCTCTCCCATAAGCTATACACCCATCTGCCAAAACGCCAGAATTCCAAAAATCAGCAATACAATACTTCTTCTCTTCAAGAAGGAACTGCCATTTTCTAAAAAGTTTAATTCTTTGCTCGGGGGTTAACATCAATTCTCTTAGTTCTTTTGCCTGCCCAATAGGCATTAATTGGAACATCCAAGCATATGTTGCACCTAACTCTTGAAAAAGAAAATCATAAAATTGGTCATCAAGCAGAATATCAATATTTTTTTGGGTCGCGGTAATGGAAAAACCAAATGGAACTCCTGTTTTTTTTAGATTTTCTGTTGCTTCTTTAATTTTGTTAAATATTCCCTTGCCTCTTCTTTCATCTGTTTCTTTTTCCCAGCCTTCTATAGAAATTGCAGGGGTTACATTCCCTAACTTTGCCAATTTTTCAGCTGTTTTTTCATTTGTTAAGGTCCCATTTGTGTAGAATAAAAAGAACATATCGCGATACTTTTCCCAGATATCAAACAAAGTTTTTCCATGATCTTCATACATCAAGGGCTCTCCTCCAGAGATTGTCATAAAACGATTCCCCCATTCGTTATAAACCTCATCACAAATCTTATCTACAATCTCAAAAGTGAGTGTCGGAGCGTTTATTTTTGATGAAGCGTAACATCCCACACATTTTAAATTGCATTTTTGAGTTGGGGAAAAAACAATGAATGATGGAGGGCGGAGATTATATTTTTTCTTAAAATTTTCTTTTTTTTCTTCTGTTGCATCTTGGTTTAAAAGACTATACCTAACTAAAGTGTCTATAACCCTATCCAGGGTTTTTAAATTAATAGATTTTTTGTCTACATTCCTCTTTATGGACTCTAGCATAGCGACTAAAAATTGAAATTTTTTTTCTTGAATCGTTTTTAAGGAGTCTATGTTTTCTTCTACTATCATTCCATGCATCTTTTCTTTTAGCTTGTTTGTTAAAGAATCCCTTCCAATTTGCGTGTGGAGAATTTTTTTTAAAAGGCTAATATAGATATCAGACTTAATTTTAGAAAATTGGGAGTTCTCTACTTTTAAGATTGGTGTTTCTTCACCCTTATCTTCTTTCATCTTTGGATTAAGAAGGGGAGTTTTTTAAAGGTTGTTGTTTTTAACTAATTATGAAAGATAATTTCAAATTTATAGGCAAGACTTTGTATTTTCCAGAAAGAAAGGTTCTTGTTTTGGGAGACTTGCATTTAGGATGGGAAGAAAGCTTAAATGAGCAGGGGATTTTTGTTCCAAGAAGGCAGTTTCAAGAAATTGTGAGAGATTTAAACGAGGTTTTTGAAAAAATAAAAAAGGAAAAGATAGAGGGAGAAGGGAGAATAAAAGAAGAGTTAGAAGAGAAGATAAAAGAGATTGTTGTTTTGGGAGATTTGAAACACGAGTTTGGAGAGATTTCTGAACAGGAGTGGAGAGAGGTGAAAGGAATTTTAGATATTTTCAAGGCAAAAGCTGAAAAAGTGGTGCTTGTCAGGGGAAACCACGACACTATTTTGGGGCCAATTGCCGAGAGAAAAGAGCTGAATGTAGTGGATTATTATATAAAAGAAGAGATTTGTTTTTTGCATGGTGATAAAATATTTCCTGAATGCCTGGATAAAAAAATAAAAATGCTTGTAATGGCACACAGACACCCGGCTGTTGTGCTTTCTGATGACTACAAGAAAGAAAAATACAAATGTTTCTTGGTTGGAAAATGGAAGAGCAAAAAAATAGCAATCTTGCCTTCGTTTTTTCCATTTGTCGAGGGCATGGAGGTAGCAAACCTTGAGGATAACGGGATGTTTATTCCGGAAGAAGAGCTGAAAGAGTTTAAAGCATATGTTGTCGGAGACGAGGTTTATAAGTTTGGGAAAGTCGGGGAGATAGTATGACTAATTTGTTATAATTACAGGATGGCCTTTCCTTCTAGACACTTTTCCCGGTTCATTCACCCATAATAAAATTCCGCGAACTTCTGGAAAAATATCTTTTTCTTCTTTTTTTATTTTTTGTCTTAAAGTTATTGCATTTTTATAAGTGCTATCCTTCTGCCAGGTGGGCTGCTTTTCTCCATCTTGAAGATGATAGCGGAAATCAGTAACTATGTTTGAACTATCTGGAGAAGAAAACTGATAATCAAACGCTTGTGGGAATTCCCCTACATGATAACTATGACCTGAGACTTTAAGAACTACTCCTCCTTCAAAATATGTACTTAAACAACCTATATCTGAATGGTCAGCCTGCCATACTCCAATTCTTGCTATTCCATTAAAATGTATTTCTCTTTCTCTTTTTTTTAATGTACTTAAATCTTTTTCTAATTTAGAAAGAGAATCTCTTAGCTGTTGAGGGGTTGTTACCTGGATGATGGGGGTTTCTGTTTTTGGCATTTGTTAAAAAGCAGGATTCTTATTTAAAGATTGTTGTAATCATAAATAATAATAGGAATTAATTGTTTTAGGTTGGACGCCCAGACCAACCTCTCTGTTAATTTAGCTTTCTTACAATTCCCTTATTCGCGTCCAATTCCACTAAATCTCCATCCTTAAAGACTTCGGTTGCTTTTTCTGTTCCAGTAATGCATGGAATATTGAACTCCCTTGATACGATAGCCGCATGACTTAAAACTCCTCCTTCATTTGTAACAATTCCTTTTGATTTTTCAATTAAAGGAAGGTAGGCTGGAACTGTTTGTTCAGCTATTAAAATGGGGTCTTTAATCTTAGATATTTCTCTCATTTTACTTAGCAAGTTATCTTGTAGTTTAACAATAAATGCTACTCCTATAGTTTTTCCAGAACAGGCTACACTCCCTTTAATAGAAGTTAATTTTTCTAGTGGTTTTATTATAAAACTTTGAATTTTTTTAGCTTCTTCTTTGTTGTACTCTTTAATTCCCCCCTCTGAAATAAGAAATGTAGAGAATTCCCTCTCTTCAAATTCTTTGTCTAGAGGTCTGTTTGTTTTTAATAATTCCGAAATCTCACTAAAACTATAATTCTTAAGTTTTTCTTCTTTAATTCCTACTTGCCTTGAAACTTTATTGAAGACATTAACAATTAAAAGACACAAATTAACCCAGGTATTTTTACCTTCAAGCCTTAGAGCCCCTATTTCTTTTAGGTGATTGATGCATTTACGGACCAAAAAAGCTTAAATAATAGCTAAACTACGAAGA
>Ga0154703_189_pt6 | contig 18355 bp, 20 predicted proteins | sample Rifle2008BG13ft_FD_105563 | JGI IMG/M metagenome (GOLD analysis project Ga0154703, IMG submission 105563) | Candidatus Pacearchaeota archaeon RBG_13_36_9
ATAAGATTAGTTATAAATAAAGGCAAGAGCTTTTCTGGAAACTGGTATTTCCCATAATTATTCGCGCTCCTTGTGATAATAACTGGAACATCATGAGTTTTGAAATACGCAAAAGCAATCATCTCTGAAGCAGCCTTGCTTGAAGCATATATGTTTCCAGTGCCAAGCCTGTCTTTTTCAGAGTAACTTCCTTCTTTTATGCTGCCGTACACTTCATCTGTTGAGATCTGAATAAATCTTTTAATTCCATTTTTTAATGAAGCATCAAGAAGATTTGCTGTTCCAAGAACATTTGTTTTTATAAAATCTTCTGCATTTTTAATGCTCCTGTCCACGTGGCTTTCTGCAGCGAAATTCAAAACAAGCTCTGGATTTTCTTTTGCAAAAAGATTCTTCACGAATTCTTTATCAGAGATATCCCCTTTAATAAACATATATCTTTCATCCTTGTCTAATCCTAAATGCTCTATATTTTTCCCCTGGCCTGCGTAAGTTTGCTTATCCAGGTTGATTAGCTTTATATTAAGCCCTAAATTTTTTAGCAGATATTCTATGAAATTGCTTCCAATAAAACCGCATCCGCCTGTAACAAGCACCTTCATTTTTATAGCACCGGAAAATAGTTTATAAAGATTAATGAGGTATAATAGATATTAGAGATTTGTTACAAAACTTTAAAAAGAAATCTACTCTAAACTAGAAAATGAAAGTTAGTGTTGTTAAGTGTAATTCGTATAAAGGCAGGGAATTGAGAGAAGCGCTCGAAAAAAGCCTGGAAAATCTTGGTTTTTCTTTTAAGAAGAATATGAAGGTTTTGATAAAGCCAAATATTTTGTCTCCTCATCCTCCGGAAACTGCGATAACCACCAATCCCTTGGTGATAGAAGAGCTGTGCAAGATATTGAAAAAATATAACGCAGATATTTATATTGGAGAGAGTTCCAGCTACGAGACAAAAAAGGGCTTCGAGGTTTCAGGCATAGGGAAACTTGAAAAATATGCCAAGATAATAAATTTTGAAACTCAGGACAAGCAATTATTCAAATTTAAGGGCATTAAAGAAGTTCCACTTCCAAAAATTATTTTTGAAATGGATTTAATAATTAATGTTGCGAAATTGAAAACACACCTGTTTACAGGAGCAACACTATGCGTAAAAAACCTATATGGCTGCATTCCAGGCATGGCGAAGTCCTATTACCATAAAGTCCTTCCTTCCTTAGAGGGTTTTTCTAAATTTCTTCTCGAATTGCATGAAAAAATTAAGCCAGGGCTGAATATTATTGATGGGGTTGTTGGTTTAGAAGGCATGGGACCTGGATTGTCCGGGAAACCTATTAAAAGCAACCTGATTATAGCGGGGAACAACGCTATAGCAGCAGATATCATTGGGTCAGAGATTATGGGTTTTAAGCCCGATAGTATTTATACTAACAGGTTCTCAGGAATGCAGAGAGATGAAATAGAAGTTGTTGGGCAAAGGTATTCTTTAAATTTTAAAAAACCGCCCATGTCTTTGTTTTTCAAGTCTCCTATTTTTAACTCTCTTGAAAAATTATTCCCTAAATCCAAGATAGTCTTTGATTATGATAAATGCAAAAAGTGCCATTTATGCGAGAAAAAATGCCCGGTACAGGCAATAAAACTTGGCCCCTTTCCTAAATGCAACTATCAGGAATGCATAAGATGCGTATGCTGCATCGAAGTATGCCCACAGAAAGCAATAGTCCTCAAAGAACACTGGACTAAAACATATGCTCGGGCGATAGTCAGAAAAGTCTTTAAGTCATAACTTCTCTTTTTACTTTTTCTGGTAATTTACCTTGAAGCGTTTATTAGTAACATGAAGTATCTTCTTTTTGAGTTTTTCAGGGATTGGCACATCGGGATATGCATAATTTGGCGGATAGACATAAAAAAGAGGCTTATTGCTTATGAAATATTTGTTTAAATAAGACTCGTCAAATATCCTGGCTATTATACCATTATTTAAATCAATTTTTATGTTTTTATACATCTCCTTAACCATTTTTACTACATAATTGGTTTTTCCGCCCCAAAAGCAGCACTGGATATACTCAGATAAGTCTTCTCTTGGGCTAACTGCTGCTTTTGATTTTGGACTGATTTCAAAAGAGCCTTGCCTGCATAAAAAATAAGGGTGTCTGACGCCAAATAAAGGTTTATTATGGTAGAAAAACTCTGCAGAACTTATAGGCTCTGGGACAACGAGGTCCGCATCCATCTTTATTACATATTCAAAATTTTTTAAATTTTTTATTTTTGGGATATCCCCTAAGTATCTGAGTATGGCATAGATTTTTTCGTCAGGTATCTTTACCCGTTCAACATCTTCATTTTCTTTAAAGTCTTTATCTGTGAATACAAAAAACTTTTTAGGTATTTCCGGAAGAAAGTTCCTTTTTATGTTCTCATAAAACTCTCCAAAATAATTAAAGTAAATACCTGTGCCTACAAACAATATAGCTATTGATTTTGGAAACTGCATCTGCTTTTTTTCCTTTCTTTCCTCCTTCTTAAGAATCCTTATAGTATATTTCCTGTTTTCAAAATACTTAATGTGCAGCCTAAGCAGGGTTGGAAGTGCTCTTAAGAGTTTCTTAATCCATTTTACTCTCATTAGCTTTTCTCTTAAACTTTTAGATGCCATTTTTATCAAGCTTTTTAGCTCTAATGATTATTTGTCTTCCAATTCCATGCTTTAAAAACCTTGTTTCTTCAATCTTAAATCCCTCCTGCCTGAGTATCTTTTTTAATTCCTGAAGTGAATACTGGTATATTTTGTATCCTGTAATCTTGAATATTTTTTGGTAGAGATAAGCTATAGTTTTCCTTGCCATGTTTTTTTCTTCTGCATCAAAAATTATACAACCGCCTTTTTTAAGCACTCTTCTTGCCTGCCTAATTGCTCCTCTTAAGTCTTTTTCCTGGAGATGATTCCATACCCTCATGCTTACAACTTTATCAAAGCTTTTGGGCTTGAACTTAAGCTTGAACATGTCTCCTGGAATGCATTTTGCTCTTGGATTTTTTTTGCTCGCTATTTTCAGCATGCCTTCTGAAGTGTCAATCGCAGTGACTTCTCCAAGCCACTCTGTAAGAAAGCCGCTGCTGCATCCAAGCTCAAGGACTTTTTCCCTGTCTTTTTTTTGGATTAGCTCCAGAAAATACTTTAGCTCAAGGGCTCTTTTTCTTTTTCTGTCTTCGCTTCCTTCTCTTTGTGCGTCATAGGTTCCAGTCACTTTTTTCTTTCTGTAATACTCCTTGAATTCCTCAGTTTCGCTTTTTTCTTCCATGCCTTCTATTGTAATAAAACGCTTTTAAAGTTTATGTACCCAGAATACTTCTCCTTTGTTTAATATATATTTTAGCTCAATAATCTTTATATAATGAAGTTAAGATTAGTAACTTAAAGAAAGATGGAAGAAAAAATAGTTTATGTTGCTTTAAGTGCAGACATGCTTCATCCGGGACACCTAGAAACAATAGAAAAAGCGCGTCAATTAGGGGGTGTAATTATCGGACTTCTTACAGACAAGGCAATTGCAAGCTATAAAAGGCTTCCTTTGCTGTCCTTTGACCATCGGAAAATAATTGCAGAGAACATTAAAGGGGTCAAGGAAGTCGTTCCGCAAGAGACTCTTGACTATACCGATAATCTAAGGAAACTTAGGCCAGATTATGTTGTGCATGGAGATGACTGGAAAGAAGGAGTGCAGAAAGAGACGCGGCAGAAGGTTATTGAAGTTCTCAAAGAGTGGGGGGGAGAGCTAGTCGAAGTTCCTAATAAGGGTACAGTCTCTTCCACTAAGCTCCAGGAAGCATTGAAGGAGATAGGCACAACGCCTGAATTAAGATTAAAGACGCTAAGGCGCTTGTTGTCTGCAAAGCCCATTGTGAGAGTGTTAGAGGCTCATAATGGCTTAACTGGGTTAATTGTAGAGCATACTAAAATAATCAAGGACTCTCAGCCTAGAGAGTTTGATGCAATGTGGATAAGCAGCCTGACAGAAGCAACAGCCAAGGGAAAGCCAGATATAGAGTTTCCTGACTTATCTTCAAGGACAAATGTTCTTCAGGATATTTTAGAAGGCACAACAAAGCCGATTATATTTGACGGGGATACAGGAGGGCAGACAGAGCATTTTGTCTATCTCGTAAGAACCCTTGAAAGGCTTGGCATCTCTGCAGTAATAATCGAAGACAAGGTGGGCCTGAAGAAAAACTCCCTGTTTGGGACAGAAGTCTTCCAGCAGCAGGAAGAAGTGCATAAATTTGCAGATAAAATAACAACTGGAAAAAAAGCACAGGTGTCTGATGACTTTATGATAATTGCAAGAATTGAAAGCTTAATACTTGGAAAGGGCATTTACGACGCAATTATCCGCGCAAAAGCTTATATAGAAGCAGGAGCAGATGCAATAATGATACACAGCAAGGAAAAAGATGCAAATGAAATAATCAAGTTCTGCAATGAATACTCTAAATTTGAAAAAAAAGTACCCCTAGTTGCAGTTCCTTCTGCCTATTCTCATGTAACTGAAAAAGAGCTTGCAGATTTGGGAGTTAACATTGTAATTTATGCCAATCATCTTTTAAGAAGCGCCTATCCTGCAATGAAAAAAACAGCAGAAAGCATTCTTATGAACGACAGGGCAAAAGAAGCAGAAGAGTTCTGCATGAGCATAAATGATATTTTGACTTTAATTCCTGGAGGAAAATAACTATTTGAATCTCTCCAGATATTTTTCATGCCTTTCTTTTATTGCAGTGCAGGAGTGTTCTACTCTTCCCATTCTTGAATCATCTTTAGAAAGCTCATTCTGGTTGATGCTAACATGAATCAATGCAGGCCCCTGCTGCAATGCTGCAACTGTTGCTTCTTTTAATTGTTCTTTTGTCTGGCAGGAATACACTTTATATCCAAATCCCTCTCCAATTTGTACAAAGTCAATATTTTTGCTCATGCAGGGCTGATTTCCTGTTGAGCCATAAGCCTGGTTGTCAAGAATAACATGCACCAAATTAGCTGGCTTGTATTTTGCAACAGAGGCCATTGCCCCAAGCTGCATCAATGCTCCGCCATCTCCATCTAAAACAATTATTTTTGCCTTTGGAACTTTTCTCGCTTCCTCTAAGCCTATTCCAAGGGCATGCCCCATGCTGCCAACCATGCCAAAAAGCCTCCCGTCTTCTTTTCCTTTTAATTTTAAAATATTATGGGCCTGCCTTGAGGGAAAGCCATTGGTGGAAATGTATGCAGCTTCTCCTGCATTATCTACAATAGTTTCAATTGCCTCCCACCTATCCATCAAAAATTCTTCAGTTTTTTCCTGCGTTCCGTATTTGTTAATAAAGCCTTCTCTCATAATCAATGCAGTTGGCTGCATCATCTGTTCTGATAGGGTTTTTGCCCACTCAATCTCTTTGGCATAATCCTGTGTTAAGACTCTGTACCTTATTTCATAAGTATTTAATATTTCTTTTAATTTCTCTCCCATGAAATTATGCTCAGGAGCATCTTTGCCCTCTCCTCTCCAGGATATAAGATAAACAACGGGAATTCCATATTGCTTGTTTAAGGAAGTCAGGCAATTAAGAGTGTTATTCAAGCCAGAATTTTGCATCATGACTATTGGAATTTGTTTTGTTGCAATAAAACTGCCTGCAGCCTGCGCCATGGCTATTGCTTCATTTGCAGGATTTACAAATTCTATCTCTCCAGAATCAATAAGATAATTAATTAAGTCTTTGAAAATAGAGCAAGGCACTTCGTAAATAGGCCCCAGCTTGTTCTTTTTTAGTTCATTAACAAACTCTTTTGCGCCAGCCATGTTTTTTCTATTTAATGCAAGTTTAAATATTTTCTTTAGGACAAATCCCTATTAGTTAGTAGCTAAAAATAAGAAGAATGTTTAAAAATCGATACTTACTTCTTTTCAAATGCCTCAACGAGAATATTTTGGCTATGGAAGCATAAGAAATTTAAAGGGCATTTTAGAAAAAGAAGGCTCAAGAAGCCCTTTTCTTGTAACAGGAAAACATTCCTATGAATCTTGTGGAGCAAGATCAGCTTTAGAACCTTTGCTTATAGGTTATAAAACTGCAAGATTTTCTGATTTTTCCTCAAATCCTAAAATAGAAGAAGTGCAAAAGGGCTTTGAGATGTTTAAATTAGGCAAGTACGATATAATTATTGCAGTAGGCGGCGGTAGTTCAATTGATGTTGCAAAAGCGATTAAATTATTTTATTTTAACCAAACTTCTGTTAAAGTTCCTTTAGTTGCTGTGCCAACAACAGCTGGAAGCGGAAGCGAAGCAACTCATTTTATTGTCTATTATATTGGAAAAGAAAAGCAGTCAGAAGGCAAGCCTGATTTGACTTTGCCGGATTATGTAATACTTGACCCTTCTTTTACCTTTAGCCTCCCAAGAGAGATTGCTGCCTCTACAGCAATGGATGCTTTAGCCCAGGCAGTTGAAGCTTACTGGAGCATTTACTCTACAGAAGAATCTAAGGAATTTTCCAGAGGAGCAATAAAGCTTTTAATGGAGAGCCTGGAAACAGCTGTAAATAGCAACGACAGAACAGCAAAAGCAAATGTAATGCAAGCAGCAAATTTAGCAGGCAAGGCAATTAATATAGCCAAGACAACAGCCTCTCATTCAGTAGCTTATCCTATAACTTCTTATTTTGGCATTCCACACGGACATGCAGCAGCATTGACTTTGGGAGAGATGTTAGCTTATAATTCTGAAGTTTCAGATAGTGATTGTAACGATGCAAGAGGAGCAGAATATGTTAGAAAGACAATTGGTGAGCTAACAGCATTATTCAGGGCAGAAGACGCGCAAGCTGCAAAAGCTACTATTAAAGGATTGATGCAAAAAGCAGGGTTAAAAGCAAGGCTTTCTGAACTAGGCTTAAAAAGCGAAGACATAGAAATAATTATTCAGAATGGATTCAATCCCGCAAGAGTTAAAAACAACCCTCGACTTTTAACAGAAGACGATTTAAGGAAAATTTTGAAAGGGATTTACTGAAAAAATGAAAGCAATTATTTTAGCGGGAGGAAAAGGAACCAGAATGAATAGCAAGCTTCCTAAGTCTCTTGTTCCAGTAAGAGGAAAGCCAATTCTTAGCTATATGGTTGATTCTTTAACAGGTGTCGGCATAAGCAAGTTTATTTTGTTAACCGGGCACAAGGCAGAACAGATAGAAAATTTTGTCAGGGAAAAATACCCTAATTTGGATATAAAGCTTGTTAGAGACCCTCTCGACCATCGGGGCAGTTATATCTGTTCTATTCCAAGAATAAAAGGACTTATTGATGAAGATATAGTATTCATGCATGGAGACATGATTTATGATTCTGAACTGCTTAAAAAGATGATGGAGAGCAGCGAAAAAAATCTAGTAACAACCCATGTATTCCCTAATTCAACGAGTAAGGACTTTAAAGCAAGGATTGAAAACGGAACCATTAAAAAAATAAGTGTAGAAATTACCGGTCATTTGTTAATGCCTTTGTATAAATTTTCTAAGGAGTCTTTTCTTAGCTGGATAGATTCTATAAACAACTTTATTAAGCAGGGAAAGACAAGTGTGCATGCAGAAGAAGCAATTGAAGCGTACGCAGCCAAGATAGGGCTAAAGCCCCTGTTTTATGACCAGGAGCTCTGCATGGAACTAGATACGCTTGAAGATTTGAGAAAAGCAGAAGCAATTATGGACGGAATTCACTGATTCCTATAAAGCCAGAACTTAGCTATCCAAAAACCATTTATTAAGACTGCAAAGACCAAAAGCAGTTCCCAACTTTGGAAAAATACAGCGAGTGCAAGAATAATTCTTTGTACCCCTCCGCTGAATCCTATTCTTCCCTTAAGGTTCTTAAAGAATTTCTTTTCAAATTTTTCAGCGAGTTCTCTTTTTCCAGGAAGTATATCTTTGGCTACATAGCAGGTATAATTGACCATCAAAAGTCCAAAGCCAGCAATAATAGCAGTCAGCTGTTGGTTTATAGCATATCCCAAAAAGAGCGTTATGCCATAAAAGCCCACAACCCCCAAAGTCTCGTCAAGATATGCTCCATACATCCTTTCTTTTTTCATTTTTCCCAAAGATTTATGGTATCTGGCTATCTCTCCATCACAGCAGTCAAAAACAAAAGCCAGTATAACCAAAACTCCTGCTGCATAAAAGAATCCCTCGTAGATTAAGTACATTGCGAGAAGGTCTAAAATGATTGTTAGTGCTGAAGCAAAAAACGTGTTTAAGCCCAGGCTTATTATAATTGCACTCAACGGCCTAGAAAGAGTCCTATAAAAATAATAAGTTACATAGTCATCTTCTGCAGCTGTCTTCTGGAATTGTTTTAAATCTTGATAAACGCCCATTTTAATTTAGATAACCAAATTTTAAATGCTTTTAAACATTTCGTATTATTGTTCTGTAAGATATTTAAATGGGCTAAATCTAGATTTTTCATGAAAATCGCGCACATAAACATGTTTTACTATCCTACAATTGGGGGAGTAGAGCAGGTAATGAAAGAATTAGCTGAAAGGCAGGTTAAAGCAGGGCACGAAGTCCATGTTTTTTGCTGTGATTCAGACAAAAATTCAAGAATCGACAGAAAAGAAGAAACCGTTAATGGAGTGTATGTTCACAGGCTGCCTTACTGGTTTCGCCTTTCCTTAAGCACTTTTGTCTGGCCTTCTTTATTATGGAGATTCAAGGGAAAATTTGATATAATACACTCCCATGTATCAGGCCACGATTATGTGCTATTTGCAGGGCATCTTGCAAAAAAAACCGGAGCAAGGCATATTCACACTACTCATTGTCCCTGGACAGATGCCTCTTTTCGTCCCCTGGTACTTAGGCCCTTTATGTTTCTTAACAACTTATTCGTTAATAAGATGATATTCAAGAGGGTTGATAAAATTGTTGCTATAACACCTTGGGAGCTTTCTACTTTAAAAAATTTTGTAGAAGATGAAGAAAAAATAACTGTTATTCCCAACGGGGCAGATGAAATTTTATATAAAAAAGCAATAAAGAATAACTTCAGGAAAAAATATAAAATTAAAGAAAAGAAAATTGTCCTGTTTTTTGGAAGGCTGAATCCTACAAAAGGCCCTGAAAAATTAGCTCTTGCTGCCCTTGAAATTTCTAAGAAAAGAAAAGATATTGCTTTCCTGTGGGTTGGGCCAGATGAAGGAAAGCTGGAGGAAGTCAAGCAGCTGATTAAGGGGCATAAAAACATGAAGTATATTCCTCCAATCAGAGACAAGAAAAAAATAGCAGAAATGTACCAGGCAGCTGATGTTTATGTTTTGCCGAGTTATCGTGAAGGTCTCCCATTAACCCTTTTCGAAGCGTTTGCTTCCAAATTGCCTGTTGTAGCAAGTCCTGTTAACGGAGTGCCTTACGAGATGAAAGAAGGTGAAAACGGTTTTTTTGCAGACTATGGAGATATAGAAAAATTAAAAGAAAACATTTTAAAGCTGGTAGACAATAAGAATCTAGCCAGACAAATTGGCAAGACCAATTATGAAAAAGCTCAAAACTACCGCTGGGATAATATAGCTAAAAGATACGAAAATGAATATAAAAAATTATTAGGAAAAAAATGAAAATAACTTTAATTTCCACATCCACATTTCCCTCTGACCAGGGAATAAGGACAATTTCTGCTGTTCTTAGAAAGGCAGGGCATAATGTTACTTTGGTTTTTATGGCTTTGAGCGAAGATTATTCAAAAAACTACACAGAATCAGAATTAAAGCAGCTTGAAAAAATAGCAGAAGGAAGCAAGCTTGTTGGAATTGCATCCTATGCCTCAACTGCAAAAAGAGCAGAAAGAATAATAACTTACCTTAAAAAATTAAATGTACCTATTGTTTATGGGGGAGTTCATCCTACAATCTCGCCAGAACAGGCAGTAACTATTTCAGATATCGTTTGTATTGGAGAGGGAGAAGAGGCAATAATAGAGTTAGCTTCTGCGATAGAAAAAGGAAAAAGCATAGACAAAATAAAAAATTTATGGATAAAAAAACAAAATAAGATAATAAAAAACCCTGTAAGAAACATAATTGACAATATAGATTCTTTGCCTCTGCCTGATTTTGACATAGAAACCCATTATATTTTAGAAAAAGGAAACATCAGAGAATTCAAAGAAGAGGATTTAGGCGGTGGAATCTTCTTCTTGACTGGAAGGGGATGCCCTTACGGATGTGACTACTGCAGTAATAGTTTTTTTAATCAGCTGTACAAAGGAAAATGCAAGAAAATATTAAGATTGCACTCTCCAGAATATATAATAAAAGGAATTTTATACATGAAGAAAAAATTCCCCAGCCTTAGTTATTTTGACATCAGGGATGACACTTTTTCAATGAGGCCCTTAGAAGACATTAAGAAATTCTGCGAGATGTATAAAAAACAAGTGCATATGAGGTTCAAGTGTTTAGGCGATCCTAAAACAATTACAGACGAGAAAATTAAGCTTTTGGTGGATGCAGGATGCACCGACATAATTATTGGGATACAGGGAAGCGAATCAACTAACCATTTAATCTATCATCGTAATCAGACAGATGAAGGAGTTTTAAGAGCAGCAAAAATTCTTAACAAATACAAGGAATTGGCTGTAATGTATGATGTAATAACATCTAATCCGTATGAAACTCCGGAGCAGATAATAAGCCTTATCCGCTTGCTTCAGAAGCTCCCAAAGCCTTATTATCTTTCTGTAAACAATCTTGTTTTCTTTCCAGGCACGCAGTTATACAGAAGAGCAGTCCAGGATGGTACAATTAAGACAGAAAAAGACAGTGCACAATATTTAAATTATTGGGACAGAAGCAAGCATATCCTTTTAAAAGGAAAAAACATTTATCTTAACTTAATTCTGAATTTAATGAGGGGCCCGGTCACAGAGAAAAGATTTGGGCTAATGCCAAGTTTCCTTTTAAACTGGCTGCTGGAAGAAGAGAGAGTCAAAAGAAACTTGAAAAACCAGTTTCCAGCCCTAACAGCAACCCGTTTCTTATATATTTTTGACTTAATAAGAGAAAGAATCTTAAAGCCTGCTTACAGAAGCATGCCTCTTTCCTTTAAAGTCTGGTACGACAAAGTCAGGTATCATGTATAAAAATATATAAACTATAATATAATTATATTTAAAAATAGGAAAAGCCATCTAGTCCCATGTATGTTGCAATAATTGAAAATACAACGGGCCTTGATAAGGGAGAATGGAACGTTCATAGTTATGCTTCTAAAGAGTCTTTTTTAAGAGATTGGAATGGGGCAAAATGCAAGATTGTTATGGACAGTGATAAAGATGATATTGGAACAGTGGATGGCATGAGGATTGCTAATGAACATAATAAAGGATTATTAAGAACAAGAAATAATCAAGATGGCCTAACTACCATTGTATCTTAAGCAAGTTTATAAATTTCAATCTTCTTATATTTTTATGAAATGGAAACTTCCTCCGAAAATAAAGATTTACGAAGCTCTTGGGTGCGTTGGAGATAAAAGAATAGATGTCAGTGGAAATGAAGCAAAGGTTTTTTCTTCAAGCAAGGGCAAGTTCTATTCTGTAGAATATAATGAAAGCACAAATGCGATTATGTGCAATGATAATGGCTCTTACTGGCAGGGATATTTGGGATATCCTTCCATTGCTTTCTTGATGTTAAAAGGCAGGATAAAATTTAATCAGGAATCAGCAGAAGCATTTAAAGATGTAAAATGGAAGGATTTGAACACTAAGTTCAAGAGGGATTACTGGAAAACAGAAGAATTCGCCCTGGAGAAAGCCAGGGAAAAAGGCATGGATATAAGCAAATTGTTAGAAGACATAAACAGTATTTTTGAGCAAATTAAAAAACTGAATATGGACTTATTAGGGGAAAAAATTAAACCGCCGCAGGGGTATTAGGCTTTTTTCATTATGAACAGATACTTATGCCCTCTTAAATAAAAATTGTATTTTATTGCTCTTTGTTTCCACAATAGAGTATTTGAAGTTTGATTTCTTCTAGTCAGACAGATAACATCAACGGGTTTGAAGTGTTTTTCTAACATCTGATAAACTTTTATGCCTACAGGAACAAAACCAGAATTTTTTCTCCAGTGGTCTCCAATAACCCAGCAGACTACTTTATCTTTTTTAAGAATTCGTTTAATCTCTATAGCAACTTTTTCTAATTCTTTATAGAATTCATCTTTTTCACAAGATATTTTTCCAATACAATTTGGATTTTCTGAATATTTTATATTATCTCCATAGGGGGAATCGATAAAAACCATATCGATAGAGTTATCTTCTAGCGGGATTTTTCGAGAATCGTTCTGGATTATGTCCTGTCTTGTAGGAAAAATGTCATAGCCAATTACTCTTCGGTTTTCTTCTTTGCAAACATCAATAGTTGTCCCACTTCCGCACATCGGGTCAACTATCAGATCTCCCTCTTTAGTATATCTTTTTATGAGATTGTAGATCACTCCTGCTGGAGTAACGCCATTAAACTTATAGTCCCCTTTAGGATTTTGACCATAACTCTGTTTTGGAAAGTCCCATAGTGTGGTGGGCTCAAGAAATATATCTTCAGCCATTTTTTTGTTGAAAATAACGGTCCATGATACTTCTATATATTCTTGCATGGAACTTTTGATTATTGCCAGATTCAATTCTCGCTAGTTCGACTTGTCCTAATAAGAGGAGTTCTCTGTTTTTTACAATATTTGAGGGATAAGCTCCTTTGACATTGGGCTTATTTCTAAGGGTCTCAGAAATAAGTATCCCCCATTGGTTTTGTATCGTTTGTTTTCCCATAACGCTCCTTAATTCAATAATTTCTTCAAATCTTCGATAAATTTGTCAAACATTTTAACTTTATTGCTCTCTTCAATTTTAGTTTTGCTCAAAACATAACTCCCATCAGTATCTATTTCGACAATTGCCCTGCCTTTTTTAGTGGGAAACTGTTTAGTTAGAGTGCCATCCTCATCAAGAGTTAAGAAAAACACCTTAACATGTTTTGTGAGTGCATCATTTTTTATTTTAAGATTCCAATATCCTGTTTGTGCAATTCTTTCTCTTAATGTAGATTTGCTAGATAGAACTGCTAACACATTAAAATCTTTAGGATTGTAAATAACCAAATCAACATCTGGGAGATGAAAACCAAATTTACCATAATCTATTGCAAGATTCTTCTTTACTTGTTTGAGTTCTAAGGATAAATTCTTTGGGTATGTTCTCTCAAATTTCTTTCCGCTAATAATTTTCAACCCTAACGATTGAACAGCATCTTCTAAGACATATAATATTAGCCGCTCTAAAGCACTTCCTTTAAAACCTTTCCATGATTGCTCATGATCCTTCTTTTTAGTGGGATGTTTCTCCCAATCTTTTTTATGTAAAATCTTTGCTTCTTCAAGAAGTTCAGAAATATGCTTGTATGTATCAACGCCATATTTCTTTTTCTTTTCTTCGTATAAATTTACCAAATCTACAAACTTCATTTTTTTAATCTCTTGATTATTTCGCTTAATACAAAAACTTTCTTGATGTCCGATTCGTCTTTAAGATTCTGAAAAAAATATGCCCCAGTTTTGCTTTTTTTTAACTCATATCTATTTTCTTCCCTATCCTGAATTGTCTCCCCAGGACTTATTTTACCCTTCTCCCAGCACACGATAGCATGAACTTGTTTAAAAAAATGCTTATGTTTTGTGAAATTTTCCAGTTTATGTTCAACTTCCACTATTTTATTAGACTCACTTTGTGTTGCAGGATCAATCCAGTTAACTATAAGGTCTATACCTATTTTTGGGCCTATGTCTAGGATTTCAAAATCTATCTCGGGAATTTTCATTCTCTCTGTTTTCTTGCCGTAAATTAAGTTTGATAAAAGATGCAACGTTTCAACTTCATTTTCTGGTTTGAAAACACTCAAGTCTGTGATTTCTTCTATTTTTTCTCTTTTAGTTATTTTATTCAATCTCTTCTTTAAATCAGCATATTCTTTTTCTTTCTTCGCTTCGAGCTCTTCATCCACCTTGAGCCTCTCCCATTCTATATACTCTTTATTTTGTTTTAACTCTTGAAATTTCTCATCAATAATTTGTTTTATTCCATCAATAACATCCTGATTAGAATTACCAACGGAACTACGATTTGCAGTTAAGCTTAATTGTTGGCAATTAAGAATTATATGGAATTGTGTCCAAATAGCTTTTCCTGAAAAAGCGCCTACCCAGTCATTTCTCCTTTCTATAGGAATGTAATCTTTTGCAATCCACAAACCATACCGGTCTGTAGAAGTTACTTTATTCGGCAAATTCTTTTTAACTTCTGTTTCATTACCCTCTATAGAAAAAACCATTTCAACTTCAACAACTGTAGAATTTATTGTTTTATTTTTCTTTTCCAACCATCTTTTACAAAAATAATCTGTAACATTCCCGCTCAAATTCTCTTTTTTCATTCTTTCTCTTATCTTGTCAAGAGTAGCTTCTTCCGGAAATTGATGGCCTGCATTTAAAGATTCAAATTCTTTAACATCAACACCCTTGAAGTTTAATTTTGTTTTCATTTCTTCTTTGAAAAATCTCTTTATGGAACCGAAGGCTGTAAACCATTTAATATAATCCTTAATTTTCTTATGCTCAAAAAAACTTGCTTTATTGTCATAAAACCCTACAATCTTTATTTTTGTTCCATGTTTAGTATTCTCTACCTTTTCTGAATCTGAAATTTCTATTCTAAACTCACTTTTTTCATTGTTCAAAGTAATCCAAGGTCTATCAACTTTGGCTACAATTTTATTACCGTCTAAGTCTACGGTTTCTACTTCTAAACTTTCACTTCTGTAAAAGATTTTTGTTCCATGCCCTTTTTCACCAATTGAGCTAGCGTCATTCCAACTAGAATTTCCTAAATCAAAAAAGGACTTTATTCTTTCTTTATCCATACCAATTCCATCATCTTCAAATACAAGCACTAATTTATTTTGAAAGTCTATTTTTTCTATACTCGCGTTAATGTTAATCTCTTTAGATTTAGCATCTATAGAATTACTTATTCCTTCTCTAATCGAATCGAGAGGGTTAGAAAAGTCTGCTGCAATCTCTTTAAATTCCCTGTTCTTATTTACGTTTGGTTTGTAATTCTCCATATTTAATTAACTCATAGTTTTTCCATTATTAAAATGTATTCATGGGCATAAGCTAGCCTATCTGCCTCTCCGGCTGCAGTAAATCTGCCCGTTTTTGAATCTCTGGTTTGAGGCAGTACTTTTGAGGGTATCCTTCTTTTTACAATCTTATGCATCTTGAAACCTAAATTTAACATTATCTCGACAAAAACTTCGGCATTTAGTATAGGGACTTTTCTTAATTCTGTATTTCCGATAACAATGCAGGCTCTTCCCCTTTGTTTTAAAACTCGATACATTTCCTCAAAGCATTGTTGCATTTCAAAAAAGTAGTTTCTTACTGCTTCTGCTTCTTTTTTTGACTTTTTGCTTAACTCTTCAATTTCTTGTTTTGCTAATTTGCTTTTAATTCCATCATGGTCAAACTCTTTTTTATGGACCGAACCGATAAACCCCTCTCTAAATTCGCTTACACTGCAGGTATACTCAAGCCATAAGGCAGTAAGCTGATGCAAGTCTGCATATTCATATGAGGTAACATATGGCGGGGACGTTACAATTAAGCTAACAGAATTATCTTCTATAGGAAGTTTTCTTGCATCTTCCTTTTTTATGCTCAAATAGCTATTCAAATTATTTTTTATATTAGTTGGTAAAACATTCCAATAAGTTTCATTTCCCCTAATCATCTTCTTGATTTGGCGAGAAAATAAATTTGTTGGAGAGTCTATTTTCTTATTAAAATCTCTTGTAGGTTTTATGCTCTTCATTAGCCAAATAGAAGCATTTTTCAATATGTTCGAAAAGGCGCATAGACAAAAATCGCGAATATCTTTATCTTTAATACCCTCTATCCTTCCCAAAATTATGCCTAATTCTTCTCTAGACTTTTTGTCAGGAAACCAATATTCAATTCGATCATTATTAGGGATCTTTGGTAAAATTTCTATTTTTGATAGTCTCTTCTGTTTGCTCTTTAATTCAGAATATAAATTCAAATCCGACAGAACTTTATCGGTTTCTTTTTTTAATCTTTCCGGATTTATCGAGGTTGTCTTAACTTTGGAGATTAAATAAGCAACAGGATTTATGTCAACCCCTACTGCTTTTCTTCCAGAAATCAGCGATTCAATTAAAGTAGTTCCACAACCCATAAAAGGGTCGCAAACCAGTTCATTCAGGTTTGTATTTTCTTCTATGCATCTTTTTGCTAGTTGGGGGATAAATTTGGCAGGATATTTATGAAACCCATGCGTAGCATAAGAAGTATCCTTTTGAGTTAAATTCTCAAAGACCCAGCTAGAATCTTCTGCCAACTGCTGAAAAATCTCCTTTAATTCCATTTGCATATTGGGGATTGATTCAATTATTATTTGTTTCCCTATATTAAACAATTGAGAACCATTCTTTTTTGCCAATTCTTCATAAAGTAATTCCATCATGTCCTCTCTTTGTATATAGTAATTTAAGAACTTTATTAATTTATTCTTTTTAAATCGTTTGTTTTTAGCAATTAGCCAATTCAAGCTTTTCTATAGTCTCTCATTTTTTCTTTATATTTCGTTTTGTCCTTGACATTTGCCCAGTAAAATGCCTCTTGGCGAAGCCTGCACGAAAGGCAAGTGCCGCAATGCTCTCTTTTGTTTTTTGTTCCAATATAACAACTATAAGTATCTTCCATTTTAACTCCAAGTTTTTTACCCAATGCAACAATATCTTCTTTGTCTTTTTTTATCAATGGGGAAATAATTTTTCCCTTAATTCCTGTTGCAATATTTTTAAGTTTGTTCATTTCTTTTACAAATTCTGGTGTGGTGTCTGGATAAGCTTCTCTTCCCTCGCATTTAAACCCGGTGAAAATATCCCAAATTTCCCTGTTTTTTTTGCTTTTGATCTGCAAAGACTCTGCTAATGTTAAGGCATATACAAGAAAAACAATATTCCTGCACGGCACATAATACTTATTTGATTCGCCTTTTGTGTCTTTCAGCTCTTTTCTTTTAATTTTTCTTGCTTTCTTGCTTTTGTTTATTAAAGAGGTTGAGATTTCTGCAAGCTCTGGCAGCGAAATTTTAATAAACCCTGCTCCAAACTTTTTTGCCACATTTTTGCTTGCTTTTCTTTCTTGTTTTAAGGTTCTCTGACTGTAATCAAAGAACAAAACTATCATTTTTTTGTAATTCAGCTTTTTTTTGACAAAGTATGCAGTTACACTGCTATCCAATCCGCCTGAGCACAAAACAATTGCATTTTTCATAGGTATTTTAATTCAATAATGTTTTTAAACCCCTCCTTGCTCTCTCATCCATCAGAAAAACCCTAAAAGGGTTTTTGGGATGCTCGGAAATGGAGTCCGGGCATCAACATTTCCGACATGAAAAAGCCAGCAAAAGACCTGAAGAAAGGAGAAAAGATTATATTAGCAGGGCAAACAGGCATAGTCCAGGATATTGAGATTTCTGAGATAGGAAAACAGGGAAAAAGAAAAGTAAGAATAGAAGCTCTAACAGAGAAAGGAGAAAAAATTGTCATAATAAGGCCAGAAGATTTTCCCTTTCAAGTTCTTTAAAAATGATAGACATAATTATAACCTCGTATAATGAGCCAAAGTCAACTCTAAGAGCAGTAAATGCGTTTCTTAAGCAGCCAATTTCGCAGGAGTTTAGGATAGTTGTATGTGACCCATTTCCAGAAGTTAAAAATTTTCTTAAAGAGAACCTAAAAGACAAAAGAGTGGGCTTTTTTCTTGACCCTGGAGAGGGAAAAAGCTACGCGCTTAACTTATTATTTGAAAAGCTCTCCGGAACAAAAGATGACTTTTTCATTTTAACTGACGGGGATGTTTATGTTTCTGACAATGCAGTCAAAGAAATTATAAATATGTTCCAGGACAAAGAGATAGGATGTGTTACAGGGCATCCGGTCACAATTGATTCAAGAGAAACCAAATTCGGATACTGGAGCCATTTGCTGCTTTCAGGAATACATCGGGCAAGGAAAAAGTATGCAGAAAAAAAGCAATTCCTTGAATGCTCTGGCTATTTATTTGCACTAAGAAAAGGCATCATTACAGACTTCCCGTTAGATGCATCTGAAGATTCTGTGATACCTTATTTGTTCTGGCAAAAAGGATATGGGATAGGGT
>Ga0154703_181_pt17 | contig 17873 bp, 19 predicted proteins | sample Rifle2008BG13ft_FD_105563 | JGI IMG/M metagenome (GOLD analysis project Ga0154703, IMG submission 105563) | Candidatus Pacearchaeota archaeon RBG_13_36_9
CTAATCCTTTTGGATCAAACTCTTCCATGAGCTTTCTTTTTATCGAGTATAGTTCGTCATAACTATAATGTAATCCGTTTACTGGATTGATAGGTACTGCCCAGAGTTCTGGATGGATGTTTATATCAAATGAACGAGGCAATAATCTCCCATAAGATTTGGACCCTGGAAGAGGAAGTTCGTGAAATATTGGAAGAGACCATTTAGTTTGTCTTTGATGCTTTGTCATCCAATCGCAGAATTCGCCAATCTCTTTTCTTAATGATTCAATTTCTTTTGGTCCATAATCTATAAAAATTATAGTATTAAAAATTATTTCGGGAATCCCGGTCTGAAGAACACTGTCAAGAATTCTTAGATGAGCTTCTTTTCCAGCAAGTTTTCTAAAGTGATTTCTATCCACAAAAGTTTCAATTGGCCAGTACATCCTATAAGTCCCGATAGCCCCATTCCTTGCGAAAAGTTCAGAAATTAATCTTTCCCTTATATTTCCTTTTCCATCATTTAGAAGACTCACTTCTAAGCCGTTACTAAATTCATGAGAAAAACCATATTGCCGCATTAACTGCATAATTTCTGTAATTTCTTGTTCTGCTTCGCCCTTTTTCCGGCGTGGATCTCTCAAACGAGCAAGAAAATTATCTTCAGCAGAGAGTAAAGTGTGAATACCTGCTTTTTTATAGTGTTCAAAAATTCTATTGACTCTTTCAGCAGATAAACTAAAATAATGGCTTCCAGCAGTCGGACAAAAGTCACAAGATTCAGGGCAACCAACAGAAGTTGAGTACCACATAACTGGTCTGCTTATACTATTAGGAAGGGTTCCATCACAACTTTCAGTATATAGTCTTAATATTCTAGGATCAAAATTAGGAAGGACCTCATTTTCAAGATTGGCATTGCGTGATATTCTTTCAGAAGAATTAGTTAAACTTCCAGAATTTGTTTTTGTTGCAATACCTGGAAAGCTAATTGATTTGTTTTTGACTAAAGCATCCACAACTCTTCCTGCAAGAGTTTCTGCTTGCCCTAAGAAAACTACATCGGCCCCCTGTTGTAGGTACCATTGCGGTCTATATTGTGCGTCTCTTCCACCCAATATAACCAATGCCTTAGGATTACTTTCCTTTACTGCTTTAATTGTTTGTGCTACTGCAGAAGCCCCTGCTGTAAAAAGAGAGCTCATAAAACAAATATCTGAATCTCTTACAATATCGACTAATTCCGAAATAGGTTTTCCACGAAGTCTTTTATAGATTTTTCCAGAACCGTATTTTACTTCAGAAAATTGTGCAAATTCTTCTGAATAATCGCTTAATGTGTCTGGTTGGCTTGCAGCCAAATCATAAAAAGAAGTCTCTGTTTTATATCCTAACTGATGCAATTCTTGGTCTAGTAATGTACCAACATAAAATAAGCTTAAACTAGGAACTCTTGTTCTTCTTGGTGTGACACTAATCTCTTTTGATATTTCTTCGTAATCTTGCAGGGTAACATCTGCTTCTGGAGGTCTTATTCCCATTATTTTTATTGGCTTGCTGCTTATAAATTTCATGTTGTTTCACCACTATAGAATAACCATATGAAAATATAAGAACTTTAAGGCTAAAATTTAATCCAAAATGCAAATATTTATATACTAAATTATATTATAGATTAAATATGGCAGAATACTTACTGAAAGAACAAGACAAGAGAATTATCTCTTTCTTAGATGGAGAAAGCAGAATAAGTATAAATAAACTCGCTAAAAAGGTGCATCTTTCAAAAGATGGAGTTAATTATAGATTAAAGAAGCTATTTAATGAAGGGATAGTAACCCGTTGTTTTGCAGAAATTAATGTTGCAAAACTTGGATTAATTATCGGAAAGGTGGCTATACAATTTCAGAACTTAGATGATAAAAAAGCAAATGAGATATTTGAATACTTAAAAAGATCTCCTAAAATTCCGTGGATTGTTTATTGTAGTGGAAGATGGGATTGTATTTTCGGGATTTTTGTCAAAGATATTTACGAAACCCAAGAGATTATCAATGAAATTTCAGAAAATTTTGGAAAATATATTCTTTCAAAGGAAGTGCTGGTTGAGCCAGAGTACTATGTTGCAAGCAGAGGCTGGCTTATGGACAAAAAAACTAAGGTTATTGCTAAGATTGGTGGAAAAGTAGAAGAGATTGTTGATAAATTAGATATAAAGATTATAGAATTTTTAGCGAAGAATTGCAGAACTCCTATCTTAGATATTGCAACATCATTAAATCAGTCACCAGGGACAATTATTAACAGAATTAAGAACCTAGAGAAAAAAGGAGTTATTCAAAATTATTTTATTGGATTAAGCCTAGAAAAAATTGGCATGGAATTCTGTAAAGCTTTTGTATATTTGCAAAATCCTGCGAAAAAAGAATATGATTTATTGGTTGACTATTGCTTAAAACATCCAAATGTCACAGCAGTAAGCAAGATGGTTGGGGCATGGGAATTAGAGATTGAAATGGAAGTTAAGAATTTTGATGAATTTTATAAGATAATGAACCAGATAAAATCCGCCTTCAAAGATGTTGTGAGAAGTTATGAAGCAGTCACTATTACTAGAGAACATGGAAGGGATTATAGCAAATTTTTATGAATATTGTTAAGACAAAGTGAATAAATTACATGGGCCCATATAATCTTTATTACTCCTCTTCAAATTCATCTATCTCATCCAATAACTTTTGACCCCCTTATTCCAAATTTAGCTTTAGCATAATATTTTCTTTAAAAGACGAAATGCAAATATTTAGTACAATTATTCACTAAATATTTATAAAAGTTAAATAAAAAGTGAATAATAGAAACATTTATAAACTAATTTTACTTAAGATAATTATGGTTTCAAAATATGATATTTTTTATGTTATTGCAACAAAAGGAGAGATAAAAATAAGCGAGATAGTAAAAGTTCTCAATAAGCAAAAAGAAGATTATCAAATCGTATTCAATCATGTATTGGAATTAGAAAAAGAGGGGTATATTGAAAGAGATAAAACAATAAGAGTAAACCATAATGAAGGCTCAAAGACCTTATTTAGATTAATCTCTTTTTGCATAACTAACGGAATTAACTATAATTTAATGTTTAAAAGTTCAATGCTCGAGTTTATAGAAAAGGCAGCTAAAAAAGAGTATTTTACAATTAAAGACATAAAAATCCATCCTCAAACATATAATTTTTATATTGCCTCTCTATCGAAATACGGCTTTCTATTAATTCTATCCAGAAATCCATTAAAATGCAAATTACTAAAACACCGTTTCTTAATTGATTTAGGAGATTTTTTTAATAACCCTATTAAATTTTATGCTCCAAAACAGAAAGACTTAATTCCAGAAATAGAAAAAGAAGCGAAAAAATATAAGAGAAATTTAAAAATCCATTATAGTATCCTGGAAGACTTAGAAAAACAAGAAGAAGTTGGCTTTATTTACTCAAGCTTAAATTTAGAAGGAAACCCTTTAACATTGTCAGACACCCAGAAATTACTCCTTAAAGAAATCGTTCCTGAAAAGTACAAATTAAGAGATATACAAGAGGTTACTAATTACAAAAAAGCAATTGACCTTATGGTATCAAATGCCAAAAAAAGAGTAAAATTAGACTTAAGATTAATTCTCAAATATCATGAGCTGGCTATGTCGCATATTCCTGAAGCTGGGAAAATAAGAAAAGAGAATGTTATGATAAAAGGCAATCCTCATTTTAAAACCTCTGAATGGCAGTTAATTAACTTAAGGCTAAATGAATTAATGAAAAGCTATGATAAATTCGAATCAGAAAATCGAAGTATAAAAGAGGTTATTGATTTTGCTGCATTTTTTCATAATGAATTTCAGAGAATTCATCCATTTATAGATGGAAATAGCAGAACTTCTAGATTATTGATGCTTCATATTTTAAGAAGCCATGATATTCCGGCTTTAGAACTTCCTTTGGGCTATTTTGATTCTTACATGAATTTAACAAAACTTTCAAAAAAAAGAGATGATGAATCTTTTAAGTATTTAATTCAAGAAATTGTACTTTTTGATATAAAGAGAATAAATGCAAGATTAGGATAAGGTACTCTGTAATTCTTAGTGTCCCCGCAAAATCACAAACTACTTAAGGTTTCTGGCGGGGCTATAAAATATTTGCCTAAAGCAAATATTTATTTTCAGTATTTGCGAACCTGGGGAACCCAGGGTGAATCCCGAGAGAAAGGACTTTTAGTAAATTATCATAAAAATAAGAAAGTACTTTCTTGAGCTGGCGGGGCTATATACCTTTTTGAAGACTTTAGAGGGTTTTTTTGCCTTGGCATCAAAAAGATATAATATCTATTGGTAAAAGGTACGATTAAGGAATTTTCAGGCTTTATCATTTTATTTTGGGTTAAGCCCTCAGGAATAGACTTAAAAATATGGATGAGTTAAGGAATAAGCTGATAAACAATAAAGAGGTTTTAAGATTTTTAGTTGAGAAGATTGCTGAGATGAATAATAAATAGCCTATAAATCGTGCCAAATAGTAGTAAATAGTTTATATTTTGCTTATATAATTACAAATTTTGTAACTAAAGATACATAATATAATTGCTGGATATTAAAAATCAGGCTATATAGTATATAAAGTTACATAAAGTTTGACTTATCATACAAAATAGAAAGATTTATAAACTCTAAATTCCTAAATATATTATGGCTACAAAGTATGATGTGTTTGAAATTGTTTATAAAAATCAGGGGCTGATAAAACCCATAGAAGTTGTTAAAAAACTCAATAAAGATGAAAGAGAATATCATGCAATTCACAAAGATCTAAGGGGGCTTGTAAAAGAGAACCTTCTAATAAAAAGAAAAGGCGGATTTCAAGCAGAAGTATCTAAAAAAACAGAATCACTTTATAATCTAATTCTTTATTGTATTAAAAATGGCATAAATTACAATTATCTATTAGATGATGGTCTTGCAAAATTTATTAGCAAATCTCTTCAAAGAGGAGAGATTAATTCTAAAAATATGAAGATCAATTCGAGAACTCTAAAGAAAAATATTGATATACTCAATAAATATGGCATGATTCTTGTTATTTCTGAAAAACCCCTAAGAGCTGTTGTGTTTTATAATATTCTATTAAATAACCTCCTAGTTTATTTTGGATATAAACATGAGATTATCACAGAGTTATCGAAGAGCTATATCCCTGAAATAAAAAGTGAGCTTAATATTTATAAAAGATTAAGAAAAAAAGATGAGGCAAAATATCAAACAATAGTAAGCGATTTTGAAATACCATTTATTTATCATAGCCTTTCCTTAGAAGGAAATCCTATAACTCTTCCAGATACAATAAAAATTTTAAAGGACAAGATTATTCCCGCAAACCTCAGGGCTTCTGATGTTGATGAAGTGAAGAACTATCAAGAAGCTATGAGTCAGATGATTAGAGATGCGAATGAAAGAAAACCCTTAAGTTTGCAACTAATTTTAGATTATCACAAGACAGCAATGAAGCACCACCTGGATTTTGCTGGGAATATAAGAGCTATTAATGTTTACATAAAAGGCAATCCTAATTTTAAGATTACTCCGCCTGAAAAAATAAAAGAAGAACTTGAAAAGTTATTTGAAGAGTATAATGAATTTATCAAGCGAAAAAATCCTGCTTTAGAAGAGATATTAAAATTTGCAGTTTATTTTCATAATGAATTTCAGCATGTCCACCCATTTGAAGATGGAAACAGCAGAACAACAAGGTTAATAACTTTTCATCTGCTACAGTCTTTAGATATTCCCATACTGGACATTCCTTTTGGTTTGTTAGATGAATATTTGAATTATACAAAGGGCTCAAAAAAAAGAGAAGATAATAAACTTTACAGAACCCTGCAAAAAATAATTTTATTTAATCTCAAGAAGATAAATGAAAAATTAAAGGCTTAAACCTATGGCATTATAAACTATAAAGAATCCTTGATAATTTCTATAGTCACTTGAGCTAAAGTTCCGAGTTTAAGTTTGTTCTTTAAAATCTCAGGAATACGAATTATTACCTGATTGCCGTGCTTGGCTATTTTTTTTGTTATTGTAAATTGATAGGGCATTTTAGTTATTATTCAAGGAAGTACACCTCTTTAATATATTGTATGACTTTAAAGTGATTTTCTGACATCTCTTTGTATTCTTCTGACTTCCTAAACTCAAAACTACCTTCTCTTCCTCCTTCTCCAATGGAAATAGCAGTTCTATAAGGTTTACTTTTTCTATAAGGTTTACTTTTTCTATAAGGTTTACTTTTTCTATAAGGTTTACTTTTTCTATTACCTTTCCAACAATAAAGACCGCTATGTATGGTTACTGAATTAGTAATTGTATCAACTGGATTACTTTTCCCAAGAAGATCTTCGAAACATATGTGAGTAGGTTCTTCAAAAAATAAATGAGTTTCTAATCCAACACTTTTGTTTTTTTCGATAATTTCTTTTGTAGTTTCTATTACTTGTCTTTGTTTCAGTTTATTCTTATATTGTCTTTGCATTTTGTCTATTTTCTTGTTTTTATAATCCTTATCAAGGATCCCTTGACTCGTAAAGATCTTCTGGATCAAACCCACATTGTCCTTTAATAAATCTATACAAGGGGAGATATAAGTCAGTCTCGTCTTCTTCTTCGGGCTCAATAAGAATACCTTTCCCTTTATGTGATTTTTTCACAAAATCAAATATTTTATTGTTTACAAATGTAATTCTTGCATCGCTGCCGGGGTCTTCGCTCGGATGAATATGCTTTCTACTGTAGGCTGCTTTGTAGGTTTTAATAAATTTATTCAAAGAGGCTTTATCTTTATGTAATGAGAATCCATGATGCCCATTATTGAACGGAGAGCCGAAAAACCAATCAAGAACTAGAATCTTTTTGTTGCAAGGCCCATTAATTTTTGGGCATTTTGGCTTTCCTTCATGCATCTTTTCAATTATTTTCTTCTCTAATTCGGAATCTTCTTCGGATAAGGATGAAGAAAAAAATCTTTCATGCTCTTCTTTGTAGTCTTTCATTGCTTCCCAAGCAGATTCATATTCTCCTTTTTTGATATAAGTCTCTACCCTTTCCCGTAAGGGATCAAGGTATTCGCAAATTCTTGATAATGTCATTTTGTTTTTCTCCTAGTATTTTATTACTATATAATAGTTATATATTGTGTATATAATAACTTTTCTATTAATAAACTATCTTTTTAGCAAAAGATTTATAAATAATGGTTATTTATATAAAATATGAAAATAGATAAGAAAGGTATGCAGATATTAGGCATTCTGGATTGGGATGCAAGAATCCCAATTTCAGGCATAGCAAAGAAGACTCGGCTTAACAAAGATGTAGTTAGATATAGAATAAGCAATCTTGAAAGAGATAATGTTCTTGAAGGCTATTATACAATAGTAAATACATCCAAACTTGGTTATTTAACTTTTAGGATATATTTTGATTTTATTAATCTAAATAAGCAAATTGAAGCTAAAATAATAAATTATCTTGATAATAAATTTAATGCAGGCCAGATATTTTCAATAGATGGAGAATATCAATTAGGGGTTATATGTTGGGAAAAATCTGTATATGAACTGCATAAAAAACTTGTAAACTTTAAGAAAATATTTGGAAATTTTATAAATAAAGAAGAAATGGCTATATTTGTTTCACTGGATCATTATCCTAAAAAATTCTTGAACAACACACAAAAAGAGGTTATTTCATTAAAGGAAGAGGAGAAAATAAAAATAAAAGACGAAGACGTAGAAATATTAAAAGAATTATCTAAAAATGCCAGAATTAGCTCTGTAGACTTAAGTGTTAAATTAAAAATCCCTCAAACAACAATTATTTATAAAATCAAACAATTAAGAAAGGACGGAATTATATTAGGGTATAGAGCAAAGATTAATACAGAAAAGTTAGGCTACCAAAATTATTATTTGAGTTTATATACAAACAATACAAAAGAAGTAACAGAGATAATGGACTATGCTAAATACAATCTAAACTGCATTTATTCTGGGCAGGTTATTCCTGAAGCTAATATTGAGATTGAAACAGAGTTTCAAAGCAAGCCAGAGTTGTTGGAGCTTATTGATAAATTAAAGGAGAGATTTAAATCAATCAAAAAAATAAAATATTGGTCAACATTAAAATATTATAAGCTAAATTACTATCCTTTTTAATCTCCTCTGGAATCTCGCTAAAAAATAATAACCTCTTATTTAGCGTCCCCGCCAAATCGCAAGTCTATTTTTGGATGCCCCTGATTATCACATAATGGTATCCATTTCTGGCGGGGCTATTTACCTCTTTTTCTGAGAAAAATATAAATTAGGTCATAAAAAATAAAGATTATAAGAGTTACTAATACAAGTACAGAAAGAGGATTATACTCAATGGCTTGGGGTATATTCCCCTTAAGCAAAGAAGATACCCCCCGGGTTATACCTACAGAATAACAATATTTCCCTAAAACATGATGGCATATAGAAAGATCAGGTAAAGATTCTAAAAAACTTATAGGAATGATAAATAATAAAAAAAGTATAGTGAGAAAAGTAAATATTCGATATTTTGGATAAGAAAGAGTCAAGATATCAAAAATAAAAATCTTTAATCGTTTAACTAACCCATTCAACATCTTCAAAAGGGTGTTTTGTCGCTATAAGAATTAAGTCAATTAACCACCATATCCCGCACCCGCCAAAGGTAATTAATTTTAAAATACCAGTCCCGACTTTTCCCATGATAAATCTATCAACACCCAGAGTACCAAAAATAATTGACATTATCAGTGTTAACGTCCAGTTCACTTTTCTTTTCATAATAAAATAAGCAGAAAACCCTTAATAAATCTATCTTTTTTAGGATGCATGGGTCATTAATTTAATTGGATGTCTGGAAAACGACGCGGTGACAAACTTATTTTATCATCGCTCTTGATTCTCATTCAAATCTTTAACATAGCAAAAGCCTATATCAGTTTCCTCAATTCTTGAGAAATATCTAGTTACATCCACATCAACCCATTTCCAATAACAATCTTCGCAGACTTTTCTTTGAGTTGTTGAATTGTCAACAATCGTTCTGAATGGCTCATTAACCATAGTCTGCTGATCATATTTCTTATGGCAATCTGGGCATTCAGTAAGATTCTGTTTATCCCATTTTTTTATGCAATCTGGACCATTCTCTTTGGGGCTTTCAGGTCCTGGTAATTGCTCTAAATTATTCATGAATATAACAATCTATTAATGTTTAAATGGATATGTATATTTAAAAAAACCTGTTTCCTATTATACATATTATTTCACTTTCTTGGTTTTTACTATTTTTGTATGATTCAAAACATTTTTAAAGCTTCAAAAATAGGAGTAATCATGACATACTCTAAAGCTAAGAAAACTAAAGAAACTCCTGTATGGCTGAAGTTTAGCGAAAAAGACACAGAAGCTATCGTAGTAAAGCTAGCTAAGCAGGGGCTTACTTCAGAAAAGATAGGCCTCGAATTGAGGGACACCTATGGAATACCAACAACAAGAATTACCGGAAAGAAAATAGGCCAAATTCTAAGAGAGAATGGCCTTTATCAAGACACGACTGCAGTCAACCTGGAAAAAAAACATCAAGCAATAGCTGAGCACCTAAAGAAGAACAAACAGGACAAAAGGGCTAAACTGGCACTGACTATAATCAGCGCTAGAATCTCAAAGTACAAAAAATATAAAAAGGGGAAAAATGCTGAAGAAAATCCAACAGATAGCAAGGGAATTCCTAAAGCAGACTGAAAACAAAAAAGTGCAGATTGTAAGCCATTATGATACCGATGGAATCTGCTCTGCTGCAATTATGGCAAAGGCCATGCAAAGCCTAGACAAAAATTTCTCTGTAAAAATTATAAAGCAGCTGGAAAAAGAAGCCATAGAAGATCTGCCAAAAAACAGTGTACTTGTGTTTCTGGACTTGGCATCTGGAAGCCTAAAACATATAAACCAGCTGAAAAACCAGGTCTACATAATAGATCACCACGAAATAGACAAAAATGAAAAAATAAGCGAGAATGTCCATATTATAAACCCCTACCTGCATGATGAAGACAACCTATGCGGAGCTGCTTTAACCTACCTGTTTGTAAAAGAAATAAATGCAGAAAACAAAAAATTAGCCAATCTGGCCGTAGTCGGGATGGTGGGGGACATGCATGACCAGAATATTGGAAAAATAGGCAATAGCATAATAAACGACGCAGAAATGAAAGTGAAAAAAGGCCTGCTCCTATATCCAGCAACGCGCCCCCTGAACAAAACTCTCGAATTTAGCTCCAGCATTTTCATACCAGGAGTTACAGGAAGTTCAACAGGAGCGATAAGCCTGCTAAAAGATGCAGGGATAGAGAAAAAAGAGGGGGCATACAAGAGCCTCATAGAGTTGAATGAAGACGAAATGTCCAAGCTCGTAACTGCTATTGTATTAAAAAGGACAAAAAGAGACACTGAAAAATTTATAGGGAACATCTACCTTATAAAAATATTCAACAAGCTAGAAGATGCGCGTGAAATAAGCGCCATGATAAACGCATGCTCGCGGCTGGAGCACAGTGATGTTGCCCTGGCATTATGCATGGGCAGCAAAGAAGCAAGAAAGAAGGCAGAAAGGATTTACGCAGACTACAAGCAGCATATAATTTCCGGGCTTAACTTCGTTTCCAGCATAGAAAAAATACAGGGCAGGGATTACATAATAATAAATGCCAAAGACAACATAAAAGACACGGTTATAGGCACAATCGCCTCTATCCTTTCCATGTCTGCAGTCTATAGGGAAGGAACTGCTATAATAACAATGGCCTGGAACAACGACAAGATAAAAATCTCAGGAAGAATAGCAGGAAGAAACGGCCGCAACATAAGGGAGATTCTTGACTCAGTTGTTGAAAAGACCGGGGGCGAATCAGGAGGCCATCCATTAGCTGCAGGATGCCTGATTTCACGGGCAAAGGAAGAGGAATTCATAGAATTGCTCAGGAAAAAGCTGGAAATAGAATTAGTAAAGATTTAAAAATAGACGTTCTTAAAATGGTTTATGAAGAGTCGATTTGTAAAAGTAAGATGCCAAAAATGCAAGAACGAACAGGTAATATTTGGCAAAGCATCCTCCCGGGTAAAATGCTTAATCTGCGGGGATATTATGGCCCAACCAGCTGGCGGTAAGGCAAAAATAAAGGCCAGGATAGTAGAAATATTAAATTAAATCGTTTTAGACATGAATCTAGAAGAAGGCCAAATACTAATATGCACTGTGACAAAGATAGTTGGCACGACAGTTTTTGTCAGGCTCGATGATTACAACAAAGAAGGCACCATAATGACTTCTGAAATAGCCCCCGGAAGGATAAGAAACCTAAGGGATTATGTTGTTCCAAACAAAAAGATTGTGTGCAAGATTCTCAGGATGGATGATAGGGGGCATATTGACTTAAGTCTAAGAAGAGTTTCTGCAAAAGAAAAAAGAGAAGCCCTGGAAATGGGCCAAAAAGAGAAAGGCCTGATAGCCACAATCAAAACAATTGCAGAAAACCCGGAAAAGATAATAGAAAAAATAAAAGAAAGTTCGTCATTAGTTGAATTCTTCGAGCAGGCAAAGGATAAACCCGAGCTGCTTGAAGGACTTATGCCCCAAGAAGAAAGGGACAAACTGATTAAAATATTAAAAGAAAAAAAAGCAAAAGAAGTTTTCGTAAAAAAGAAGTTCTCTCTTTCAAACAAAGCAGAGGATGGAATAAAAAGAATAAAAAGTATTCTTCCTGCCGAAGCAAAGTACATTGCAGCCGGAAAATTCTCAATAGAGATAAAAGATAAAAATTATAAGGATGCAAACCGCAGGCTAGACAGCCTTCTAATAGAAATAGAGAAAAAAGCAAAAGAAAATGGTTGTTTATTTTCCCTGTTAAAAGAAAAATGAAGCTCAAAAAATGCAAGAAATGCAAAACTTACACTTTAGAAGATGAATGTAAAATATGCAGGGAAAAAACCAAGCAAGCCGGGTACAAGTTCAAAATATTTTTAAAAAATTAAAATAACTTCTCTTGAAGAAATGTTTACTCTTTAAAATAGTCATAATTTAAAAAATATAATTTCTCAATAATTTCATAAAGCTCTAGAAAAATTGAATAAAGATTATATGAAACTAAATTTTCTTTTCCTTTGCTTTTTCTAATTTTGTATTCGTAGGATTTTATTGTTTCATCTAATTCTTTAGTTAATGATTTAATTTTATCAAAATCAAATTTTCTATAAATAGAAGATGATTCTTCTATAAATCCCGATGCTTTTTGAAAAAACTCCAATATCTCTTTATTTATCTTTGTTTTATTTTCGTGCTGCTCTAAAGCGATGTAAAAATATCTGTCTCCAATAGTTTCTAAATTATCTATAAGGTTGTAATACTGGAGTGTTTTTTTATATTCTTCATGGCCAAAAGAAACCAGTATTCTCGTACAAAAATCAGCTGTTTGATTTATTAATCTCTCGGCTAAGTAAGCTTCATCAAAAATATCTTTATTAAGGGAGAGAGCTTCATAAACTTGTTCTGCTTGATGTATTAGATGCAAATAAAGTTGATTAAAGGTATTATCAAATTCCTTGGGGTTTACTTTTGCGCTTTCCATTACCATGGCATAATTTTCATTTTTTTCTTTTCCTAACTCCCACAACTGCATTCCAATTAAATGGTCAAAAGTATTTTTTATCATATCAATTTCCTTAACTTCTTTCCCCCTATGAATAACTGTCTTGTTTGGAGAATAAAGTGCCTTAATTTTTTTATATCCTGCTTTATACAACAATCCAATAATTTTCGTAGAAATTGGATGCAAAGAACTGACATTTAATGCAGCACTATCTTCTTCTGTCATCGCCGCAGTTTTAATCTTTAAAGAACTTCCCTGCTCTTCAACTTCTATGTCCTGCCCTTTTTTTAGCTTAAATCTCTTCACCCAAGGCATAGGAAGAGAGACTGCTAAAGTTGCCTGTCCAGCTTGAAGTATTCTTCTTTTCATAACCTAACCAAGAAAAACAACTATATAAATATTTCTACTTAATATAATTACTTATAATTATTATACTTTAAAAATAACTATATAGTAAGTTATACAAGTTTATATATGAACAAACAAAGGTATGCTCTGAAGGTTCCTAAGGCAGAGAAGATAACTGAAGAGTATATGGTTGATGAAGCATTTCTTATAGGTTTATGTAGATTAGAAGACCTAAAGACTCATGAACAAGAACTTGTGAGATCGATGTTGAATGAGGTTTCGATAAAAACAGGAGGAATTAGCTGGTTAGAGCCTTTAAATCAACTTTTTGATTATGTTAAAAATAAAATTGTTGATGGGGAGACTGGCAGAGATCGACATCTTCCATCGGCGCTAGAAGGAATTATGCTTCTATCTAAAGATGTTCCACCCTATATTAGACGCTACTCTCCTCAATGGGTAAAAGATACTGATTTTTCACATACTACTGCCTCGTTGATATACACCTCGGACATTTGTAAAAGGTTGCATCTAGAAGACGAACTTAAAAAAATAGTTATGAGTTCTATGATTGTTCACGATTGTGCTTATCCTAAAGTTGGCGGTTATGAAGAGTTTACGAGCGAATGGTGCAGAAAAGAGCACATGGAGAGTGCAGTAAAAGAGTTTCAGAGATGGGCTGCAGAGATTAATAGAAACTTTAAAATAAAAAGAGGAAAAGAGTATTATACAGATAGAGATATAGAACAAATCAGTAAGATAGTGGGCCAGCACGATAATCCTTCTTTAAAACTTGACTTTGATTATGATGGATTAGACGAAAGATTGATATTCATCCATAGGGAAGCAGACAGACTATGGATGTTAAATAAAGCTGGATTTGCATTGGATTTACTTAGAGAAATTGTAGAAAAATCTAGGTATAATCCAAAAGCAAGATTACAGCATGTTATAAAAGACCATCAAGAAGAATCTGAAAAATATAAAAAATTTAGTGATAAATGTGAAAAATATAATAACCAACCAACAATCTATCGAACATGGGTTGGTTTTAATTCTTTTACTGAACTTATAGAAAAAATAAAAAGAGATTATGAAATATACTTAGAATAAATACATAAAATTTTGGAAAATGAAGAATATATTTTCAAGAAGGGAATTTTTGGAATATTTAAGTCTAACAAGTTTAGTAAGTTTAACCCCTTTAAGAGATTTGATAAAAAATCATCCTGACTATGAGCCTAAGAAAGCGGATAAGCCAAGATTATACTTAGATTGCAGATTTTGTAAGTTTTATAGGTTTAATCAAGACTTTGAGGTAGAATCTTTTTATTGTGAAAAAAAACATTTTGACTTTATAGACTGGGGCAATAAAATAGAAGGAAAAATTGCTGGCATAACCATAACCCCGTTAAATGATGTTCACCTTCTTTTAGAAAGTCCCGATCCCACATGCAAGGGAAAAGATTTTTATTTCGACCCAAACACGCGTTGGAGCTATCTTGCAACTGAAAATCATTAAAACAAGCATAAAGAAAATGGAAAAGAATCTAACACTTGAAAAAATTGCAGAATTGCCTGTGAATATCGAGTATCAAACAGATGATGGAGCATACGAAGAAGCGCATATAGACACAACTTATGAAACAAAAATTTGCTGTGAAGTATTTTCCAACGAGCAAATAGAGAAAATAAAAACAATGCTTAACAAAGGGGAAGATATAGAAGGATTTTATATTGATGATTACACCTACTTCAGCACAACTGGATCAAAATTCGCGAGGGTTAGAATACACATGAATTTAAATTCAGGGAAAAGTGTTTGTTTGCATAATTATGAAGGTTCTATGGGTGGGGGGAGGGCTCTTGTAGTGAATTATAAAGAATTTGAACTCCAACGCCAAAGAAATCCAGATGAAGTTGAACAAGAAAGAAGAGATGACCTACACAAAAAAATAAAAAGTCAAACAATCATCCAAAAAGAAGAACCCATAAATATCGAAAAAGGGTTCATTACTCTTAATGATTTAGTAATTTTAAGAGCAGGAACTTATTCTGAGCATCATGGAGACATACACGGCATACATTATCACGAAAAAACAGAATTAATTAGCCAAACACTCCTTTTTCCCTTTACTATGCGCACATTAAGTAGATTACCAAAGAATTATTCTGTGAGAAAAATATGGCAAAAAAATAAAGATGCAAAAAAATACTGTGACAAGACTGGTTTAGATGTTTTAGTTAATTTAAGTTTGATTGACTCTTTAAGGCTAACAAAAGTTCTTAATCCTATTATCTCAAGTCAAGGTTTAGAGGTACAACTCCCGAGAAAAGAACCTTTAGAGGTTCTATTTTGCACTCCTCAATACTCTTCGTATGCTGAAAAGTTACCGCCAGTTATAATGACTCTGAGCAGAAATATCTATAGAACAAAAAAAGGAGAAGACATAAGAAATTACAATCGCATTACAGAATTTTTTGGAGAAGCCGGTATAGACCAGAGAATTAGGAATCTAAAACCGAGTGATAAAGTAGAATATTTAAACTTGGCTGCAGGAGCAGGATTAGGAGACCCATCGGCATGGGGGTGGTACAGAGAAGGAGTAAACTCAAATAGGCATAAAGTTCTTTTTGAAGTTGTTCCAAAAAATAAATAGGATATAATTTTATACAAAACTCAAAATAAAGTTCTCTGCTCCTCTTTCAGCATTGGCTCGCCGTAAGTTCCATCATAACCCGGTTTTACTTTTATATTTCCTATCCGGTTATCAATAATCAACTTAACAAGCAGTTCATCGCCAGGCAGTGCCCTAACAAGCTCAACCTTGTCTGCATGCAATAATATATTAAATTCATTTCCAAATTTTTCAATTAGCTGATTATAAGCTGCCCAGGTTTTCTTGCTTGCCAGCGTGCTTCCTTTTGCAAGGGCTATTAATTCTTGAAGAGGAAGAATCTTATAAAATGGCTTTGCATTTCCAGGCTTGAAACCTTTTGGATTAGTTGCCAGCTCCTCAACCCGGTTTTCTACTCCTATGGTCAGTAGTTTTCCGCATACCGGGCAGAGATTATTCAGTTTTTTACTTTCTTCAGGAGAGCAAGAAAACTTGCAGTTCCTGTGCCCATCCCAATGATATATCCCATAACCTGGATCAGTCTCGACAGTCCCAAGAAAACTTTTTTCCCGTATCTGCCTGAGTATATTTTTATAGCTCAGCTCTCCACTAAAAATAGTTGCTTCTCTCCCAATTCTCCACGGCCAGAAAGAATGGCAATCAGAAAAAGAAACAATTGACTTTTCACTCAGCTCTTTTATTCTCCAATTCATGTCTGGCGATGAACTCATCCCTGTTTCAATTGCATGAATCCTATCTGCCTTATCCTCAAAAGCTTCTTTTAAAGAATCAAATCCAGACTTGCTTCCAAAAATCCCAAACCAGGGCGTCCAGATATGCGCCGGAATTATTTCAATATCCTTGTCAATTTTTTCTATTTCTTCAGCCAGAATTATAGAAGAAAATCCAAAAATAGGCCTCCCATCATAGTCTAGCCTTCCCTTGCTTCCTAAAAATTTGGTTATCTGCACAGCAACTTCCTTGCTGGGAGCAAGAATAACATAATGAATCCTTCTTCCTTTTCCTCCTTGGGAATACATCAAAGAAATTTCTGTCTGCCACAAAAAAGGGAAGTTTTCATAATAAATCAAGCCATCTTTTTCCTCTAATCCGTTAAGCTCCTTAGACCACTCTGGATGCTGAAAGTCTCCTGTTCCCAACAATCCCACCCCCTTAATCCGGGCATATTTAACCAGGTTAGGAATAGTCAAGTCCTTGCTGGTTGCCCTAGAGAATCTCGAATGTATATGCAAGTCAGCAATCAGAGATTTTTCACCAATTTCTTGCTGTTCCATCTTAATTTATAAGAAAAATAGTTTATATAATCTATGGTTATTCTTTATATAGGACTGTCAAACCATCTTTACTTTCTGTCCCCGCTATTAAAAGGGATTTTCAGATTCCAAATATCAGTTGGCTTTGCCTGTCTGAATAGCAGCAAAGCTGCTTAAAAAAGACATCAATTAAAAAAATTCTATGGTACTGCCAAATACTTTACTAACATATAAACATCCCCTGCCTCGTGAGTTATGTTGGCTATTGTTATCTGCATTAGGGCGATAACCCACATAATAAGCAGCCAGTTAACAGCCAGAATCCAGACAAAATCGTAATCTCTGGTAAATCTAACCTTATAGAAGAAATATACATTCGTAAGTGCAAGGTATAACGCAGCAAAAGATAAAACAACCAAATCCGAAACAATGCCGGCAGTATTCACCTTTGTCCTTTGGACCTTATCCAGCTGCCGATACTGGTCAAGGCTAAATCTCGTAACACCTAATTTTTCAGTTTTTGGGTTGAAAAAGTCAGGAATAGTTCCAAGAAGGTCAATCGAGATTGCTGCATCTACCCCATAAGACTTTAGGATGGTATAATGCGCTCTTTCATGCATATAAGTAGAAAATTGAACCATATAAGGCAAAACAACGACTATACTAAAAAGTAAGAATAACGCAGAATATACTACTGTCAAAACGTCCTTTTTCACCTCTTCTCTCATGTAGCAAAAAGCAAAAGAATATTAATAAACCTTTTCATGCTATAACTTATAAGAAAAGCTCCCATAGTTAAGCCTGGATATAATACAACCTTGCGGTCAAGAGGACAAAAAGGTTGGGTCCGAGGTTCAAATCCTCGTGGGGGCGTTGAACCAATTCC
>Ga0154703_119_pt1 | contig 17366 bp, 27 predicted proteins | sample Rifle2008BG13ft_FD_105563 | JGI IMG/M metagenome (GOLD analysis project Ga0154703, IMG submission 105563) | Candidatus Pacearchaeota archaeon RBG_13_36_9
TCTCAGAGAATCAATTCATATTACTTAAATTTAGAAAAGTTAGGGGTTAAATTAACCATCTTGACATCTAGTTAAAAGACCTTCCGAAGCTGCTCCTTCAGCCATTGTTTCTCTCAGGTTTCTAAAATCTTCAGTTTCTGTTGCTTGGGTTAGTTTTTCTGCAAAAGACCTGCTGAAATATACCCTTCCTGAACCATCGTTTTTTAATAGAATAGCATCATAGCCTCCTGCTCCCAGTTCATTGTAACTAACACGAAAAGAAACTCCTGGTTCTTTTCCTGCAATTTCAAAAACCCTCGTACCTATTTTTCCTACAACTACACGGGGGGGCTGAAAACCAAGTTCTCTATTGCAGCTATGTTGAGATAAATAAAAGTCCCCGAGACTTACAACATCTGGCGTTATTAATTCAAAGTTTCCCATATTTTGATATGTTTTCAGGGTTTTTAAGAATTTATGTGATTGCTTAATCATCAAGTCTGCAGAAAATTTCTAAAATTGAACGGGGGATGCGGATAGTTGGGCAAGATGCAGATTGATGTAATAGATAAAATATGTTATTTAAATCATCATAATCCATAGTTTCTTCAACAGGGATATTTGTTCTCTCATAAACCCCCCCAGTAACAGGCATCGCAAGATACTCTGCTTTTCTCACTACTACTTTTATTGGCCCTGATTCTGCTTCTGAATTATTATTTCCCATATCTTTTTATCAAGAACTCTATTTTTAAAGGTTTATGTGATAAAAGAACTAAGCACTTCTTAAAAGCAGTTTCTTTTCTAAATTATTTCTCAGCATTCTGGCATTCACAGGAAAGCCAAACTCTGAAGGAGTTTCATAAGGTTGGACTATATAATCAATCATAGCCTTTAAAGCATCTTGCTCTGTTGTTGCATTAACTTTCTTGCTTTTAGTTCTTGGAGGGTTTTTTCCAAATTGACCATCTAACGGAGTATCCATGTCCTCTATTTCTACAATCCGGTAGTTTTTTCCATCTAGTACTATCTTATAGGTTACTTTATGGCTGCTTATATCTCCATCACAAAAATAAGCCCGTACATTCTTTCCTTCAACAAAAAAATTAGCTACAACTGCCCCTTTATATGATTCTCCGTGATAAACTCTTGTTCTTCCCATCTTATCCTGACCCCTCTGTTTTTCTTGCTTCAGCAAAAGCTTCTCTTGCTATATAAAATCCTCCTTCTTTTGTAATTGTATAATCCATATCCTCTAATCTTTTCCTATGAGTTTTTGCTATTAGTTTAGTAATGTCAAGAGCATGCATTATCTTGCATCCAGATTCTCTGCATATGTCCTTAGCCACATGCGTATAGGCCTGATAAGGCTCTCCATTCAGCCAGTTCTCTTCCATTTGTTCAATATACATGTCTGCATATGTTTCTTTTTCTTCTTGGGTTAATTCTTTATTCCAGTCTTCAATCTTTGACATTTTATTCTAACTCCAGCTGCCTGAGTTCTTCCAGGATTGCTCCTAACATTAGTGGTTTTCTCAAAACTCTTGCTCCAAGAGCCCTGGCTTTCTCCTCCACTTCTTGAGGTTCCATGCCTCTCAATAATAAGACAGGAAGCTCTCTTCCCCTAATATCTGCTAGGATACCCATGGCAGTTTCATATTTCCTTCCATTAGTTTGTTGCCCCCCAGGTATGTTTAAATCTACTAAAAATGCAATATCATACTCTTCAGAAATAGTTTGTTCATACTGTTCCTGAGTTGTAACAAGGGTTATTTCATAATCCCCATCTTTTTTAAGTGTGTTCAAAAATACCGGGCTGTGAGAAACCGCATTATCTATTAATAATAATTTTTTCATTATTTTAACTCCAGATTTATGCTTTCAATTCCAACAGCCCCTTCTTCAAGAGCCCTGAATGAAAATTTATCCCCTCCGTTGATGTTTACATCTTCTTCGTAATAGAAAATTCTGTTGTAATGGTCATAAGTATAAGCATCTATAACTAAGAAGTCTTGATTGTTAAATTTTTCGTTTATTCTAGGGGGAAGGTTAAACCATGAATCCTTACTTGGAGAAACAATATCTGAATATACCCATAAATCCCCTTTTTCAAGGCTTATATCATATTCTCCTGCTGTGAGATTATGCCCATATGTTTTAGAAATCCAGCCTTCATTCAAGTCTATAATTATGTTTTCTGTCCCAGAGATTGTTATCAATTGGTTTTTCCCTGTGTGCCAATAATTAAATCCTATAACCTTAGAAGAATCTGCTTCCGTATAAAAATCAAAATGCTCAATTGGAAGGTTAGTTCCAAGAATCATTATCTTGTTAGTATTAAACTTAATATTTTTAACACTTACATCTGGATATTGGTTATTCTTATCAATTATAAAATCAATATAATAAACTCCTTCTTCAACTTCTTTGTTTACTTCAAAATTCTGTTCTTCTCCTCTTTTTTGCTCGCCTTCTTTTATTCCATCATCCTGTAAAAGCCCTGTATAAATTGCCTCTCCTCTGTAATTGGTGATATTAACTGTATATTCATCTGCCCCCAAGTATGAGTTTAAATCCTGCTTAGTCATCTTTATATTCAAATTATCTTTGGCATAAGCTGCAAAATGTAAATCTCCCCTAAATGTTGTGTTTATTAGAGTCTCTGTTGGTTTGTAATTTGTTATTATTGGATTGATTGCTTCAAGTTCGCTCATGCTCCAAACACTGCTGCTCGGAAAATTATTATACAAGAATTCACTTGCGATATTACCTTCCCCTGAGTTATCTAGATTAGTATAGTTCAATATATCTTTTATGATATATATGTTATAACCATCATTTGTTTCTTGTATTAATTCATAGTTGTTTAAGTTAGGGAATATTAATTCATCGTTCAAATAAATATTGCTGTTATTCAGTATGACTAAATTTAATTGTAGTGTGCCATTAGTTGCTTCAATTGTCCTTGCTGGCTTGAATATAAAGTTGAATTTCTTAGAACTAGTTATTGGGCGAATTGTCATGGCTTGATAAGTTTGTTTATCACCCAAAACACTTGTATCATCAATATAAAACTCACTTATCTGCAGGATTTTGCTGTCTCCAGCCATGATAGAATAACCTGTTGTTCCAAAAGGAAGCCAACCGGGATACAGGCTTGCTAGGCTGATGTAGGCAATTGCTCCCAATGCTAAAATAAAAATAAGAGCTATTATTGCTCTTTCAATTGTCTTCTGTTTTCTTGGCTTGCTGCTGCTGTTTTCTGTTTTATCTTCTGTATTCCCTGCTTGTTGTTTGAGAACTTCCTCTGGCAGTGGAAGCCCTTTTTTCTTTGCTAATTGTTCCAGCTCTTCCAGATGCTTCTTGAGCTGCTGCCTGCTGAGCTCGATGCCTGTTTTTATCCTGTAATATTCAGTGTAAGAAATATCTTTCTTAGCCCCATTGCTCTTCCCATTGCCTTTTTTATTCTCTTCTTTTTTCTCTTCTGGCATTTTATTTCCCCCTATGTTCTATTTGTTTCATTTGTTGAATCTTCAAAATCTTTTTCATTAAGCTTAACCCATTTTGAAGCAATTTTTAATAAATGATTGGATGTTGAGAATCTTGACCCTCTTTTTCTATCAAAATATGTATAAAGAATAACTTTGAATCCCTTCTGTTTCATCCGCTCTATAACCGGAACAAAATCCGAATCAGAAGCTATCAGGATTATTGTATTTATATCCGGATAATTCTCTTTAGTGTCATACATATCCATAATTATTAGGGCATCAACCCCTTTTTGGCAGAAATCCTCTTCATTCTTTTCATTAAAATATTTTTGGCATCTTCCTTCCCTGAGTGCAATCCACTTTTTCTTTCTTAACATTTTTGTCATGCTTTGATATCTGCTCATTAAGAAATCTTCTTTTTTAGTTGGTTTTGGACCCTGAAAGGGCGGGCAGGTATAAATAAAAAGATGCTTTAAGTTTAGGCTTTCTTTTTTGCAGATATTCCTGAAAGTCTGAAGATATTTTTTAGAACGCATCCCCTCTTTTTGAAAGTTTTTCTTAACTAAGCCAAAAAACCCATCATCAACAAAAACTAATGTATCCTCCATTTGAAACCTCCAAAACAGCTAGAAAAAACAAAGCATCCGGCAACCTTGCGATCACCGGGGATCATACTCACAATCCTAAGACTGCTGGTATAGGGAACTCTTCCATGTTTAAAAATCTTTCGCTTTGCCTGTTTTTTATTCTCTTCTTTTTTCTCTTCTGGCATTTTCTGTGTTTGCAGGGTCTTCATTTAATTTCTCTTCCAAAATCCTATACTTTATTATAGGAGGCCATTCAACTTTTCTTGCAACAACCCTAACAGAGCCATCAGGATATTTTCTCCTGGTATTGGTCCTTGTATATGTGCCATCAGAGGGCTTTCCTAAAGTAACCTCTACTCTATACCCCGCTCTCAGGCTGTTATCATGCCCCGTATAGTCTCCTCTAATTGACCCCCTTACTATCGGACTTCTTCCTTCATTGGTTTTGATTGTATAAAGTGTAAACGGAACTCTGGTAGTACAGGTTGTTATATGTGCTACTCCAAAAACTGTTCCAGAATATTTTCTTCTCCCAAAAAACCTTTTTGCTAATCTTCTTATTTTTTTTGGCATTTTCCTATTAATTAGTATAAAACACTCAAGAATATGGGCCTTTTTATTAATTTCTATACTGGAAATATTACATAATTTCTGTTATGGAATCTCCAATGGCCACAGCCGCTATTGGCTTAGGAGTGTGATAATTCTTATGGGCAGCTATCATTCTTTCTACACCATCTCTTGCTGTTCCGGACCTTAATTCATAATATTTTTTTCTTGCAGCATAGTACCTATTTTGAATTTCTGCCATGCAGCCTGCAATAAGAATAGCTGCAGATTCTCTTCCAAACCTCGCTTCTGGGTCTTCTGCCTGGCTTGCTTCATGGCCTGCCATTTGGCTTTCTATTTCTGCTAATGCATGGTATAATCTGGACTGTTTTTTATTGCAGTCTCTGACTATAACCCCTGCCAAAAACATCCCAATTCTTTCCCTTAGTCCCATTTTATTTTTCAGGATTTAAGCCTTTATAATTTTTGTTGTAATTGATAATTAGTTTCTTTCAAGATACTTTCCATTTTCTTCATAAAGCATCAGGCCGCAAAAGGGCTCTTTTCTTTCAGGCTTATAAAGAGGAGATTGGTACAACGCAATTAATGCAGTTTTTACATCTTTTGCGACTTCTAAATTAGACACTCCTTCACGAGAGCCTTCTAAAACATAATTAATTCCATGGTCTTCTGCGTCCCGGACTTCCCAGGCAAGCTCCTGGTCCAGCTGCCTTCTTGCCATTTCTTGGATTGTAAAAACCTCAAGCCGGGATTTTATTACTCCTCTTCTGGTAGGCCGTTTTGGGATTAAATCTCGGATTTCTGCTTCAGGCGCATTACACTTAAAAAATCCATATGCTTTTCCTTCCATTTTATTTTAAAATCTGGGTTTAATTCTTTGATTCGACATGATTTTAAAGGACTAAAATTTCCGTTAGGAAATTTTTTTAACTCCTTTTTTGATAAAATATTCAAGCATCCAAACTATTTAAACCTTTCTATTTGTTACTATTTTAAAGTGGTATTAAGTTAAGTAGAATATGAATAATTTAGGCACTACATATTATAGACTCCTCCCATATTAAAAAGTTCAAGTTATATTCCAAAAATTAGTGTTGTTTTAAAGAATGCAAGGGTTTAAATTAATTATTGTAATAAAATATTTGTTCATAATAAAGTTTGTCTTCTTATTTATCCTGAGCTTTGGTCCAGCAGAACTTCCTTGGCTATTTCCAGGGTTCTTTTACTTCTTTCTCTGCATATTTCATCGCTTATTTTAAGTCCTGAAAGGCCATCAACCAACATTTTTGAGACGCTTATCCACCCGCAAAAATCAGCAAAGCTTTCCCTTCCTTTCATTCTTCTCTGGTATTTTTTTCTGACTTCATACTTGTTATAAACAGCATCTCTCCCCCCTGCATAATCCAGAAAATGCCCGTCTTCATGCCCTAGATTGTAAAAGAAAGATACTGGATTTGAGTCAATATTATCCTCTACAAACACTAAATGCAGTTTTGCAAAGATATCTTTAAATGATAAATTCAATATATTATACCAACCCCCAATATTTCTATCTATTTTAGTGGATTCTTTGAAAAGCGCATCTATGAGTCTTGCAGATTCGTGAATATTTTTTTCTGCCTTTCTTAGAGAGTATTCCCCTTCCCCTAAACTGACTGTCAATTCAAGTTCTTGCAGTTGAACTTCACCATAATGAAAGCCGTTTTTAGCTAAATGGCTCTTCATTCTTGTGTTGTTGTACTTTCTGTCTCTTTCGCTTTTCCCATTTCTTATTCCCTTTATTTCCTGAAAAAGCCCTTTCCAATATTCTACTTCCATCTTAAAAACCCCAGAATTTAGTCATTTGTATTGTTTTATCTTTCTTCAATGTCTTTTTGATGCTTTATCCTGAAATAATCTGCAAAAACCAGGGAAACTGTTTTTACTAGGCTGTCTGCCTCAAACAGCCTTTCAGAATCCAGCCCCCTTTCCTCAGCATAGTTTTTAGCATCTGCCATGACAATTAATGGATCCACCCTGTCTCTCCTTAATCCTTCACCAACAGATTCCATAAAAGTCTCCATATATCCTGTATTAAAAAATCCAGAAGAGATTTCAGGGGTATCATTTCTCAGAACAGTCTCTAAAATATACCTTGGAAACTTTCCTTTCCTTAAGCTGACAAGAGCCCTTGTAAGCTCAAAATCACTCATGCCAAGCTCTCTGAAAATTCTCCTGTAATCTCTTATCTTGGCTGCTTGCATTTTACTTCTCTCTTATACATCTAAGAAACAGATTTTTAAATGTTTATGTGATTTTCTTTTTCAGTATAGTCGTCCAGTATGTCTCTCATTAAACGAAAAAGCTCAAAAACATCCGTTTCTTTATTCTCCTTGATCTCCAGCTCTTTTGCAATCTGGATTGCATCATCCAGATTATCTCCGTAAGTATGCCAGGAAAATGCTCCGGATATAATGTAACAGGCTCTTCTTATGTGTTTTTTATCTTCGTGTGTTTTTGCAGCTATTTTTGAGCACAGTCTTGCAACCCTCTCTTTTAGTTTAGGATCTTTTATCGGGATGTTAGGGTCTCCGTTTTTTAATTCAGCTGCCTCCAGCTCCTGCCTTAGCTCCTCGAGCTCAGCCAGGTCTTTGCCCTTCAGCTTAAGGTATTCTTTATCTGCATTTATTTCTATTTCTTTCAAATCCTTCTCCCGTATCTTCATAGATTTTATACCGGGGTCTATTTCTATCTCATTCATTTTCCTTAGTTATTAGTTTAAAGAACTCCTAGTATAATAACTTTTCTTAAATTATTTTTGTTAATTATCTTCTAGCATTTTTTCAGCTTTTCCAGAAAAAGAAATATTTTTGCTTTTGAAAAATTTTAGCAATTCAATTAAATTACTTTTTCTATGGAGATTAAGAGTTATCTCATTTTTATCTTTTAACTTTAGGGTAATATTCATTGCATGCCCCCACTTTAAGCTCATTCCTGATGCATCTTCATTAGCCCAGCCAGTTAAAACATCAAGCATTTCTATGTCAGAATATTTTTTCTCTTTTTCAGCTGAAATAACCTTATATTTCAATCTGTCTGGGTAAATAACAAGTTTTGGACTTATTGAAGAAGAAACCCATGCCTTTCGGTTTTGTCCTGTTAAAGAATTCATTTTATCAGCTATTTTAGTTGCAAATTTTGGAGAGTAGACTTCTGTTGTCAATATCAATCCAACAGGAAACTCAAAACCATTTTCTATATTATCTGGAATTTTTGCCTTATCTACCCTTCCAAAAATCATCCAGAAAAAAAATCCCAAAGCCAAGCCAGCTAGTAATCCTGCTATAATGCCGGGAGGGGCATTAGAAGTGTTTTCTGCCAAGCCCTGAAACTCCAAATACTGCAATCCAATCCCTGTAATAAAACAGATTATTAATGGAATCCAAAACCACTTTGATTTATAAAATCTCATATAAACATATAGTTCGGGGATTTTAAAAAGGTTTATGTGTTTAATTTCGGTATAGATTTGCTTCCAAAAGCTATAAAAACCCTTTCTCCCTGAATATATTATGAAGGCAAAAAAGAAGGTGATTAAAAGAGAGAATTCTGGGCAAAATAAAGCTGCAGTAAAGAGAAAAAGCTATCTCCAGTTTTCCTGGCCTTTCATGGCTCTTATTTTTGCTCTTGGCGTAGCTATGTTTGCAACTATAGAATTAAACCTTACAGATGTCGTATCTTTTCATCCGCTTGGGCTCATATCACTTGTAACAACTTTTGTTGCAGGATGCAGCGCTGTGAAGAACGGCTTTAAAGTCAGGCAGGTCTGGGTTATCGGAGCATTATGCTTTTTTGCAATCTTCTGGATAGTGCCTTACAATGCTTATGTCTCTCTTTCAGCAATGCCAATAACTGCAAATTATCTCCTGATAAATCTTATAGGTTACACTTTCGCCAATCTGATTGCAAATCTTTCAATCTATGCTCTGGCAGCATTAATCGGAGGAGCTATCTCTTCAAGGGTGGGATAAAATGGCTGACATAGTAAGCGAGTTGGTGCTTCCTGCTGCATTAGGCGGAATTGGGGGATTGGCAAGGGCGTTTGTCGGGCTTCTGAAGGCACTTTCCCTGAGAAGAAGGATTTTATGGGGATATTATGCAATAACAGTTGTCATTGCAGCAGTTATCGGAATTTTTATAGGGATTATTTTTAATTACGACTGGCGCCTCTCTCTATTGGCAGGCTACGCAGGGACAGATATCTTAGAAGGGATCTACAAGTCATTTAAAGTAGAGAAAGTCTATGTGAAGAAAAAATGAAAACTAATTTAAAATGCCAAATAAGTCACTAGTTTCTTATATAATGGAAGCAAGGAAAAGGGGCTTTTCTGATTTGGATGTAAGAAATGCTCTTCTGAAGCACAGCTGGCCTCTTAATGAAATAGAAGCTGCTTTCTATGAGCTTTCTCCCAAGCGCAAGTTCAAGAATCAAATAACAATTTTTCTGGACAGTGAAGTGATAAAGCTTCTTGAAAAAAGGGCAAAGAAAAACATGTTTTCTGTTTCTGAACAGATAGAAGATATTCTAAGGAGAAGCTGCCTCAGCATGAAACAACCTGCTTATAACAGCAAAGTTGATGATGCTCTTGTGGGAATTTTCTCACGGGAAAAACGGGGAAGAAGAAGGAAATAAACTCTTTAGGCATTACAGCAAAGCTTCTTTTGCAATAGCCAGAATGCAGCTGTCTCTTTCTGCTCTCCTTATTTCTTCCTCAAGCAGCCTTCTTTTTCTTTCTGAGCCTGCATTTTCTAGTTTTATTTTTGGGTCTGAAATTTCAAAGGTTCGCAGGAGGCTTCTTTGGGTTATTTGAAGGGGCAGCACGTGCATTGCGATATACCCGCAGAAAACACAAAAATCCTCTTCAGTTGTTAACTGGGAAGAATGCTGTGGGGAAACACTAAATCTCTGGTAAACCAGATGCTGCCTGTTTGTCTGGAATAGAAAGTGCCCGTCCTCATGCCCCCAGCCAGCGAAAAAATTAGGGCCTTTAACAGGTTTTTTTACAAAAACAACATTCGCTTTGTAGGCATCTTCATAAAGCCTAAATTTAACAGGAATATAAGCGCCTATTACCTTCTGGGCCCTTATTTCCTCAACAATTTTAACTTTTTCTCCATGCGCCTGCCCAATAGCCCTTGCAGAATTAAGAGGGTTTTGGGTTTGCATTCTAATATAGAATTCATTGGGGCTGAGCCTGACAGTTAAGTCCAGCTCCTGCAGCAAAGCACAATCTTTTGAAAAACCATAGGCCGCCAGCCTTTTCCCTACAATCTCCCTGTTTTGTGCTGCTGTCTTTTCATCAGTTGGCTTTCTCAATCCCTTAAAATTAAAAACATCTTTCCAGTAATTTGTTTCCAGGCTCATGAAACCTAATTTAAATCCTACTATTTAATTTTTTCTTCGTTTTTTAACAACCGAGAAGTAGTTTTATCTTTTTCTATAATTGTCTTCTCCAAAGTCCCATCACAGGTCCAGGTCAATCCTATCAGGAGCTTCAGTTATTTGATTCCCCTCGCCGCATTTATATCTCCATGCAGCAATTGGCTGCCTGTGAAATATTTTCCTCTCCATTATATGTATTCCGCCCCTTCTCTTCATAGGATTAAGTACCACATACAGGTGATTGAAAAATAATCTCCTGTGGAATGCGATCACATAAGAATCTCCAAGATCCCCAGTAATCTCTCTGAATATAATCCCTCTAGAACTCCGGTTTTCCAGAAGATCTAGCAAACTAACTCCAACTTCATAAAGGCTTCTGTATGGCCCCGGATTTTTTGGAAAGGCTTCTATTTGTTCAACAAGTGCATCAGTAGCTTTTATTGCCTCTTGCCTATCTGCAGTATTTGCTCTTCCCATTTGATCCTTCAGTTCAAACATCCTTTAATTTCTTATCAAGAACTCTTCTTCCTTAATTACCCTAAAAAAAGCAGCTTTTTAACTCTTTTGCTTTATCCCTTAAATTCTCTTCTTAGTTTTATGAAATAAAAAAGAACAGCTGTAAAAAGGGCCAGATACAGGAAAAAAGCATAGTTTATTATCCCGGCTATTACCAGCACAGTAATAAGCACTGCTGTAAAATAAGCTCTCTTTTTAACAGAATAATGCAGGATTGCAAGTGTAAAAAAAAGAACAGCTATTATAAATGCAGCGAAGAAGAAAGCTGCCACAGGACTGCTAATGCCCAGGTATATTGCTGCAGCCAGGCTTGCCAGAAACAGCATAACTATAATCTTAAGAATTAAGTCATAAAACCCTGCTTTATTAAATCTTTTTCCAGCATTCCTCTCAGAGTTTCTTCCTCTTTTCTTTCCTCCCCCTTCTGCCCTCTTTTTCACTCTCTTTTTCATAGTTAATTGAACATTAAGGGGTTTTTATAAGTTTTGGTAGTTCTATAAGTCTTTCAATGCTTCTCCAAAACTGTTCAATTCATCTTTGATGTCTCCTAAAACTTCATTAACGTTTTGGATAGCGTACTCTAAAGCCACCTGCGGAAATAAAGTTTCTGCAGTTTCATTATCACTATAACTTCCGATTATATTGGGATTGTCCAGCCAAATACACGAATTCTCTAATGTGTTTGCTCTTTCGCGGCTTGCCTTTGCTCCTTTAGCAATTGTTTCAGCAGTGCTGCGCAAATCTTTTAATGCTCCAGTAAGGCATTTCTTCTCGCCTTCTCTGGGATTCTCTCTTATGCTAATCAGCGTTGGGTTAGGATAAGCAGCTTCTCCAACACAATGGTAATTTGTCACTTCATATCCTAATTCCAGGAAAGCAGGTTTTACAACTTTTTCAACTAATTCAGAATCTACAAACTCATTATAAGCAATATTTGCTGATACCATGTTAGCTAGCTATAACTCAGGCCTTCTTATGTCTTTCGCTTGTCAATAATTAATTCCTCATCAGGGTATTTTTACAATCTGGCTGTTCCCTGCCTTATCGATGACAGCTATTGTCATGTTAACTTTGCTTCCAATAAACCTGATTTTTTTCTCGCAAATTCCTTCAGTTAATCTTGAGCATGCAGTTCTCCATCTGGCCCTTGTATCATTATTGTCATAATATTCCACCTTATCTAAATTAATTTCAGTTATGTTTATCTTAAAATAAGCATAGCTTCCATCTGTTCTTTCCAGCATATTTTTAAGGTTGTTTATTTTAGGGGCAGTGGTATCAACTTTAATTTTTACTGGCCTGGATTCTGTTGTATGTTTGGCAATGTCACTAATATTTACAGAGTACTCGATTTCTTTTCCGTCATGAGCTTTTAAATTAACGCTGAACCAGCACTCCTGGTCCTTGCCTGATTTGTTGCAGCTCCGGATAATGACTGTAGGATTATAAGTAACTAAAACCTCTTTTAAGTTTTCTTCTGTATATCTAAGATAAAAATTAGAGCCGTTTGTAAAAGAGTTCTTCTTTGGAAGCATCCTGGATATTTTTGGAGGAGTTGAGTCAACAATAAAAGACACCTGCTTGCTTTCAGCAGTTGTTCCATTATCCATGGAACTTATATTAAGGTTGTACTTTCCATCTTTAAATGTGTAATTCTTGTTGTAAGAGCTGCACTCCCTGCAGAGCCTTGTCTCTTTTTCTCTCCCTCTCTCTTCAAAATAGGAAAATCCCAGCTCATCCATCTCATATCCTAAGATTATGTCAAAAAGGATTTTGTTTTGAGAATAAACAGACTTATTCACTGGAGAAATAAGCTTGAAAAGGATGCATTCAGGGTCTTTAAAATCCTTAAGTCCGTCACAATCATTATCAAGAGTATCAGTGCAGTTTTCTTTTGAAGGAGTTCCTGCAGTTGCGCTGCATTTGGCAGACAATTTATCAGTAGAGCATACATAACTCCCCTCTTTGAAGCATGCTCCTGTTCCAGCAGAGCAGTTCTTTCCTAAGTTTGAAAAATCCTCGTCTGTCCTATTGTCGCAATCGTTATCCTTGCCGTCACATATTTCTTTTTTAGGAACAACAGCAGTGCAGTTTCCCCATCTCCCCCAGGTGCAGTTGCTGTTGCAGATTCTTGTTTCTTTTCCTTTTTTGCACTCCCCGATATTGTTGCCGCAATCCCTCTGAAGCGAGTTTTTATCGCATTCCTCTGTAAGCCCTTCTTCATTTAATATATCTGTTTTTTCGTCTCCGCAAATCCCGTTTCTTAATTCTCCTGGATATTTTCCAAGATACGCATTGATAACTTCAGTGGGCGCATCCACGCTTGAATTTACTAAAGAATAAACAACCATAGAAACTAAGAAGTTCTTGCTGTTCCAGATATAATACTTGTCCTTGCCTTCCTGAACAAAATACATGTTGGACTTGTTGATAACGATAATCGAGTAATTATCCTCTATGTTAAGCACTACCTCATTACTGATAAAATCTGAAACAGAACTGGCATCATCAAAAACAAGAAATTGAACAAAGGTGCTTGCGCTGTTTTTTTTATAGACTGCACCATAAACCTGAAGAAGCCCATTATCATTGCCCTCCCAGGATAATTCTGCTCCCCTATATTCATAGCTTCCAATGCCTTCTCTTAAAAGATACCTATCTAAATATTCTGTGTTGTTAATCCAAAACCAGGTGTCATTGTATTCAGTGCTTAGAGAATCTGTGCACTCGAAATCTATTTCATAAGGTTCGCCTTCCATGTTGTCTGCTAGATTATATATGTAATCCCAATGGTATGTTCCATTTTCGTACATTCCGCTAATAGAAGAGCTAAAATCATAGGTGCAGTTTGCAATTTTGTTTGTATAAACTGCAATCTGCAGGAAATCTGTAACATAATAATATCCCGGAAGCGGCCAGATTACATCCACTTTTAATCCTCCGTCTGCCAGCTGAGAATACAGGCTCTGAGACTCAGAAGTTTCAAAATCCGCCTTTTCCACCATGAATTTTGGAGAATTTTCATACAAAAAAGCAGATGCTAAAGGAAATAAAAAAACAAGCAACAAAATACCGATTATCTTTTCCCTTTTCATCCTCAATTAAGGCTTATTTTTTATTTAAATCTATCTTACCACTTTAAATTGATTAATCGTTATACCCCGTGCTCTTGGCACGGGGTGAAAGCAAAAAACTATTAAAACGAAAATGCTTAGTTTTCTTATGGAAAATGAACTCTCCAAATCTTATCACAAGGTTTTTAGGATAAAATATCATTTCGTATTCTGCATTAAATACAGAAAAGACTTATTTCTTGATGAGCGGTATAGCCGATTTATAATTGAAACTTGCAAGGGTTTTGAGCAGAGATACTCAATGAAGTTTGAAACAATCGGTTTTGATGAAGATCATGTCCACTTTATGCTTCAATCTGTACCTAAATATGCCCCCTCACAGATTTTTAGATTAGTAAAAAGTATTACTGCTATGAAACTATTTGAAAATTATCCCGATCTAAAGAAGGAATTGTGGGGTGGAGAATTCTGGAGCGATGGCGGTTATGTGGCAACAGTTGGGGAAGGAATAAATGCAGATATAATAAGAGAATATATCAGAAAGCAGGGAAGAAAGGCAGAACAGCTTAAACTATTTGATTTCACCTAGGGATGCCCTGTGCTCTTGGCACAGGGAGGTTCATAGAAATATCAAAATATATAATCTAGGTTGATAATGCTTAAAAATTAACATCAACTGATAAAATAAATTAAAAATGACAGATAGATTAAAAAAGCTTAGGGAGATAAGTAGTGTAAGCAGTATAAGGAGATTAGGATTGGAGCAGTATACTACTCCTGTAATACTGAAGATTTATCTTGGAGGGAGGATTTCAATAGACGAGGATAGAGACCATGCCCTTAATTTGGCAAGAAGGAATCTTATGTCTGAGGGCATTTACCCAACGCATTTTATGGCTTCATCAGAGCATTTCAAAGAAGGACGTCATAGGATTTACTCTTTTGTTTTCTATGGTCCTCCAAAAAGAAAAAGAACTTAGCCTTCAATTTCATCGCATTTTTTAGTGTCATTTCCATACCTCCAAACTTCTGCATAGCCCCTGCTTACCATCTCTTTGTTTACAAATAAGTCTCCAGTATAAACATATCTTAACAATCTTCCATAGGCATCTGTTTCAGAAACATCTTTCTCCAGCCTTACAATCCTGTTTAGAATTAGCTCTTCAACATAGGCTTTTGCCTCTTCTGCCCCCTCTTCCCCCTGCTCAGGCGCATCAATGCATATCAATCTTACAATCTCGCCCCCCTCCAGCTCAAAAGTGTCTCCATCAATTACCCTTGCAACTCTTGCCTCGTCTTCGTTCAGGCACTCAAATACTTTCAAGTCCCTGTTCTCATAAACAATTTCACAGCCTTCTGTGGCTTTTTCAAGAAATTCTTTCTGCTCTTCTTTTAGCTTGCTTGTTGAAAAATCGTCTGCCACAAGATAGTAGGGTTTTTCCGGAGCAGCTGATAAAATAGGAGCTCCAGAATAAACATCTACAGTTCTCCCATCAGAGGTGTTGTAAGATATCTGGTCCTTTCCCCTTCCATCCATTGAAAACCCTATTGCAAAGTCTGGCTTTTTAATGTACCACTCAAAACCCGAGGAAAAATAAGTTATTGCTGTATTTTCTTTTAATGCCTGCTGTATATTTTCTGGAATTTCTTTCAGGCTTATCTCAGGCGCAGAATAATCGTTGTAATTGTAGTCTATAGGAAGAATTAAATTGACATAAGTTTGAGGATAAATGAGATTGCTTGGAACAATTAAAACAAGGAAAATGGCAATCAGCATAAATTTTCCCAGTTTCTCGTATAAAAATGAAAAAAGAAGAGATGTATACAGAATAAGGGGAAACGCAAAGAAATAAGCATATCTTAATGCAAAAGTTTTCAGGGAAAAAATTCCGGCTAGCATCACAACTGAAGGCAGAACCATAAGAAGGGTCAGCCTTTTTTTCTTTAAAAATGCCCAGACAACTCCCGGAATAAAAAGAATAAGAAGGTATCTCATGTTTCCTGTGAAGGAAAAGTACTGGGAAGCGTAATTGATTGTGGTTTCCTCTGAAGAGAGGCTTTTTGCAGGGATAAATTTTTTGATTAAATACATGCCCGGAATTATGGAAAAAAGCCTGTAGTATTTTTTATTGTAAACAATAATGTGGATTATAAAAAAAGGCGCTAAAACTAAGCCAGCTATCTGAGTGTCAAGGCAGAGTATAAAACTCACTGTTGCCAAATAAAGCCATTTGGGGTTTTCCTTGCTTTTATACAAAAAATAGAGGGAAGAAAAAAACAATAGCTGGAATAACTGATAGAAACGCGCCTGCCTGGAATAAAAAACCTCCAGGTAAAAAACAGCTGTAAACAAGGCTGCAATTAATCCTCCGCTTTTGGAATATTCCTTCCCTATAAAATAAGCCAGCATAACTGTTAATAATCCGAATATAACAGAAGGAAATCTTGCAAAAAAATCATTTTCCCCAAACAATAAAAAGAATGCCTGGACATAGTGGAAAAAATAAGCCCTGCCGTATAACAGGCCAGAATCAAAGACAGGCACCCCTTTCTCAAGAATCATCTTTGCAGCCATCGAGGAAGTTGCCTCATCCACCCACAAGGGCGGCTTTCCCAGGCTGTAAACCCTCAGAAAAAATGCAAATAAAAGAATTAATATTAAGCCATAAAGCCCGTAATTTTTCTTGATGCTTTTAATAACTTTATTCATGCAACAAAGAAGTTTTGTTTCTTTTAAAACTTATCTTGCTCTTTCTCCGGTCATTCCCATGATACTTTCCTGAGATTTATGGCTTATCTGGGTTAAAGAATCTTCAAGGCAGTAGTTTTCATGAGCCTCTGACAGCGCGTCTGCCTGCTCTATAATTTCACCCAGTATTTTGCATCTCTCTGAGATTAATTCCTTAAAATAATCTGCATGTTCTGGAGCTTTTTTTCTTATTTCCACGTAAGTTTCTCCAATCTCTTTAAGTCCAATTAATCCAACTAGAGAAGGATGTTTTCTCAGCACTTTACATGCTTCATAAACCCTCCTTTTTTCTAAGCATGCTCTGAATTCCACATATGCATTTATGCTTTCTAATTCAGGTTCCATGTGAAGATTATTTTTAATGTGTATTTAAATGCAGCGTTTTAATTTATTCCTGTTTTTCAGCAGGCTCAACTGGCTCTCTTGAGCACATGAAATTATAAGCAGGAGGGAGCTTCTTCACTCTTCTAAGCACAAAAGCTTTTACTCTTTCTTTTGATTTGCACAATAAGGCAGATTTTGTAAAAAATTCAGCTCCTTTATCTTCTCTGACATTAATTTGAGCATCTTTTTTCAAGTCAAGCTCCCCAAAACAGCCCTCCTTTGCCAATTCTACAATAATTTCTCTCACAAGAATAGAATAAATAAACTCATTTCCAACCAAACGATTGGAAATATCAGAAAGATATCTTTGGACTATACGCTCTTTTTGATAGTTGTGATAAACATTTCCTAAAGAACAGACAGCATCAACAACCTCAGAACGCGTAATTACTTTTTCTTCTGATTCATCTATGGACTCACTGACAGCTTTTGCAATTCCAGCCCTGGTTTCTTCTGAAACTTCTCCGGACAAATTAATGCTGTAGCCTTTTAGTTTTTCTGAAAGTGACATTTTAATCCTATCAGAACTCTTTTCCCAGGGCTGTTTTACTAGTTTTTCTTTGTTTTTAAAGATTTATGTTCTAAAGTATAAAG
>Ga0154703_118_pt8 | contig 17312 bp, 22 predicted proteins | sample Rifle2008BG13ft_FD_105563 | JGI IMG/M metagenome (GOLD analysis project Ga0154703, IMG submission 105563) | Candidatus Pacearchaeota archaeon RBG_13_36_9
ATAAAGATTTACGACCGGGAGACTGTGGAATATGGTTATTTGCATAGCCCTACTTTGATATATGAGCTAAAAGACCGCAAAATAATTTACGGCAATTTAAAGCTTTCTGAAAAAAAAAGAACAGTTTATAATGCAGATTTGCGCATGAAATTAAGCTGGAGTGAGGTAGAGGACACCTATCTTAATGGAAGTGACATTTACCGTGCTTTAAGGAACATTATTGCAGTAAGGCTCATACTAAACAAAATTATAGATAACCAGAAACTTATAGAGTCCTTAGACTGCGAGGTTGGAAAAGCGCTTGTTGAAAGGCTAAAGAGCAACTGTGATTCTAAAACAGACAGAAAAATAGCTCTTACCTATTTAAGAGAGCTTTTAGAGAAAACAAGAGGGGAGATAAAAGGAGCACTATGGGAAAAAATAGAGTTATAAAGAGTTTGGGGAAGAACATCGGGAATTTAGTTGTGCATAAAATACTTGCAAAATATACAAACAATCCTGAAGCAGTTGAACATCTAAGGCATGAAATAATTGCTTACCGAGAAAATACAAAAGAAATAGCAGAATCATTTAACTGGAATGATTCAGAAATAGCAGAAATAAAACTGGAGGCAATGGATGCATTAGAAAAAGAGATGCATCGCGACTATCCAGATGTCAATTTTCCAATGGAAGAAGCAGAAAGGCTCTTCGCCATATTTTGAACTAAAAAACTACCTATACCTACGATAAAATGCTAATTGGTACTTAAAAAATTGGGAAGCTTTCACTAACCCAATTTTTTCTTTTTAACCTGAATCTGATAATACTTTTTATATTCGAGAAATCCTGTAATCCATTAGCAAAAAGTATCAAAAAATAGGCAAAAATTCATTCAAAATTGGGAGAAGAAGCAGAAATTTTAAAGGAGATAATGGATTAGTTGTTTTCTTTTAGGTTAGTTTGGTGCCAGAAGGAGATTTAAGAATATTATCTGTAACGTAATATGCAACTTAATTGTTGAAAAGGGGGTAAGCAAGTGTGATGAAGGCCTTCCAGATTTTCTTGCTATTAAGCCTCTTTTTGTTTTTGAGGTTGTTGAATAAAGCAGGATAAAGAGAATTATTAATGTTACTTTAGAGTAGTTACAAATAGAAAGGTTTAAAAAGGGGTATGACTCGGTAGCATTAGGTATTAAAATGAAAAGCAAAATTAGTGTTTCAGTTGATGAAGAAACTTTAGCTAAGGTAGATGAGAGTATCTTAAAAAGAAAATTTAGGAACAGAAGCCACGCGTTTGAGTATGCTTTGAATGAAGTTTTGGGGGGACAAAATGAGAGCTAGCGATCTTAGAAGCACTGTTGGTACAGATGAAGGTTTGGCGGTAGTGGAAGCTGCAGAAATGGGTATAAAAAGAAATCTTAGCACACATGGAGAACCAAGAACTCCAGATAGGGAATGCATAAAGAAAGTTAAGAGTACAGCTGAAGAAACTGATGTATTGGAGAGGAAAGGATTGGATATTGATGGATTTCATTATACTGGAAAGTGCATAGGGAAAGGAGCTTGGGGGGGTGTTGACCTTTATGTTGATGATTCTGGAATCAAGTGGGGACTGAAAAGAATAGAGATGGGTCCTTTAGCAGAACAACAGCTAAGAAGCCGGGGGTGGACAATTGATAAGGTTATTAACAATGAGAGGCTGCCATTAGATGCAGCTTATCATCACATTGTACCAAGGAGAGTTGAAAGAGATAATAATGGAGTGCCTTATATTGCAATGCCTTATCATGAAGAAGGAGATTTATCAGACAGGATTTATAGTTTAGGAATTAATGGCGCTATTCAAGTAGTTACAGACATGTCTGATGCGTTAGCTTATATTCATTCATTAAAAGAAGAACATCCAGGGGAAAAGCCGAAGCAAAAATCGCATAGGGATGTTAAGCCTGCAAATATTCTTCTTAAGGACGGAGATTTTTATTTAACTGATTTTGGGACTTGCACAAATATTTCAGTATCTGCCCAAGAAAGTGCAAATTATCCATCTCGTGAAAGAAATTATCTTGCTCCTGAATGCCTTGATGGGAAATTCAAGGATACACCTCAAACAGATATATGGAGTTTAGGAGCTATATTCTATGAAATGGTTGCAAAGAAAGGCATTTATAATGGATTATCTGACGATGAGAAAAGAGATGATTCTGAAATAATTTCAAAAATAGGGGGGGATATCCCAGGAGCTTTTCATGGATTTTTAAGAAAAGCTTTGGCAGTAGACCCTAATGAAAGGTATACAAATGGAAGTGAAATGAAAAAAGCATTTGGAAAAGCTATTAAAAAATATGAAAAAACAACCTTGCCTTCAAGATTAAGAAGGTGGGGGCTTGCAGTTGCTGCTGCAGTTGTTCTTGCTGGTGCCTCAGCAGGATTTGTTCGTATGCAAAACACTTCCGATAATCTGGAAAGAGAAGTGGCAAGAAAATCACAAAGTGCTGAATTTGAGAGAAAAATGGAAAACATCCGCTCTTTCTTGATGAAAAATGGAGAAGAGGCCTTTGGCAAGAGCTTCTATACTTTTGCTGATACTCTTGGAGGAGAACAGGCAGTTAATGGATGGCTGTCAATTTTTAAAGATAAGAAAGTGGGGCTTGCAGCTTATATAGATTCTGAGGGAGTTTTTGCCTCAATGATAGATGCAGGCATAGAGCCAAATGATACTTCTTTTGACTATAAGAAAATAGAGCAATTTTTGAAAGAAAGAGATTCAAATGCATATTGGGAAGTTGAGGGTATTATAGAACATGATTGTATTGATCGTTGGATGTTAAGTGGATGGAGAGCATTTGAAAAAGAATGTGCTGAAACTTGGAATCATGTTAAAAAATCTTATCAGCAAGAACAATTAGAAAAACAAAAAGAAGAACAGAGAGCAGTAGAAGAGCAGAAAAAAAGAGATGAAGCGCACGAAATGGCCATAAGAATTAAATAATCCTATTTCTAGTAAGCTAAATTCATTGAAAGAATAGGGCTGCATCCTACCTGCTGAAGGCGGAAAATTTCTCGAATATATGATACAATAACTGGATTTTTTCCTTTTGAGCTCTCAATTAACTCCAGGCATTCTCCAAATTGGAATTTGTTTTTTTGCCTGAAAATTTTGTGTATATTCTCTGTATTTTTATTGAAATATGCGTCTTGGTAGAGTTTGAACTGGGATTTTAGCTCTAAAAGCATTGGAAGGATAGAAGCATCTATCTTAACTTTGTTTTCTTTAGCAAATTTATACAAATAAAAATAGGCATGCTCTATGTGCATTAAGAATGTTAAAAGCTCCCACTCCAGAATCGGGTCTTTTTCATATTTTTCTTTAATTAAAGTTCTTCTGCAGAATAAAATGAAGCTGTCTTGGCTGTTTCTCATTTCTTCTATTTCCTCCCAGTTCTCGTATTTGCTGTTGGCAAAATCCTCATAAATTATTTCCTGTGTTTCAGAGATAACCATGAACACTTTTCTCATCATTACTTCATATTTTTGGCCTGTTGGCTCTGAAATATTCTCTATTTTGCAGTATTCTTCTGATTTTTCAGTTATTTCAAATCCCAGAAGAAGAGCTTTTGTTATGTGTTTTATTTTTCTTATTAATTCTTTGTCAGTGTTTTTCAGGACTATTGAATTGAAGCCCCGCCTGTAAGCATGAGTCAGTATAATCTGTATGTCTGCTTTATTTTCTTCTGTTATTTCTATTGTAATCTCCTTCTTTTCTTTAATCTCACTTCCGATTATTAACGAAGTTTCCAATTCTTTTACATCAACTATGTCTCCTTCATGCAGCTGTTTTCTATCCACCCATTTCTTAGGAAGGTAGATTGTATACCCGCCACCTCCCTGTTTTATGAGTTTTCTTTCCATGAAATATGTAGGAAAAGGGCATTTTTAAGGTTTTCTATTTTTAATATCAGTGATATCAATAATATCAGGAAGATATTAAATTCTCCAGTTCGATGTTTTGTTACTAAAAAGTAATAAAACAAAATGGAAACAAGAAAAACAAATTGGAGATTAAGAATAAAAATGGCTGCTGTTGCGGGGTTAGCTGCAATAGTTGGTGCAGCTAATTTGTTAGTAAGTGGATGCGGCTCAAACAACAAGCTAGTTGATAAATGTATTACAAAACCGTATGTTGAAACTGCTTTGGTTTCAGATTACGTTGCAAGGCATGGAATGATGGTTGAGGGGCAAGTCAGGCAGGATTTAGTTAATCTTAATGTTAATGACAGGTTTTCAGCTTTTGTTTGGCAGAACTACTCTTATAAAGAAAATGATTTCAACGAAAGAGATTTTGGTTTTTCCTATAATCTGCCTGTAACAGATAAGGTTTCTGTTAGAGGAGGCTATGAATTCTGGGATTATCCTTCTGGAACTTTTGGGGATTATGATAATGTTTTGAAAGCAGGAGCTCATTATTCTGGAAAACTTGACTTAGATTTTGATTTAACACACTTACTTCCAACTGAAACAACTCCTGAAAGCGGAACAAGATATTATTTCAAAGCTTCTAAAAATTTTCCTGTTGGAAACCTAGGAGATTTTGATGTTTCCTTAACTCCAAGCATAAGCACTGCAATAATAGATAATTATTACAGAAGAACAGGGCATTCGCAGGTAACTCCGGGACTTAATCTTGGAGTTGCAAAGAAGAACTGGAGCTTGAACTTATTTTTAAATGCCCAAGATGCGAAAATTCCAGCATTTAAGAATAAAATGTGGAGCGGAGCAAGTTTAGCTTATAAATTTTGAGGATGAAAAATGTTTGCTAGATTGTTTAGAAACCCAGTTAAAATTGATAGGGCTATAGATTTAGGTAGTGGAAACCATGTTCAGTCTATAGAAGATTATGATGTTATTAGGGGCATTGAACTTATTGGAGGCCCAACTCCTATTTCTTATGAGGAAATGGCAAGACATCCTAGAAATAAGAAACTCCCTAAACTAAAAAAACTATTAAATCCCAGATTTTATCAGAAGCACTTTTACAGTAAAATTGTTAAATTAGCTGCAGATTCTTTAGGCGAAAAGAAAGGGTTGGTGGAGAGAGTTGTTTCAAGTCCAGTTGATATAAGTTCTACTGAGAGAAATGTTTTCATATTTCCAGCAGAATTTGTCAATTACAGACAAGCTGTTCAGTTTTTAAGGAGAAGTGAAAGTGGGGAATTGTCTGTTAATGGAGACAAACCTAACAAATATTCTTCAGGAAGGTTTTTATTTGAAAAATGTGAAGATGAACTCGAAGGATTAGTTGGTGTTGAAGTTTTCTCACAGCCGGTTGATTTTAGAAAATATTTCGCAACTCCCAAAGAACTTTATGACTGGCAGCAAAACCAGGATTCAATTGAGGTTATTCAGGATGTTTTTGATTCTTTAAGGAAAAATGTTGAAGAAAAAGCAAAAGAAATAGAAAAAGCAAAAAAAGTAAATGTAAAAGGAATTCTCTTAAGCGATATAAAACCAGAAGTTAATCTTACTGATAATCTTTTTACAATTAATACAAATTGTTATGGGGATCTTGTTTTAGGGGCAAGTTACCTGATTTAAATTTATAGGAGAAAGGAAAATGAGAGCTTTAAGAACAGCATGGAATTATCTGGCAGGAAGGAAAAAAACAGAAGAAAGAACAAATCTTTCTTTCGGTGAGGTAGTCCACGTTATAGAAAGCCTAGATCCTGCAGTTAGTATAGATATTGTGTTTGGAAAATACGTTGAATCCTATCTCTCTCCTAGAGAAGCAACTAATCTTTTAGAAGGGGAATTCAGAGGCTCATTACTTTATCATATTGGTGGTTTATACCAGGTTTTTTCTGGCAGAAAAAATAAAAAACATTATCTTGAGGTAAGACAAAGAAACGTTGTAAATGGGTTAACTAGACAAAAAGCCACATTAAGTTTTTTAGTAGAAAATAAATCTGCAGGAGAAAAATGAAAACAAAATCATTTACAATCACAAAGAAAATTGCAAAGCACGGCAAGCAATGTATAATTATCATTCCATCTGCACTTAAAGAACAAATTAATTCAGGAATGTTGGCTAAAATAACGATAGATGTTTTGGAAGGAGGAGAAAATGAAATTAGATAATGTTCAAATAAGGACAAGGGCAGATTATGCAGGAGGATTAATAGAAGCCTTGGAAAGCCTTCCTTTCAGCCCCTTTGGCTCAGATAAAAAAATTTTATTAGAAGCAATTTCATCAAGGGCTCATATTCATTTTATTCATCCATCAATAGACCCTAGTTCTGCAATATGCGTTCCAGACGGAGCATCAGAAATGACTGTGTATGCTGGAATCCCCACAAAAGTTTGTTTTAATTATAAATGCAATGAATTTGCATTGCATTCTGGTCCTCGTGATGATTTAGCACCTAATATTACCCCTGGAGAAATGCGCCCATTTCTTGAGAATACAGTTGTAAACTGCCCAGGACAACATGCCAAGTCTTTAACTGATGCTTTAAGACAAATAAAAGAATCTCCTTTTGTATCAGACTATAGTTTAGTGATTGAAGCAAGTTCTGGTGGCGAAATGAATTATATCTATCCCAGGGAAGAGAATTATCATGGAATAGTTTCTATTCCAAAAGGAGCATTAGATGTAAGTTTTAATCCAGTTCCTTATGGGGGAGTTTTTTTATTTACTTTAGGAGAGCTTAATTCAAAAGAACATAAATATACTTTGTTTTTGAAAAAACCTAGTTTTCTTCCAATAAGAAATAGTGTAGCAACATTAGCAGAGCCTGAACCGGATGAGGGTTTAGGAGAATTTATTTCAGAAGTGGTATTACAACATCCAAAACAACCTGAAAAAGGTGAGGGAGAATGAAATGGCAAATGAATATCTCAAAATAGTGTTAAAAGGACTTGATAGATATTTAAGGAAATTACCAAGACAGGAGAAAGTTATAGCTCTAAATTATTACAGATTTGGTTTAGAAGAAAGTCTTCACGAGAGTTACCCTGATGAGTTTGATACTCCTGCTGAATTTCCTGTAGATGAACTCAAATATATACATTTTTTTAGGATAGGAATTCATAACGGAAAACAATTCGGTCCTCTTGAAGCAAAATCTGCAAGAGAATTTCTGCTTGCAGAAATGGAAAAAAGAAAAACTAAATTTTCTAAGCCAGGATTTTTAGAAAAATTAGATGGTTTTTTGTCGTCTGGTGAGCCTTCTAAACCCCGCTATCTACAGCGAGTTTTTTGGGAAGAGCTAAGAGGGAAAAAGTAAAATGAGCAAACCAAAATATACGCCAGAAGGACTGCCTGTTTTGACACGAAAAACTCTTGAAATGCATTTTGTTGAAGAAGAAAAACTTGATAAGGAAAGTGATGACGGCTTAATGAAAGTCATGGAAAGGAGAGCTGAAGAGATTTTTGGAGAAAACCCTGTTCTTGAAGAAGCTTTAGACAGATTCTGTAAGAAGTATAGTCTTGACGGGTTAGAAGAAGCATATGCTCAAGCAGCAGGGATTTATGTTATCCAATTAATGAAAAGGCAGGCAGAGATCAACAAGCTTGAAGAAGATAATAGGTAAGTGAAAAGAGAAGTAAACTGTATTTTGGTTAGTGAACCGTTACGCCGCAACGTTACGCCTATGGTTCTTTCTTTGTTATTCTTAAGTGGTTACAAATGGAAAGGTTTAAAAAGGCATTTTATGTATAAAATATGTATAAACTAAATAGTAGTACTAAAATGCCGGATAAAAAAGAATTTATTATTACAAAGAAAATAGCTAAACATGGCTCTCAAGCTATAATTGTTATACCAAGAGTTCTGGAAGACAGATTAAAGCCTGGAACTATTGTTGAGGTTAAATTAAATATCCTGGAGGAAGGAGAATGATTAATGCTGTAAGGGAGAAGAAGGGCACCCAGGGATTGGAGGATATTTTAGATGACATTCAGGTAAGCACTGCCGGAAGAATAAGTGATATAGAGATTTTTGAACAGGGAAACAGGCATGCAGGAACAAAAGCAGTTTTTAGAGGATTAGACGGTGGGAGGCACGTGGTTCTGACTGTTATGAAAAAGCCGGTAAATAATGTTGCCCAAAGAGCTGTAAGCGCAGGATATGGTTTAGAAAATGAGATAAGAATTGCAAGAAGATTTGGGGTTGATGAGGCTATTGAAAACCATTTAGCTATCACTTACGAAACTTTCACAACAGAAGGGGGAGAGGTAGTGGCCTTATCTCCTGAGATTAAGGGCGATTGTTTATCAGATTATGTTGAAAAAGATAAGTTTGATTTAAAGGGCTTTAGAAGTTTTTTCAGGCAGGCAGTTTCAAGTCAAGTGTTTATGAAAAGCAAAGGAATTTATCACAGAGATTTAAGCCCTTATAACCTGTTAGTTAAGAAAAATGGAACTTTAGAAGCGTGGACAACTGATTTTGGAAGTGCGTGCGAAATAGAGCAAGCAAGGGTAGAAACTCTTGCCACAAGGGGAGCAAGAACTGTTAGGGACCCTAGAGTTACAAAAGAAGGTTCTGTTTATTCTGATGCGCAAGAAGTCTACGCAGTTGCTCAAGATATGCTTGTTGCTTTGAATGGGAAACCTGCAGTCAAATACGATTCTGATGAAATTAAAAGATGGAACCCAGAAGCCCACGATGCTCTTGTGGCACAAGCAATTAAAAAACTTCCTAGATGGGCAAGAAAAAGATATGGCAAATTAATTTACAAGGCAATGGCTTCTGGCGGAGATTATGCGACGATAGAAGAATTTCAGGAAGATTTTGAAAGAGCAAGCAAGCAGGGCTTAATAGAGAAATTAAAAAAAGAAACATCTGCAAAATTGGCTGTTGGAGGATTAGCTGGGATTTTGGTATTAGGCTCTTTAGGCAGTTTAGGGGTATACAATTTGAATGGCTCTCATAAAAAAGACCTTGAAACAGCAGTTGCAGAAGCAAGCAAGTATGTTGTTGAAACACAGTTCAATAAAGACCTGGATTTTGTTAATAATCTTCTTAATTTAGAGTTGTCAATTTTAGATAAAGATGCTCATGAAATTATTTATAATGAAAGAATAAAACCAAGATATTTGCAGCTTAAACAGGGGCAGAACCTTTCTGTTCATACTTACCCATATGAACAGCCAAGGCCAAATGATATAGGTATCGCATTCCCGCGTTTTAAAGGAAAAGTTTATTTTGAAGGATGGAAAGGTGAAAGTTTTTTTACAGAGTGTATAGACGGTAGACCAAATGCGTATTATGATATAGGTGGCCCAAATTTGGCTTGGATAGAAATGCAAGTTCCGAAAGATATGCCTGATGGGGCATATACATTAGTTACTGAAATTTACGCCCAGGATAAGCAAGACCTCCCTAATCAAATAACTGCTCTTGGAGAAATTAAATACAAAGAGCCTGGAAAGGCAATAAGCAGAAAAAGAATTCCGGTTGTTGTTGGAAATCCGGAAAATAAAATTTATTTGAATAATTTAACTTTCTCTTTTAGTAATTATGCAAGTTTTGATAACTTAGAACAAGAGCCTTTTAAAGGAGACCCCAATTTGATGATTACTAAAGACCTGCCAAGAGACCTTACTTATGAAATGGCTATTCCTGAATTGGGAGTAAGGGGTGTTTTCGGCAAGGATGGAAGTGACTGTTCAGGAAGTCTTAGATTGCCCAAGCCACCCAAAGATTTAGAAACCAGAACACTTCAGTTAGTTGTAAGAGACAAAAGAAAAGGCAAAGGTAGTGTTGTGGCTTATATGTTTCTGCCTATTAGGTGCAGAAATGTTGGAGATATATATTATGAGTGGGAAGGTGCGGCTCCGGGACCTGAATTTTCAGATAAATTGGTTGAGTACAGAAAAGCTATTTATCAGGAAAAATAATCACATTAACAGTCCTGTTAATGGAGAAACAGCCTGGTAAAATTGCCTTATGCTTGAGCATATTCTGTAGATTATTATGTTTTCTTTTCCTTTTTTTGTTTCTAGAAGAAAATATGCTTTTTTAATGCCTTGTTTTTCAAGTTCATGGATTTTGTTGAGTTTCTCTATATCTTTATTCTTGTACGCTTCTATGATCATGCTGAAAACTTCTTCAGAATCCTGAAGAAGTTCCTTGGTTTTTTCAGAAACTTTTATTTTTTTATCTGTAGCTTTGTTTAGATAATAAAGCTCTCTGTAAGCGCGGATTATTGAAGAAAGGAAACTCCAGAACATCTCTGAGTTTTTTTCTACTAATTTTCTTTTGACAATTATTCTCCTGCAAAAATTATCATATTTTTGTATTCTGTCAGCTACTTCTTCAAAGTCTTCTGCTTCTTCATCATTTAATCTTTTTTTTGTTATTTCAAATAATTCTTCTATGTTCAAGAATATTTTATTTAGGAGGTTATCAAATTGGTCTGGGGAAGGCTCGGTTATATTCTCTACTGTACATGATTTTTGTTGTTTTTTTGTTATTTCAAAGCCGATTAATCTTGTTTCAATCACTCTTTTTAGTATTTTGAACTGTTCATTATTTTCAAATTCTACATTTATTTTATCATAGCTTTCCCTGTAAGTGTTTGTTATTAATGTTCTTATGGAAGACTCTGTCAGACTGGTAAGTTTTATTGAAGTTTCTAATTTTTTCTCTGGAGATTTTATTGAAATTACCAGATTTTTTCCAAGATTCTCTAAATCTATTTCGTCTCCTTTTTCAAGAGAATTTGCTTTAATCCACTTGCTAGGTAGACTTATCATCATTGTGGCCGCGCCCTGCTTGACTAATTTGCGTTTCATCTTATCTCATAAATATAATAAAATAATTTATTCATGCCCGAAATAGGGAACGCTTTCTTTTTAGAAAGTAGCTTAGTTTTTAATTTGTTATTTTTGATTAGTTTTCTAAGATAGTTCGTGTCTCCAATATTAGAAAAAGCCAGATAGATTTTGCCTTTTTTGGTTAAATGCTTTTTTACCTGCTTTAGAAATTTTTCTAAATCCCTGTAATTTTCATCACAAATCGCCCTTTCCAGCATATTTTTTGGCTTGAAATACATAAACGGAGCATTAAAAACTATGGTGCCAAATCTTTCATTTATTTTTGAGAAAATATTGCTGTATCTTGGCTCTATATTCTTAATTTTATTCAGCTTTATTGTTTCTTTTAGAGATTTAATTGCTTTTTTATTTATATCCGATGAAACTATGCTTTTTGCTTTTTTTTGCATTCCTAAAGATAAAATTCCAGAGCCTGTTCCAATGTCTAATGCCCTACCTGGATTTTTCAGCTTTTTAAGAAATTTATAGAAAAATAAAGAGTCATCAAAAGGAGGAAAAACATCCGGATAGACAACTATTTTGTATTGGTCAATTTTATAAATTTTCTTTTTTTTCGAAATTAAGTATTTTTTTAAGAGTATTTCATGCCTTTTTTTTATCATTTCTTCAAATTCTTTTGGAAGTTGTGGCTTCATAGATTAACTAACAATGCCTCTTTTATAAACTTTTCTAAAATGTATATAGATTTAAACTAGTATATATAGTTTAATAAAAATGTTTAAATCTAGTTTTATGTGTATTACTATTGTATAGTAAATACATAATCTATGGATAAAATGAAAAAAAAACAATCATTTTGGAGGAATCTTGCAATTGGAGCTGTGGCTTTTGTTTCAGGATTAGCAGGAGTTGTTAGTGGAGCAAATTCAGGAACCTTGGTTAATCCTGTTACAGCTGAGAATTTCTTAAAAAATGATTATACAATGAGGGCAAGGGCTGAACAGACCGAAACAGAAGATACTCATTTAACTAAGGTAACAACAGGAGTTGCTCCAACAAGCGAGAAATATAACAGATTTAATGAATTCTGGAGAAGCTATCATTTTATTGGAGAGCAAAACGGCAAGGATGTTCAATGGGATAATTTTGGATTAATTGTCCCCAAGTTTAAGACAGGAGAATTAGAGCATTCTATCAACATATATGGGGAGTCTGGGGATAGGGAAAGTATTGGTGTAGAGGGGATTGCAAGCCTTGGAAAATGGGATTTGTTTTATGTTACAGAAGATAATTCTACAAGTGAAAGTAAAAGAATTGGCTCTGGAATTGAATATGGGTTTGGAGAAACATGGAATTTTGGAGCAGGAGTTGACAGAGTTGATACTCCAAACGGAGATATAAATTATTTTACTGGGAAAACTATCTGGAATATAGATAAAAATCATCAAACAGGAGCTGGAGCCAAATTAGCAGATAATGAATTAGGAACAAACAGAGTTGCAGCTTATTTTATGAGGCATGGGGATGTTTCATGGGGAAACAGAACCTATGTTTTATATGACTGGAAAGAAAACAAGGATTTAGAAACACTTACTTTCCAGACAATTTTTGCAGAAAATCCTTTATTTGGAAAATTAGGAAGCGGGCCTGCATTTGTTGGAAGAAATCAGGGATATTTATTAAGCCCCGAAGTTATATCCTCACCAGTTACTGTAGTAGAGTCTCCTAAAATAAATGAAAGAAGCAAAAAAGGGCTGGTTTTTGGTGCAAATGGATGCATTACAGACACAGGAGAAAGAAAAGGGTATGTTGAAGGAGATTTAGGATACCAATTTGGGGATTTTGGGGGATATGGCTTTTATAAAAACGGAATTGAACAGCCCGATTCTGTTGGAGCATATTTTTCTTGTAATATTGGAAAACATTGGAGAGTTGAAGCCAGCGAAGAAATTTATACTGACGGCAGCGGGGACAAGACATGGGTTAGTCTAAGCGCACTCATACCATTTGGAGGCAAGTAAAATGGCAGAATCAAGATTAAGAAGCTTTGCAAGAAAAACACTGGCTTCTGTTTTAGTTCCTGTTCTTCTTTTAGCTGGAACTGCAATAGCTAGAACAAAAGAAAAAATAAATTTAATTTCAACAGAAGTAAGTTACACTCAGAGCGATAATATCTTTAAGTTCAGGCCTTTTATTTTCACTTCTCCTGACAATCAGAGAACTGATTTAATGTTAGGAAGAAAATTTGGAGATTTTACGGCATATGGCTATTGGATGTCTGATAATAAAGACAGAAGCTGGATAGGGGCAAGAACAGATTTTAACATAAACTCTTTAAAAGGCAGGGTGAATACCAACTTGCAATTTAGATCTTTTCTGGGCCTTAATGAAAAATCAGATAATTGTGTTTATTTTATCCCATCTGTTGATTATAAACTTGATGATACATTTAAAGTAGGGATTTTAGGCTATGCTAAAAAATCTGAAGGACAAGGGCCTTTCTTTTATCTGGGCCCGTCAGTTGGAGTGAATTTGACAGATAAGTTAAGCACTTCAATTTCTTATGATAAAGACATTCTTAAAAATTATGGAGATTTAATTTTCTTGAATGTTGTTTATAAATTTTAGATAAGAAAATGGCAAAAAAATACACAATACAGAAACAAGATGTTTCTGTCTCCCAAAATTCCTTAAAACAGAGAAATTTTGTGATAACAAAGAAAATTGCAAAGCACGGAAAGCAAGCCATAATCATAATTCCAACTGCTTTAAAAGAGCAGATTAAACCGAGTATGCTCGCTAAGGTTACAATTGATGTTTTGGAGGATGGTTAAATGGGAGATGAATATCTTAAAAGAGTTTTGAAAGAGAGTGATAGAATTTTAAGAGGATTGTCAAGACAGGAAAAAGTTAGGGCCTTGGATGCTTATAAACTTGGTTTAGAGAAAAGTTTTCGTGATAGTTATCAGGATAGATTTCCTGCTCCCGCTGACATTTCTATAGAAGACAAATATGCCTCTTTTTTTAAAGCAGGGCTTTATGTTGGTGTTCAATTCGGCCCTCTAGAAGTGGAATCTGCAAGAGAATTTTTACTTTCTCAGATAGAGAAAAGAAAAAAGAAATTTTCTAGAACTTCCTGGCTTGAAGAGTATTACACGTTATTTGGAAAAAGTTGGTGGAAGAAATAGCATGAGCCAGGTAGCAGTTAAAAATATTTACAAACCTCTTATTCAGCTTTTTATCTCCAGATATCCATTTTTCATTACATATTTTTTGGCTGGAACCTTATTTTTTATTTTGTCTTTTTTGCCAGTCTTCTTCTCTTCTTCTCTTCCTTCCTCTTTTCTTGGCTTCTTTTTTCTGAATAAAAAGTAGAGGATTACTACCCCTATTATCATGCAGATGGTTATTGTGTAAGGCAGGAGAGGTTTTTTTATATAAAACCAGGAGGAAGAGCTGTAAGTCTTGTCTTTGAAAGTCACTTTCGCATAGAAAAGGTAGCGGCCTGGCTTTAGGTCTGATGGCAGCCTTATTTTTCTGATTAACTCAATTAAGTTTTCTATTTCGGCAATTTCTGTATAGTTTGTTATTAGAGCATTATATTCATTAAGCACCCCATATTCCAGGGTTGCTGTTCCTTTTACATCTTCAAAATTGTTTATTGTTATTATCCCTTCTATTTCTTTGCCTGCTTTTATTTGCAAGAACCTTTCAGGTATTTTGGTTGTTACTTCCAAATCAGGATTCTTGCTTATAACATTTATTGAAATTGGTATTTCTCTCGTTTGGTTTCCTGATTCAATTACAAGCTTTCCGATATAAATATTTGGGAGCAGGCTTTCGGGTATTAAGAACTCTACGCTGATGTTTTCTGAGCTATCTGCAGGCATCTCAAAGTCGGTCTCGTTTATTTGTAGATACTCAGTGATATTCAGGGCATATACCCTTACAATTATTTTTTTGTTTCCTCTGTTGTCTATTTCTATTCTCTCTACTTTCATACCCCCTTGCTTTATTGTGAGGGTTATAGCTCCTCTTCTGATGTAAATTTCTTCTTGAGGAAAAGGATATTCAATTTCGATTAAGGTCCGATTTCTTAAAACTCCTCCACCGCCTCCACCGCCTCCTGGGCTCGGAGTTTCAGTTGGAGTTGTTGAAGTTGTTTCTGCTGCAGAATAAACTGAAAATCCAGTAATATTAAATTTTAAAGTTCCTCCAGAGTAGTTTTCTATTTTGCAGGCAGTACAGTTTGCCCCGTCTTTTAAGACTTTGGGATTGGAGTAAGTTAAGCCGTAGAGCCATAAGGTTGATGGCTTGTTGAAATTTGGAAGATTTGTTGCGTCTAATTCTATCCTATTAAAAGAAACATTAGTGTTAGAATCAAGGTCTAGAGTCCTATCTGAAAAATTGGAATCTTCTGTTATGTTAATATTTTGATTGAATTTTATTTTTCCATAATTTGTGTTTTCTAGGATAATATTGCTTATGTTTTGCAAATCCTCATAGACATACTCTTCAAAGTAGGTTGAGTTTCCTTTATAAGCCCCTTTGTATTCTTCGTAGATTATTGTTAAGAGAGAGGTGTTAATGTAGAAGTTTATAGAAAGATTCGATTCAATACCGTCAGAGTTATTTGCATATATATTCAGGTTGTGGGCGCCTTCAGCTGCTGAAAATGTGGTCCCTTGAGTGAGAGTGAGATTTTCAGAGTTATCAAGGCTGTACCAGGTTGCTAAGGCAGTTGGACAGGAGTAGTTTATGGGTATAGAAGAATTGCGTATATAAGTCTTGTTTTCTGGGCCGTAGAGAGTTATGTTTGGCGGGTAAGCTATTATTTTTATGGAGACATTGGTTTGGTGAGAAGTTGCCTTTCCAGTAACTGTTTCTCCAGTTATTACCTTTATCGCACTTACGTTTGTTATCAGTAAAAACAGCAAGATAATTAACACACCCTTTTTCATGGATTGAAAAAGAAACAGTTTTATTTAAAGTTTACTTATTTTTTTTGCTTTTCTTTCTAGCCTGGATTACTACCAGCAAAATTATTGCCAGTATAATCAGTGCCAAGAGTACAAAAATTATTATATTGCTTACTCCTGCGACTTCTTCTGGAAGAGCTTCTTGCACTACTGGTTTTTCAATAACCAGAATATCAAAGGTAGTGTCCATTCCAACACCAAGCCCTATTCCTCCCGCTGTTCCTGGTGTTACTGTTTTTGAAGTCAGGGTAACTTTGTATTCTGTTCCTATCTCTGCTGATGCCGGAATTGAAACGACAATATTCACTTGGGTGTCTCTTGTGTTTGCTGCGACAACGTAGTCTTGTTGGCTTAAAGAGGCTATCTCGCCGCCTTTTGTTATCTCTGCCCTTACAGTCAGGTCTTCTACATTCTCCCCCATATTCTGGTAGCCAAGCTGGGCTGTTTTTGTTTCACCGGGATAGATTGTTAAAGGATTCCCTTCCCAATAAGGGGAGCTTACTCCAAAGGCAAGTGCTGTGCTAGCAGCTAAAATAGCCATTACTAAAATCATTCCCATTCCGAATATTTTTTTATTTTTCATTTTAAGTTAAAATAAACTGATTGTCCAGCTCCCTTCGGTTATTGTATCATAAACTCCAGTAGGCAGACCGGCAGGAACAGTAGCTAAGCAGTAATATACAGTCTCGTTAGCAACTCCCAGGGAAAGATTTCCCTTTTCTAGATCTAAATTATCTATGTTTGTGTTTTCTCCATCCACCATAAATGTTCCGTTGCATTCTGAGCCAGTATCAATCCCAACAGAAACGTTTCCTACATCCAGGAAGTTAGTCCCGTTGTACAAATTAGTAGCATTAATCCGTATTTTGTCAGTCAAATTATAATTGCCCGTGTTATTTATCTTGGTGCTATTCCCGGCTGTTTGATTTGTTGAGCCCGCAACTACGCTGTTCCAGAAAACTTCTTCAGGATCTATTTTTAATGCCTGAAGCTGCCCCATCGAGAAATTGTAGCGGTCAGTTGAGTTTGTGCTCGTGTTACCTAAGTCTGAGGCAGAGACATTTATTGTCCAGCCCCCTAGAGCATCAAAATACCAAATAGTTATTGTGCAGGTGAAGTTTTTGGAGTATGTTGTCCCTTGATTTGAATTTTCTACGCATCCGGTTGTGTTTGAGCGAGTTGCTTCATTTGGCCTTAAGAATTCAGCTTTTACACTGCTTGTATTTATATCACTTGCACCGTTAATATCTGTTATAGTCACATTAAAGAGGACATCAAAACTCCCTTCTTCAGTAGGGGTTACTGGGGTGCCTGTCATAGTCTCGTTGTGGACAACTATTGAAACCATATCTGCTCCCACTACTCTAACTGAAACATTAGTTGGCCTGTAAGTATCTTTTCCAGTAACAGTTTTTTGAATCCAGTCAAGCCATCCTGCAGAAACTATCGTTAATAAAAGAATTCCTATTAAACCTGAAACTATTATAAGACTTCTTGCTTTTGCCTCTCTTTTCATTATGAATTTAATTTTCAGGAGTTTATAAATCTTTTTACAATGCTAGAGTTTCCGAAAATCCT
>Ga0154703_144_pt2 | contig 17042 bp, 24 predicted proteins | sample Rifle2008BG13ft_FD_105563 | JGI IMG/M metagenome (GOLD analysis project Ga0154703, IMG submission 105563) | Candidatus Pacearchaeota archaeon RBG_13_36_9
TTCCTATCTGCCCTATGATTGATGCCTGCAATTTGTCTATTGTCATCTCTATCTTTCTCAACCTTTCATCCAGGTTGTCCACTTTTCCCTGTATTTCTATCTTGAACTTAACAAGGTCTGATATTATTGTTTGAATACCTCCTGTTTTTTCTTGGACTATCTGCTCCACTAGGTCAGTTATCATTTCAGTGTCTATGTAACTTTCAGGCTGGTATTGATATTCTGGATACTCTTGCCCTCCTTGCGGGACTTCTTGTGCTTCTTGCTGTTCAGGTACTTGCAAGAATGTTTGCTCTTCGAAAGGAGCCTGGTCAGTCGGCTGTTCAGATGGCTGAGGGAATTCTGGATAACTAGCTGGTTCTGAGGCAAATGCTCCTCTTTCTGTTGAAGAGTCAGCTAAGGGCATAGTAGCTTCTGGGATATCTTCGTAAGTTCCCACTGCTGACTTTACCTGGCTTTGGTCAAAGGCTTCGTCTATCTGTCTTGGAGATATTCCTTCTTCTCTTAGCCTTTGGGCTATCTGGTTTTCATCTAATCCCTCTCTTTTCATTTGATCTATCCTGTTAATTAGCGGCATTTTTACTTTTTATCCTTTTCCATAAGCGGCTGAAACATTTTGAACTGCCTGTAGAGCATTTCCAACTCAGTTTTTCTCGCATAGTTTTTGCTTTCCTCCACCAATAAAGCTATTGTTCCCTTTATTCTTTCCAGTTCTCCCTCTATTTTTTCTGCCTTCACTTTTAACTGGGAAATCTCGCTTATTGTCTCTTCCTTTAAACTAACTAAGTTTTCACCGATTAACAGGACTCTGTCCTTAATCAGCCTTTGCCTTTCTTCTATGTCCCTGAGCTTGGTATTGAATTCAGACAGCAGCGAGGTTACTGGAGATATTTGTTGTTCTGGCATTTTCTCTTTTATTAATTTATTAGGAAAATGGGGTTTAAAATTCTTTGTGTCAATGAATAAATTTTAATACTCCTGCTTCTTTTATAAAGGCATTAAACACCAAAAGAGAAAATGTTATTTAAGCAAGGAACCCCTTTGTATGCTTTTGAAGTTCAGAGAGAGGGGGGAGAAGATGTAATGTATATCAACTATCTTGGCTCGTCTTCTGTTCCCAATCTTTCAGATAACTCTGAGTCCATGGAGCGGGCAATTTCTCTTCTCATGGACAATCAGCAGGTCTCTAAGATAGTGTTTGTACAGCAAAGAAATTATGCCTACAGCTTTGCCCAGGTTTCTTTATTGCAGGAGATAGCCTATCTTTATACTCATCTTACGAAGCAGGAAAAGATTCTCTCTCCTGAAAAGCTTTCCATAGGAAACATTTCAGTTGGCAAAAGATACAACGATGTTAATTACCTTCTGGAGCTGTTAAAAACTGATCCGATAGCCAGCTATTTTGAGCTAAAGAGAAAGTTGAGAGAAGAGAGAATCAATCTGGAAAAAGTGCCTATGCAATTAAAGGCAGACCAGATGGCTTACATCAGGCTTCTTGAGAAATTTTTTTCCTTGTTTGGGGAGACTAAGATTATAAAGCAGGCTCTTCCTTATTTGCAGGATTACAAGCCCGGAGACAGAGAGATTTATCTCCAATTTTTCAGGCCAGATACTATCCCTAACTTTACTTTTACTCGGCTTGTTGCGACTCTTCCAGACAGTTCAGAGATAGTAAAGCAGTATGAAATAGCTTCGGGATATGACAAAAGCCAGGTTACTATCCTGAAAAAAGAAAATGAAGCAAAGTTTTTTTACCACATAATGCCTCCGGAGTATTCTTTAGGAGAGGATTATCATCTATTATTAAGCCTGGCGAGAAACGTCTTGATGGAGCACCAGCCCAAGTCAGAGGAGTTTATAGACCCTGAAAGGACCAGGAGGGTATTTTTTAATGTTTCAAGGGATTTGCTGCAGGAGCTTGCCAAGAGCAACAATATCAAACTGCCTTATTCTGAGCTGAATAAATTGGCTTCGATACTTGTCAGGCACACCATCGGATTTGGGTTGATAGAAGTTTTACTGCAGGATAAAAATCTCCAGGATATTGTGCTTAATTCTCCTGTAACCTTAAGCCCAATTTTTGTCAGGCACCAGGAATTTGATGAATGCTATACAAATATTCTTCCAAGCCAGGAAGATGCAGAATCGTGGGCTGCTAAATTCAGGATGGTTTCTGGGAGACCTTTGGATGAAGCAAATCCTATTTTAGATACAGATTTAATTTTGGGGAACATAAGGGCAAGAGTTGCTGTGATACAAGAGCCGCTTTCTCCTACTGGATTGGCTTATGCTTTCAGAAGACATAGGGAAGATCCCTGGACCCTGCCTTTATTTATCAAGCATAGGATGATTAACAGCTTTTCTGCTGGACTGCTAAGCTTTTTAATTTCCGGCAGCAGGACTTTCTTAATAGGGGGTACAAGGTCGAGCGGAAAGTCGTCGATGCTTGGAGCTTTAATGCTGGAGATACTTCCAAAATACAGGGTCATTGTTTTGGAAGATGTCATGGAATTGCCGGTGGATGCTTTGAGAAAATTAAATTATGATATTCTTAGGATGAAAGTAAGGTCCGCTTTGCTTAAAACAACAAGTGAAATTGGGGCAGACGAGGGAATAAGAGTAAGCTTAAGGTTGGGGGACAGCTGCTTAATATTGGGAGAGATTAGAAGCCTGGAAGCCAAGGCGCTTTTTGAGGCAATGAGGGTTGGAGCTTTAGCCAATGTAGTAGCTGGGACAGTTCATGGAGCTTCTCCATATGGTGTTTTTGACAGGATTGTAAATGACTTGGAAGTTCCTATTACCAGCTTTAAGGCAGTCGACTGCATTTTGATTAATAATCCGGTTAAAAGCCCTGATGGTTTGCACTCGTGGAAAAGGGCTGTTCAATTATCAGAAGTCAGGAAGCAATGGACAAAAGACCCATTGGAAGAGAAAGGGTTTGTTGATTTATTAAGGTACAATGTGGATAAGGATGAGATGGAAGCTACTGATGAATTAGTAAATGGGGACTCTGAAGTTATTAAGGCAATAGCAGCAGGAGTAAAAGGATGGGCTGGCAATTGGGATGCTGTCTATGATAATATTTTATTGAGGGGGAAGATAAAGCAGGAGATTGTTGATATGGCTGATAAATTGAAAATGCCCATGCTTCTTGAATCTAAATTCAATGTTTTATCAAACAACCAGTTCCATGAAATCTCTAATAAAATAACTGGAGAGATAGGGCTTCCTTTAAGCGAAAGAGTTTTTCCCAAATTCCAGGACTGGATGAAAAGTTATATAAAGAAGATGTAAAAAAATAAATAAAAAACTTTCTCTTCAATCAGCGCGATTATATAAAAATCCCCTTACTTCAAGAGCATTAAGAGGGTCTCCTCTGTCTAGGGCCGGATGTGGTTGCTTGTAAATTCTACAGTTTACTTTTGTTGCAACTATTTTTCCTCTGTTTGCAGCGTATTTCATATAAGTCTGCGCATGGTGCACGGCAAGTTCTTCAGTCATAGGACCTTTTGAAAATCCTGCGTCAAAGAAATTTCTTCCCCAGCATTTTGCTACATACGCAATCCTGTCATCTCCTGTCCTGTAAGGGCATGAAAATCTAAATGCTCTTTTTACTATTCCGGGTACTGCTTTCCCGGTTTCTTTGTCTATTACTGGAGTTTCTGCTTTTATTTCTAAAATATTTTCATTTAATCTTCTTTTATTGCTTATTTTTTTCTCTTCCATTTTATTACCTCCTATAATTTATTTACTTTATAGTAGTAATACTTACTGGTAGTATAAATACTTTTTTATTAAAAAACACGCATAATGCGATAAATTTAAATAATATACCTACATTATGCTTGTATGATAAAGGATAGTCCAGAAATCAGCAAATATCATGTGCCGCTAGAATACGGGCAGGTGTATAAGTTCGATAAATATGATTTGCTTATTTTAAGGGAGCTGGATATTGATGCTAGGAAGTCTCTTGTAGAACTATCCAAGAAAGTAAGATTGTCTAGAGATGCTATTAGAAACAGGATAAAAAAATTGATTGATAATAAAATAATTCTTGCATTTACTCCGGTATACAATCCTCCTAAAATGGGTTATTCGACAATAAATTATGTTTTTATTTCTCTATATAACCCAAGTAAAGAGCAAGAAGAAAAATTTTTAGAATATTTGAAAAGCAATAAACATGTCACTTATATAGCAAGTTTGATTGGAAAATGGGATTATATTTTAGATATAATGGCTGAAAATCCTGGGCAATTTGACAGAATATTAAAAGAGATAAGGCAGAAGTTTCCTAGCTTGATAAAAGATTACGAAATTTATGGAGTTCTTCAAGAATATAAGTATGAGGAGATAGGAAGATTGGTTTATGGATGAAAAATCAGATTAAAAAAATGTAAAAATTATTGTTTTTCAAGCAAAGCTTCTTTTTTCTCTTTGTCTTTTTTCTTTGCTTCGATTTCTTTTTGGTAGTAGCCTTCTAGTTCAATGTTTCCTTCTTCTCCTGCTTTTTTCATTTTTTCTTCATGGAGTTCTATCTGCTTTTGCAAAGACTCAATTCCTTTTTGCAGCCTTTTTTTGCGTTTCATCTTGATTTTAACCAATCTTCTTGCTCTTTTATTTTTTTATTTATATACTCCATTAATTTTTCAGCTTCTTCTATTGGAAGTCCTTCTTTAGTTTTCTTATCTGCTTTGGCTCTTGAGTATCCTTCGTAGGCTTTTAGAGAGCCTGCAATTTCCTTTATCAAATTTAAAAACTCTTTTTTAGACCATAGCTTATCTTTTTTTAAACAATTTACAATATGAACCCCCCTTAATCTTAGAATAAGAGAATATGCAGAGCTGTCTCCTTCTTTAATACCCAGTTCTTTAGCCAGGCTTATACTTTTTTCAATGACTTTCATTGCAGATTTGGTTGTTTCTATGTGCCATTTAAGATTTTTTTTGGTTAATTTAGTTTGTTTATATTTTTCAAGCAGTGTTCCATTTATTATTGGTTTAGCTTCTTTAAGCATTGGAAGAAGCGGCATTATATTTGTTTTTAGCTGCTTTTCTACCTGCTCTTTTGTTAGAAGTATAATTTCATATCTTTCTCTTATTATCTTCTTGCTGATGCTGCTAGTTATAACCAGCACATCTATATCACTCTCAATTGTCTGCTCTTTTCTTGCATAACTTCCAACCAGGTAAATTCCTAATGTATTTTTAAGAAGATTTTCTTCAAGAAGGATTTCCAGGATATCTCTTTCTATGTTTAACGGCTGCAAGACTACCTTTACCTGGCTGTTCAGGTACTGCTTTGGAAGCAGGACTCCTGCAGAATTTCCAACCTTTATAGCAGTCCTAATTATTTCACTTTCCATTAGGTTATAACAGGTTATAACTTTATAAATGTTGCGGTTGCTTCCTGAATGATTAAAAATATGTAAAAAACCTGATTAATTTAAATAACTACTAATTGTTTCAAAAAATTCTTCAAAACATTCTTTATATTCTGGATTAGCATCACAAAAATATCGAGTTCTAGCTCTGTAATCTTTGCTTCCATAAAATATCTTCAATATCTCTTCTCTTTTTTCTTCTAATTCTCCTGGAGCAAAATGCTTATGCCTGAAAACTAGATGCTGAGTATCATACTTATCCCAGTCTGTTTCTGTCAAACTTCCTGTTTTTTCCATTTCATCAAAACTGACCGACCCTGGCATCGGAGTATAAATTGTAGGCCTTATCATATGCAGATTTAATGTTGGAAGAATTTGCATTGCTTTTTCTAAATCTCCTTTTGTTTCATCTGGCCAGCCAATTATATAAAATGCCTCATTCATAATTTTATTTGCAGCAGAACAATCAAGTATGTTTTTCATAACTTCAAAAGAAGGTAATTTTGAGGTCTCATTTTGAACCCAATTTTGTTCATTTATATTTTCTACTGCCCAGCAAATGTAGTTATTTCCTGCTTTGTAAGCTTTTTCTAACAAAGGAATTGTAATCCTCTTAAATCCTGATTCAAAACCCCAACGCACATGTTTATTAATCCCCTCTTTTTCCAGTTCCTCAGCAAGTTTTTCAAGTCTCTCTGGATTTAATGTTGGGTTTAAATCTGCTAAAAATAAATCGTTTAATCCATATTGTTCATACATCTCTTTTAGCTGGCTGGCAACTCTTTCTGGGTTCTTATATACAATTTTTCTTCCTAAAAGATTTGGAGAACAACAGAATTTACAATTAAATGTACATCCTCTTGAAAATTCAATATACCCGCTAATTCTTTCTCTTCTTGCGGGAAAACCTAGATAATTAGATTTTTGACTTAATAGCCTAGAATTAATAAATGGGGCAGGTAAATCATCTAAATTTTCTATTCTTTCTCTTTTAGGAGTAATTAATAATTCTCCATTTTTTAAGAAAGCAATGCCTTTAATGTCTGAGAAATTCTCTTTTCCAGAAACTATTTTTTCAAGAAGTTCTTTAATGGTTCTTTCTCCTTCTCCCAGAACTGCAAAATCAAATCCCTCTTTAACTACTTCAGGCATAGCAGAGGGGTGGTAGCCCCCAATTACAGAAATGATTTTTGGTTTTCTGGATTTTAGACTATTATTAAATCTTCTTGCATAATCAACCTGATTGGTCATACAGGAATATAAGACTAGGTCTGGGTTGAAAGCTAAAACCTCTTCAATTTCTTTTTCATTCTTCGGCAAAAACAAATCAACTTTATGCCCTTCTTGCTGAGCAACAGCTAAAATTGACTGCAAACCGAGAGGCCAGTCTACATAGTCCGCTATCTCCGGAGTTGAACCAAATTCTGCAAAGTTTGACTTATTTCTATTTGTCCTGTAAATTCCAGCAACTTTCATTTTTTATTTATTAGAATTATCTGGCAAGCTGTAGAAAAAGGATTTTCACTTTCTATTCTAAAATCAGATTTAATTTCTAGAGGGAGGCCTGAATCATAAATCAGATTATCATAATCCATTAAAGAATCCCATGCAATTATATCTTTTGGGAAACCGATATTTTCTGCATGATAATTAAAAAGTTCCTGCCACTTTTCTGTTTCAGGGTTTCTTGATTTGCAATAATCAAGTATGGCTATTTTTGAGTTGGGTTTAGTAACTCTTACTATTTCTTGTATGGCTTTTACAGGATCTTTTAAAACACATAGTGTAAATGTTAAAATAGCTGCATCAAAATAATTGTCTGGAAAATTTAAAGAATGCAGGTCCATTTCTTTTAATTCTATCCATGCTTTTGAGTGTTTTTTTCTTGCCTGATTTAACATTTCCTTGCTTGCGTCAATTCCAGTAACATAGGTGCCTTGAGGAAAATGGGGCAGGTCAAGCCCAGTTCCAACAACAGCAGAAAGAATTTTATCTCCTGGCTTGAAATCAAGGGATTCAATAAACGGTTTTTTAGGGACATGCCAGTATCTTCGCATTACTTCTTCATATTTCTCTGCTCCTTTGTCATAAATTGTTTTTGTTTCTTGTTTCATTTTTCACTCCTTCATCTCTCCTTCTAAATTTTTTTCTTTTTACCAATTCCTACACCAGAATAAAGCATTGAAACAATCAAACCCCCTAGGGGAATTCCAAGATAAACAGAATCCATAATAGTAATATCGTCTATCATAGAAGAATCGTGTTCATATGTTTTTAAGTCTTGGCGGTATTTTTCTAATCCTCTAAGATTTTCTTCATTTGAATATTGGCTTTTTAGTGAGCTTATGGATTCTTCAAGGCCTGAAAATAAATTAGGATCTCTGAGGTTATAGGAAGTATTAAGAATCTTAGAAATTTCTGATCTAAAATTAATTTCTGAATCATGCAACTCCTGAATACTTTCGTTCATAATTGGCTTTACTAACTTTGAATGAGCCTCTTTTCTAAGTTCCATAGATTTAGTCATCCCTTCACACAAGAGAAATATAGAAAGCATTGTTCCTGCTGCACTTATTACTAAGCTTTTCTTATTTTCTTTAACATAATTTTTAATTTTTGAGGTTAGTGTCATTTTCACTCCTATTAAATCACTACAAACCTCCATTATAAAAGCTTATTTCTTAAAAATTACTTATTTTAAGGAAAGATTTATAAATAATTACTTATTATAAGTAATAAGGTTAAAATGGCAGAAGTGCGTTTGGACAGCAAGGACAAGAAAATCTTAAATGAGCTGCAGGAAAACTGCAGGCAGACAATTGCTGAAATAGCAAAAAAAACAAAGCTTCCAAGAGATGTTGTTGTTTACAGGATAAAAAAATTAGAAGAGGAAGGGGTTATAAGGCAACACCATACAATGCTCGACCATTCTAAGCTTGGCTTTCCGTTATATGCTTATGTACTTTTTTCTTTGTATAATATTAAGCCGGATGAAGAGGTAAGGTTTGTTAATTTTTTGAAGGGACACAGGCAGATAATCTATGTTGCTAAGAACTCAGGAAAATATGATTTTACAATAGGGGTTTGTGCTAAGGATTATAAGCAGTTTGATGACATAATAAGGGAGATAAGGCAGAAGTTTGCAAATGCAATAAAAGATATTGAGGCATTGCCTACTGTTGAAGAATTTAAATATGACTGGATGGTTGACTTAGTAAATACAAAAGAGGAAAAATGGAAGTAGACGAAATCTTGGAAAAATATGGCAAGAAGATAGAGGAGCAAATAGACACAAATAGGGGTGCGGGGACTAATGAGAGCTTTAGCAGGGAGTATTTGCAGTTTAAAAAAGAGATGGCTCCTGAAATGTCCAAGTATGAGAACTGGTGCAAAAATCTTGGCAGTTCTATAAAAATAAAATTAGCAGAGAAAGATGCCATTAAGATACAAAAATATCTGGACACTGCTCATTTAGATGTAGAGCCTGGGCAAGTCATGGCATTGGCGTTTATGGCAATGCTCCTGACTTTTTTTGCTGGCTTGATGTTTTCAGTTGCCCTTTATCTTATTTTAGGAACTTTCCCAATACTGCTTATCTTTTTAGTGCTGATTTCTTCTGCTTTTTTGTTTTACTATTTTTACAGCATGCCTGCCAGGCTTGCAAATAAATGGAGGTTAAAGGCAAGCAGCCAGATGGTGCCATGCATACTGTATGTTGTTGTTTACATGAGGCACACTAGCAATTTGGAAAGAGCCATAAGATTTGCTTCCCAGCATTTAACTGCTCCCCTCTCCCTAGATTTTAAGAAAATATTCTGGGATGTTGAAACAGGGAAATTTTCAACTATTAAAGAGAGTCTGGACCACTATCTTGAAACTTGGAGAGGGTATAGCTTAGAGTTTATAGAAAGTTTTCATTTAATTGAAAGCTCTTTGTATGAGCCGAGCGATGACAGGAGAATAGCTACTCTTGAAAGAGCCTTGCAAGTTATACTCGATGGGGTTTATGAAAAAATGCTTAAGTACAGCAGGGAAATCAGAAGCCCTCTAACAAATCTTTACATGCTCGGAATAATTCTTCCAACACTTGGCCTGGCATTGCTGCCCCTTGCCTCTACTTTGTTAAATTCTGAGATACCTTTTTTCCAGTGGTATCATGTTGTTGTTCTTTTCAATTTGATAATTCCTTTTTTTGTATTTTACATGACTACTGAGATTTTGCTTAAGAGACCGGGGGGACATGGAGAATCTTCTATATTAGAGCTTAATCCATTATACCCCCAATACCAAAGCAAAAAGCCATATTACACTGCTTTTCTTTTGTGCTTTCCTTTGTTTTTAATAGGAATACTGCCTTTTATATTCCAGTTCACCCCTTTTCCTGAGTTGGTTGGCCTGCAGAAGGATTATAGCTTTGCCGAAGTGGGGCTGGGTTTTTTAGGGGATATGAAATTTTTTGGTTTTCAGGTGACTGATAATGGAAATATTGTTGGACCGTTCGGTCCTCTTGCAATTTTGCTGAGTTTGTTTGTTCCTCTGTCAGCTGCTCTTTTCTTTTCAATAGCATATTCAGCTAAAACTAAAGAGCTGATTAAAGCCAGGGAGCAGAGCAAGGAATTAGAAAAAGAGTTTACAAGCTCTTTGTTCCAGCTGGGAAACAGGCTTGGAGATGGTCTGCCTGCTGAAATGGCTTTCGCAAAAGTAGCTGAATCCTCAAGAGGAACTGCAACAGAGGATTTCTTCAGAATTGTTAATGTTAATCTGCATCAGGCAGGCATGTCTCTGGAAGAGTCAATTTTCAACGAAAGAAGAGGAGCTTTAGTTTACTATCCTTCTTCTCTGATAAAAATGTCCATGAAGATACTAGTGGAGAGCGTTAAAAAAGGCCTGCAGATAGCGGCAGTAAGCCTGATGTCCATTTCGCAGTACATAAAAAACATAGACAGGATAAATGAAAGATTAAGGGATTTGCTTGCAGAAGTTGTTTCTGACATGAAAAGCAACATGACTTTCCTCGCTCCTTTACTGGCAGGCATTGTGGTGGGATTATCTGCAATGATAACCATTATTTTAAACAAGCTTCAGGCAATTGCCAATATGGGCGGTGATGCCCAGTTGAGTGCAGGAATAGATATAGGCTCGTTAACAGAGATATTTAATGTTCAAAACATGATTTCCCCTTATTTCATGCAGGTAGCAATAGGTGTTTACATCATAGAAATCGTTTTCATTCTTACAGGCACGCTAGTTACAGTAGATGTGGGAGAGGACAAGCTGAAAAAGATGTATGATACTGCCAATAACCTTAAATTTGGGGCTATTTTGTATGTCATTACTGCTTTCCTGTCTATCTTGGTATTAGGCATACTGGCTGCTATTGTGTTAAATGGAATTGCAACTTAATTGCTTTTCAAGGAATTGTACCTTTTTTGGTAGACTTCCCTTCTTTTTTCTAATCCTTTCCAGAATGCAGAATGAGAAAAACCATTTCTTATGAACATAGCATCTGTTGTTAATTCTTCAAAAGCCCTTATAAAAACTTGGTTGTCTGGGCTTTGCAGACCTGCAGTCCGTTTTATATCTCTGTCTTTGAATCCTGGATAAATCTTAGCATACTCTTTTGCTTCTTCTTTAAGATCTCTTGGAAGGCGCGCATATCTTGGAACCTGCCTGTGGAAAAAATCAGTAATGCCATGCTCTATTGAGCAGCTTTTAAAATGTTTTTGAGCATATCTTGCTGCTTCCCTTAACTCCACATAAGCGTATACAAACGCCTTATCGTTTCCTTCTTCGATTATTGCAGTTCGTTCGCTTAAATCCTTTATATTATCCCCGGCCATATTTTTTTAAATTAGTTAGATTTATTAACATTTATATTTTAAGCTATATATGAAAAAAAGGGATAAAAGAGGCATGGAGTTAATGATAAATACTTCTGTGGTAATTGTATTGGCTATCTTAACTGCAGTTGTTTTATTAGTCTTCTGGGACATACAGACAGGCAGGTTTTCCGGTTATATTAAAGAACTAATGGGGAAGTCAAATGTGGATAGTGTCATAGCTGCATGCAACAGCTTTGTTTCAAGAAATGCAGCCTATGAATATTGCTGCGCCGAGAAAACAGTAAAATACGAATTAGAGGATGGGGTAAAGGAAGAGCAGCTTACCTGCTTTCAGCTTTCAAGCATGGAATTCGGCTCAAGGATGGAAAAAATGGAGTGTGAAAATGTTTGCGAGTAAAAAAGGAATGGAGATAGAGGCAATTGGGAAAATACTAATGATAGTTGCAGCCCTTGTTTTTGTAATAATCCTGATTATTGTTTTGAGCGGCAAAGGCAGTTCGGCATTGAATTATATAAAAGATATATTCAGGTTTGGCTAAAATGAATAAAAAAGGCGATCAGCAAATGGCTACGGGCAAGATTATTACTGCTCTTTTAGTTGTCTTAGTTATAGTAGTCCTTTTATTTTTTCTTATTAGCTCAGATATGAGAGGAGTTATTTACAATCTTTTGCCTGATTTTATAACCGGCAGAACTCCTGTAAACCTGACTGTTGAAGCAGTAGTTATTAATACCAATGTTTTGGTTTTGATAAATGACGGGGAGGGGAGATGCATAATAGACAAAGTGATTCAAAGCCAGGAGAACAATGACCTGACTAATTATGGATTAAGGGAAAATCAGCTTATTCAAAGAAGCGGGTCAAATGAAAAAGACTGGAATCCAGTTAAGATTTCTTATCAGGGTAATTTTGTGGATAGAGTGACTAATTATATGCAGCTTCCTGAGAATAAAAAGCTGGAGGATGTAACAATAAGGCTTCAAAGAATAGAGCAGGATTTATTTGTTGCATGCAGCACAGATGCGAAAGATTTTAAGAGTGCGACTATACAGGGAAGCCAGGTAACTTTGCTAAAAGAAGATGAGTTTAAAAGATGTTTAATCTACGAATCTAAGGCCAAGCCTATTTTGGAGCATTATTCTATTGATAAAAAGTTAATTGGAGGGTCTAAACTATATAAGTTAAGTATTGCTGGGCAGTGGGGGTTTGTGGAAATCCTTACAACTGAACAAAAAGAAGAAATAGCATTAGTTCAGGAGTTAGAAGAACTGAAGCCACTCTCAAGAGATTTTGCTCTTTATTTTGCAGGATTTAATGTAGATCTTTGCAAGGCAAAGGATACCGATGTATGCGACCCCCCTGAAGATAATATAAGGAATATTAATACTTATTTAATAGAATTGGCAAAACCGGATAGCGATGCAGGTCTTTTACTTGCAGAGATACGTGATATCGCAAATAAAAAAAATTCAGACAGCGAGGAGTGGGGTATTTATTTCACTAATATCTTAGAAGGGGTAAACAAAAAGAGTTTTAGAGCAGTAGAAACAACTTATGCAGAAAAGCAAAATTTGGACGAGGGATTTCATTTGTGTGATAATGGAAGATGTTATGTAAGAAAGGGGGTAGATGGAAAGACATATTACTATAGCGGAGGAAAGTATTATACAACAATAAATCCAAAATCTGAGTTTAAAAGCCCTTATTTGGGTATGACAGATAAAGAAAGATTAGCACTTTTGAATTTAGAGACAATTAAATCAGATTTAGAAAAGGAGTGTTAAAAATGAATAGCAAAAAAAGCGAAACTTTTTTGACGGGGCATGTTATGAACCTTTTACTTGCTGTAATGGTAATTTTAGTTTTAATCTACCTCGCTGTCAGGCTGATTTCCATTTACTATAATCAAGATGTCCGCAGGGCAGCAGATATTTTAACAGTTATAGACCAGAAAATAAGCTATTTTACTGGAGGCAGTTACACTGGAAATGAAATGAAATTTTTGGTTTACCCTCCTAAAGAAGGCGACTGGTTTTTAGTAAGTTTTGAGAGAAGTTTTTTTCCTGAAAAAGAGTGCGTAGGAAGATATGAAAAATGTTTGTGCATTTGTCAGGGAGTAGATTGTAAACCTTCTTCACTTGGACCCATCAGCACTTGTACTCATGTAACTTGCCCCGGAGCAAAAGCATGCAAGGGATTTAATGGCATTTCTGTTGAAGGTGATTATATCAGCAGTATGACTGCAAAATATCCAGAAGACCCTGTAAAGATTAGTACAGACTATCCTAATACTTTTGAGATTCTTGGCCAGTCCCAGGAGCTAAAATTAACTAAATCAAATGAAGAAACAAAAATAAGCGCAGTAAGATGAAAAAGAAAGCTGAAATTGAAACTCTTGTTAAGGTAGTGTTATGGGTATTGTTTATTTTAATTGCCTTGGTGGGAATTTATTTTTTAGCAAAATTTTTAACTGCGTGAAGGCTATGAAAATGATGGATAAAAAAGGGATAACCTGGAGTGTAAGGACAGTTGCAGAATTAATAGCCATGATTATAGTTTTTGGAGTGGCTTTGATTTTTTTGAGCGGGTTTAAGCCTTACGAGCAGGTGGATAAAAAAATCTGCCATGAGTCAGTTGTTTATAAGGCAACTGTTCCAGACCCCGAGGGAACGAAAGTGGTGAATATTCCGTTAAACTGCAAGACAGAGAAAATCTGTTTTGCTGCAAGTGTTTTGGATTCTCCTTTAAAATGGGATAATTGCAATGACCATTATCAGGGAGAGGAGTATGATACCATAAGAATAGGGGGCAGCAGTGTGGAAGAAAGAAACAAAGAAATCAATAAAGTAATTGCAGAGAAAATGGCTGAGTGCTGGAGCATGATGGGCGAGGGAAAACTAAGTATTTATTCTAGAAAAACTACCTATGATGCAGTATACTGTAATATCTGTACAAGATTCGCGTTTGGACAAATATTAAGCGGGAAGATTGGTGGGGAGGTAAAAGGAACTCAAGATTATCTTCTTTCCAATATAGTTCCTAATACAAAAAAAACTTACTGGCAGTATATTACAAACAGCGAATCCAATTACATGTATGGCTATAATAAAGAAGATAAGATAACAACTGCTCCGAAGGCAATTGTTTTTATGGAGTCTGACAAATCTTCATTTTTTAGTTGGGCTGGTATTAGTGTAGGAGGGTTTGCAGGGGGGCTTATTGGTGTGGCAGTTGGGCCTCTGGCTACTGTAGGCGCAGGGGTTGGGATGGTTTTAGGAAGAGATTTAGGGCATGCTCTTGACAAATATTTTACAGGAAATATTCCAAGAGTTTCAAGCATGACTCTTGTAAACTATGACAGAGAAGGATTAAAAAAAGAGAAGTGCACTTCTTTTGAAGGGCAGATTAGTTAAGTTTATAATATTTCTTTAACTTGTTCTTTTATGAAAAGAGGCTTATTGCATAGCAAAAAAGGAGCAGAAGATTTTTTGAACAGTAAGGTCGCATTTATTGTTTTAAATGTTATTTTTATTGCTCTTATGCTTTTTTATCTTTTAAGGGTTCAGAAAGGAGCAAGTTTAATTGAGCAGACTTATGCCAAACAGATAGCACTGATAATTGACCAGGCAAAGCCAGGGACTTCTTTGAACATAGACATTTCTGAATTATACAGCTTAGCTGATAAAAACAACTTTGGGAGAGAAGGAACTGTTAAAATAGATTATGCGGCAAAGAAAGTTATTGTTAAAGTAGCAGATGGAAGAGGATATTCTTTTAATTTTTTCAGCAATAGTGTTATTATGTGGAGTGTGGATAAGAAATCCCAAAAACTGAATATTGAGGTGAAAGAAAATGTTTAGGAACAAAAAAGGGGATGATAGGTATATTTCTTTCTGGCTTTTTTTAAATTGGGGTTTGATTCTAGGAGCAATTGTAGTTATGGTTCTATTGTTTTATGGGGCTAAAATGGATGTAAGAGAGGAGGAAGCTAAAATTATTGGCTTGAAGTTGGCTGACTGCCTTATAGACAGCGGAAAGTTTAATGATACGTTTTTGTCAGAAGATTTTAATATTTTCAGTTCATGCGGCTTAAATCGGGATGCAATGTGGAACGGGGATTATTTTTTCAATGTTTCTGTTTTTCAGGACGGGCAGTTAAAGAAGGAGAATGTTACAGGAGTTGCTGATTTTGAAACTCTGTGCGAATTAAGTAAAACTTCGAAAGGGGATTTTCCTTTGTGCTATGAGGACACTTTTCATGCTGATAATGGATTTGATATAAAAGTTTATACAGCCTCAAACCAGGCAGGGTTAAAAATATGAAAGGCAGAAAAGCACAGTCTATAGGCTCTGGAATAACGTGGATGGTTGCTACTCCTATAATCTTCTGCATTTTAGCTTTGTTCTTGCTTATATCTCTGGCTTCCTATGCTGCAGATAAGAAGGGAATAACTATAACTAAAGGCGATATGTTTGCGGAAAAGCTGATTTTAACAAAAAAATTAGTAGGGTTTTTAAATAAGCAAGCTGGAGAAGCACAAACTGTTAAGGATTTGATTTTGCAGGCAGGTGTTGGAGACGGGGAGAAAGAAAGAATAAAATTATTTAGGGCAGAGGCAGGGGCGTTTATTGAGGAGGTATTTGGTAGCGGGTGCAAAAAGTATTCTAGGTCTTGGATTAGAATTTACAAAACAGCAGACGAGACTGGCTGGGATCGTTACACAAATTATGACTCATTAAAATGCATTATTGGGGGGAATGGGGGTATTTATTGCGATCCAGACAATAGCAATGCTTTTGTAGTAAACTTTTTAGCAGATTCAGATAAACTAATTGTTTTATGCGGGGATAAGGGGTAAAATGTTAATGAAAAATAAAAAAGGAATGACTTTAACAATAGGAATATTAGCGATAGCAACTGTAGTTTTATGCACTTATGCGTTGTTTGCATTTAATTTAAGAATAGCCAAGTTGAACCAAAAAGTCGAGATAGCAAGCCTTGAGAATGTTTTCATTATTGAAGAAGTATTAAACTATAATGTTAATAACATGATGGAAAAATCATCTGGGGGGAGTACAGAGGAGTTTATTTCCAGCTTTAGGCAGGAGCTTTTTAAATACAAAAGCGGCGGGGAGTATGTGCCTTATCAGCTAAGCCAGGTGGAAGGGCAGCTTACTCCTGAAAATGTCAGAATTGAAAATGGCAAGGTATTTCTTACCCTGACTTTCAAGATAGAAGGGGATGTTAATGACAAAGTATATGCTTCTTATGCTTATACAAAAATCTTTGAAAAAGAAATTGAAAACATTTAAAAAATTATTTTACTTTGCTTACTTGATAAAAAAGGGGGTGAAAAATGCCGAAAAAAAATCCTATGCCTCTTATAGAAAAAATTTTAATTGCTATTGGAGTAGTCATCCTTGTTGCCTTAGCACTAAGAATCTTTGGAGTATTCTAGAATGGATATAATCAGGATTTTTCCACCACTTGTGGAATTTGGCGTTATTGCACTAATTGGGCTAAAGACCTTAAACACAAAGTGCTTTAATCCAATTGATATAAACCTCTCACTAGGCGCATTAATCTTTTCAATAATTGTTGAAATATACTTAATAGGAAGAAATAAATGATTGAAAACATTTAAAAATCAGCTATCCCTTGAGTATTCAATAGGAAAAAGGAGGTAAAATGAAGAAACTAGTGAAAAACAAAAAAGGCGCAGAGATGACTGTTGGAACAATTATAGTCATAGTATTAGCCCTAGTTGTGCTTGTAGTCTTGATTGTGGGATTTACTGGAGGATGGACAAAC
>Ga0154703_151_pt1 | contig 15261 bp, 15 predicted proteins | sample Rifle2008BG13ft_FD_105563 | JGI IMG/M metagenome (GOLD analysis project Ga0154703, IMG submission 105563) | Candidatus Pacearchaeota archaeon RBG_13_36_9
TGTAAATTCTCTTCACACCTCAGAGAGCTTGAAGCACACTGTAGGCAAGTATCTTCCAGAGATAGACAAAAGAGTTGAATTGATTGAAAATGGAATAAACCTAAATCTGTTTAAAAAAGTTAAGCCGGGAAAAATATTGGATTTAATTGAAGGGAAAATAAACAAAGAGGATAAAATCTTATTATATCCTCATAGACCCGACCCTTCTAAAGGAATTTATCAGGCATTAGAATTAGTGAGGAGGTTAGTGTTTAATGAAGATATAAGAAATATTAAAATTTTAGTACCTAGATACATTGATGAAGATCTAAATAAGGATTTAGAGACTCACTACAATAAAATCAGAGAAATCGGGAAAAAATTGAATATAGAAAATCACATAGTGTTTCATAAGTGGGTTCCCTACGAATTAATGCCAGAGTATTACTCTCTTGGAGACTTAACCTTATCTATAGGGAATTTTATTGAAGCATTTGGCTCAAACGTAGGGTTAGAATCGCTTTCTTGTGGCACTCCAGTAATCATGTCTCTTGTCGGAGGCCAAAGGTATACCCTACCAGAAGATATTATTCCAAAAGTCCCGTATAATGATCTAAACAGAACAACAAAGATCGCTAAAAATATACTCTTAAAAAAAGACCGATTGAATAACAAAAAAATTAGGAATTTTATTAAAAACAAATTTTCTTATGATAAGATGTTAAAAGAATATGAAAGAGTTCTACTAAGTACCGAAGTATCTAAACCTTTACCAATTAAATTTTCAAAAGTAGATATAGAAAAATCAGATCTGATAATCTCTCCTTGGTGTTGTTTAACTCGTTTGGGGGTGTACAACGATTATGAATATGGCTACTACCCCTTAAGTAAAAGATTACTCCACATATTAACAAAAGAAAAAGAATTTTCTTTTAAAAGTCTTAAAGAGGATGCAATAAAAAAAGAAGTAATGATTCTGTTTGAAAAAGGTATCCTTGTAAATAAAAATAGGTGAATTACTTCTTTTCCCCAATGAAAAAATAATAATCAAATACTCCTTCGGGAGTTTCTAGGGCTATTTTCCCACTTTTAATTTCTTTAAAAAAAGTATTAAATTCGGGATAGATATGCCTATCAATAACGATAAATTTACCCTTTTTCATTAAGGCACCACTAATCTTTTTAAGTATGCTCATCATCTTTTCTCCCTTAAAGTAATCTAAAGACATGGTTTCAAAAATGACATCAAACTTTTCACTAATTTCTTCTTTTGTTAAATCAATTGATTTAAATTTTGCATTTTTTAAACATCTTTTTCTTTTTGCTATATCTAATTCTTTATTAGATATGTCCATAAGAGTTAAATTCTCATAACCCTCATTTGCAACCCCTTCAGTTACGATACCTGTTCCAGCTCCGAGGTCTAAAATTTTAGCCTCTTTTCTGATTTTTAATTTTTTTAAAAAGCTAACAATAAATTTTCTCATTTCTTTATTTTGAGGGATAAAGCTCTCGTAATTTTCGGCTATAGAGTTATAATAGTTTCTATAGTCTTCAGAAGAAGGATCTAATATGAAGAAATAATCTTGAAAATATCTTCTATACCAAAAAGCCTCGCCATTAACCAACAACTTAATAAAAATTATTTTTTTGTCTAAATTAATTCTTACCCACGAAGGTCTTTTATTATTACATTTATCTGCCTCTATTAGTGGTTGTTCTTCTACTCCCTCCGATCTATAAGTTTTATTTAAAGATAGCTCTTTATCCATAAAGAGTTAAATGGAGGGGGGTTTTTAATCTTTTTCCCCTGCTCTATGGTAGTAAGGCCTTACGATGTTGTGGAGCAGAAAGTTGAAGAAGAGTAAAGAAAGTTGAATCGCTAGGTTTAAGAGTTATATTTGATAATAAAATAAAAGTCTATCATAAATATTCCGGATTTATTAAAGAGTTAAAAAGATACTATAGATTTGGCCAGGGGGCAATAAACATCAAGTATTACAATAAAGAATTATTTTTCTCGGAATTCTCACCTAAGGCGCTATTTAAAAATCTATTTACATTCCGTTTTGGAAAAATATCACTATCTGAATTTTTTTATCAATTAACCAAGCTTATTTTTTACACGTTAGGATATTACTCTGGTAAAAAACATTATTTTAGAGAAATAAAATCCAAGCAATTAATCATTCCAAAAAACTCATTCACAAGCCGATTCATTTATCTTAAATGTATTCTTTTTTGAATCTAATGTTGTATTTAGTCCAAGAGGTATTGTTGCTTGAGGATCTGTATGTCCAATATCGACTCCAAATAAAATAGGGAAATTATAATCTTTAGTATTATCTAATATAATCTCTTTAAATTTTTCTTTTTCTTCTTGCGAATATTTAAATGGTCTCCCAACAATAAGCCCCTTTATCTCATTAAATATCCCCGCTAATTTCAGGTCCGCCAGCATAGCATCTACTTCTGGTAAGGGTTCTCCTATATTAAATTCAGATCCTTCTGGAGTCTCTATAAATAAAATTTTCCCCTTATGAGAAGGCCAATATTTTGTTCCAATTAAGTGAACTATTGAATGAAGGCATCCCCCGATAATCTCTCCTTCTGCATAACCTTCTCTAAGCCAAGTATAACCCTGATTGTCTACTAACCTTCTAGGCCTCTCTAAATCTTCTTTTTGCATCCAATCAAGAGTTTCATCTGTCCATTTTTCGGAAGGGTTTATCTTACCTATGACCCTCCCACGGATAGCCTTATTGAAACTCTCTAACGTATAATTAAGAGGTTTTGGAAACTCCCCAAATTGGGTCATAATACAAGGACCATAAAAGGTTACAAGGTTGGACTGGCTGTTTATTGCATAATGAAGGACACTAATGTCTGAGTAACCTACTAAAATTTTAGGGTTTTCTTTTATTTTTTTAAAATCTAGATATGGGAGGGTTTTATTTATAGTATTCCCCCCTATTTCGCAAATAATCATTTTTATTTCTTTATCTGTAAATGCATCCATTATATCTTTTGCCCTCTCCTGGGCAGGAGCGGATTCCCATCCGTTATTTTTTCTGGTTGTAGAAAATTCCTTAATGCTAAATCCTTCAGAGTTTAGGAAATTTATTGCTTTATCTAACCTATGAGGGAATAAGTTTGCAAGCCCCGCTGAAGGTGCTATAATGGCTATTGTGTCTCCTTTTGATATTTTTTTAGGTTTTATTAAAGTCATGTCAGTAATCAGTTAAGGATATTTAAAAATTTAATTGAAAAAGAATTTAAATAGTTACTATTTGATAGGGGTATATTTTAGTTGAACAATCAAAGAAACTACTAGAATGCCCTACCGAAATAGCTCACTTAAAGCGGATTCTCCTGAAGAGATTCCTTATTCAGAAAAAACGAAAAAGCGCGTAGATTCCGAAAGTAACAAATAAAATTTGGGTTGAAGATAGCTAAAAGATATCATCTTAAATTATCTGGTGGGAGTGATTTTCATGATGAAAAGCTCATTCCACAAAACAAATTAGGCTTTTTGGATATTGAGAATGAGAAGCTAACGGTTCTCAAAGACTAAATTAAGATTACGCATCTCCTTTTCTTCTATAAATCCATTAATAATCTGCTGTCGAATCATAATAGTTTTCATAGTCTTCAGAGGCAGGATCGGATGTAAGAAAGATTGAATCGCAAGGTTTATATAGCTCAACTGTATAATTATACAGTAAAACTATATGATTAAAATGATGACTGAAAACGAGAAAAAGATATTCAGGTTTTTATTGGCTAATTTTAATGCCGACTTCTCTATTAATGAAATTGCAAGGGCCTGTGGATTGTCTCCTAACGGCGCCTATGAAATCTTAAAAAAATTTGAAAAAAAAGGCGTTTTGCTGCCTAAAAGAATAGCTAACTTAAAAGCATATAAGATAAATTTTGATAGCTTAGAAGCAAAAAAGACCCTGGAGCTTGCCCTTATCCCAGATTACAGCCTATCTAAGATAAAGTATAGATATGAGGACTTAAAAAGTCTTGAAAAAATATCCCAATTGTGCATAATATTTGGCTCCTATCTAACAAAAAAAGACCCAAATGACCTGGACATTCTTTTTGTCATTAAAAAAGCAGATTATAAAAAATATGGGGAATTGCTAGAAAAAGCTAAAGAAACTGTACCTTTTAAGATTCATGACATTATCCAAACTAAAGAAGATTTAGTTGAAAACCTCAAAAAGCAGGATAAAGTTATAAAAGAGATATTGGCTAAAGGGGCAATTTTATGGGGCCAGGATTTTTTAATCGAGGTGATTAAGAATGTCTCTGAAAGATAAACTGGACAAATGCTTCAAAGAAGGCAGGGAAGGAGGAGAGAGGCATAAGGGATTAAGAAAAATTGAGCCTAGCCAGAAGCTAATTGACCAGCACCTGAAAAAAGCAATTCATAATTTTAGTGCGATTTCAGACTGTCAAAAACCACAGGTCAAAGACCTGTGGCATGTTAATGCCACAGCAATGTGGTTTTTGAGCATGCTCAGAATTCCATACTCCTTCTCCCCTCTTCAACCACACGTTAAAAACGTGTGGAATTCTGACATTTAAAAAAATGGGCTATTCTGACTGGTCTGCAAGCGCAGCTTTTTATTCGCTTTACCACTGCCTGCTTGCTTTGCTCGTTAAATTTGGCTATCAATCAAGGAATCAGTCATGTACATTTGCCTTTGTTGAAGAACTGATTAATGCCAAAAAAATATCCATAAGCCTGGAAGATCTAAGGAGTATCTTTGACAAGGATGTTGAAGAAAACCTGGCTCACAGCGAAAAGATACTGGACATCCGTGAGAACATGTAGTATTCTTTTAAAACTTCTATGGAAGAAGAGGAATTTGACAAGCTGCTTAAAAGAACAAAAACTCTTTTTGATAAGTTAAGAAAACAGATAGAAACAGAGTAAAAAGCTTGTGGAACAAAAGGTTGAAGATTAGAAAGAACTAATAATGAAATCTCTTTTCGTATTCTGGATGGCTGAACCACTCGAGAATCGTGCTTATTATTTTAACTTCGTTTCCAACTAAGGTATAAACCAGCCTCCAATAATTTGGAAGATTATATTTCCACAAGTTTGTTAGCTGGTACTTTTGTACATACGCTCTTGGCCATAGCTTTTTAGGCACCCTTATCCCGCAATAGGGATTTTCTCTTAAGTCATTAATTGCGCGATTGATAAATTCAAACAGCTGCTTTTCTTCAAATTTCCCCTCTTTTAATTCAAGATAGGCTCGCTTAATTTTTATGTCCGCAAATGCAACTTCTTTTATTTTGTTCATGTGATTATAAGCCCTTCAGATTCAAGCTTTCTTATTCTTTCTGGATTCCAAATCCAGATTATGCATCCGTCTCGGTCAATTATTATTTTTCCGGACTCTTTCAGATAGTCAAGTATAACTAAAAAAGTTTGGTACATCATTTTTTTAGGAAGCTTTTTCCATAGCTGATACTTGCCGCATTCGGTTGAATACTTGGCTATAGTTTTCTCTACCATAATCACACTTTCTAAAGTTGGGCTGTGCAATATTTGATTTCTCATTTTGTTTGTATTATATAACTATATATAATAACCTATTTAAATTTTTCGTCAGACAATTAATCAGAAAGTGGATGAATACTAGAAAGGGTTAAAAACTCCTGTTTCTATATCGGTTTATCCTAAAGGGAGAAAGAGTTCTTTGATAATGGAGCATTTCAATTTTAGAAAGATGAACCCTATTTTTTGGGATAGAATACCATCTTTTAGAGAAAATGAAGCTTATAAAACTTCATGTACAACTAATCGCGGAACAATTAGCAGCGCCCTCGGAGACATTGAAACAAGGATAAGCCAAGCTAGCTGGAGAGAACATCGGCAATTAAGAGGGGAGCTGATTAAGCTTTCTAAAAAGATACAGGGCTCTAAACTGTTTAGAGATGATAGGCTGCCCATATGGGAAAAGCTACAAGCACAGTTTGATGCCCTTAAAGGTGCAGAGGACGCTTTAGAGCAAAGATTAGAAGAAGAATATGAAAGACGCAAGTTAGACATGAAAAGCAACAGGGAAGCTGTATTCACAGATATAAAACTGCCTGAATTAAGATTAGAAAAGCCAAAACAAACAGAAAGAGAGCGCGTAAGCATAACTACTGACTTAAAACCCCTTTTAGATATTTATCCCTTAATATTCCCTGAAGGCAGCGAGTTTCGGGCACAGCAGATACAATACATGGCTATGTGCTATGAGGGTGTGACTCATGGAAAGGATGTGGTGATAGAAGGACCAACAGGACTAGGAAAGACTAGAGGATTAATTGGCGCCTCACTCCAAAAAATTATGAATAATCCAAAAACAAGGATGTTATACACTACTAGAACTGTCGCACAAGTTAATAACATAATGAGAGAGGTAAAAGAAGTCCTTTCCAATGCATCTCTTGAAGGAATTGATGCTACCCTCCATCTAGGCACTGGAAGCATAAAGTCCCTTGCCTGCAATTCTTTTGATCCTGATATCAGGGATGATGAAGACCAATGTAATCCCTGCTCTGAAGACTTGAAAAGAACCAGATTCAGAGATACTCCTGAATCTGAAACTAGAGTAGTAGACTTGGATTTTTTAAGGGTGGTCAGAAAGGACGGAAAATGCCCGCTGCCTGTATTCAGGAAAAAAAGTGAAAGCTCAAGGATAACTGTAAGCCCTTTTGCTTACTTGTTTGATTCGTTTTGGGTGTCCAGGTATTTTGGAGCAACCGAACCAGAAGATAAGGTTCTCGTAATAGATGAAGCCCATAACTTCTTGGAAGATTTAAGCTCGAAACCTTATCTCCAATTTAATATTGGAGCTCATAAGAGGCTTGGCTTCTTTGAAAGAGAAAATCGCATCTCCAATTCTTATAACCTGGAGTCAATAGTTGATAGTATAAGAAAGGGATTAAAAAAATATCCCTTAGAAACAAAGATAGGAGGAGTAGGCATTTGGGAAGCTTTTACTTCTTTGCTTGCAATTGAAAATCAGCTAAAGGAAGGCATTGCAAGATACTGGGACAAAGAGCATGTTGTATCTGAGGGCCAAGAAAACGGATCTAAGACTTATATAATCGCAGAAAACGACATGGTCAATTTTGTAAACTCCTTAGGCAAAGGTTTCCAGGAGAATCTCTCTAAGATAAAAGCAATAATCGAGTTGCATAAAGAAGAGATTGCAACAGAAGATGAGCAGATTAGAAGAAAAATAGAACCTTCGCTTTGCTCTTACCACCAGATTGTTAGTGCCTTAGAGGATGTTACCAAAGAGCCCTATGGATTCCTCATTACTTCTGATGAAGAAAAAATAAGATTTTACTCTCTGGATCCAAAAAAACGAGCAGAATATGCACTGAAAGACTTTGGCTGCAAAATATTCACAAGTGCAACCCTTTCGCCTCCAGAGGATGTGGCTTATCTCCTGGGATTGGAAGATTGCCTTCGTTCAAAAATTCAGCCAGTATTCAGAGACGAAAATTATCTTCCAATAGTTATTGCAGGAGTCAATTCTTCAAGAAAAAAAGATTCTAACGCAGGATTTACAAAGGAAGAGCAGGAAGTTCTTCAAGAGCTGTTTGTTAGGGCAACACGTGAAGGCAGGGGGAAGAATATTGGAGTTTTTTGCACAAGCAACAACGCAGTAATTGATGTGCATTATATATTGCAGGATTTAAAAGATGCTACAAGAGCACTTATTTTGACATATGTTGATTCCACTACGAATTCAGATGACTCTTATGCAGTAAGATTAAACGACATAAAGGACGATTATGAAGAAGCATGCAGGAGGGTTAATGCCTCGGAAGAATTAAGGGTAAACCCAAGTGTACAGAATAAAATTGATGTTTTTAAGAAAATGGGGGGGTTGGAACAAACAGCCATACTTTTAGGAGTACAGGGGGGAAGGTTAAGCGAAGGAATGAACTATGTTAGAGATCAGATGGAGATGGTTATTGCAGTAGGGCTTCCTTATCCTAATTCTGCATCAGACATAAAAATAAACGAGGTTAAAGCAAACTATTTTTACATGAAATTGGGGGACAAAGAATTTGGAGTGGACCTTGCATACAGGCAAAGCGCATTCAGGAAACTCGCCCAGTCCCTTGGAAGGGTGCATAGGCAAATGTCAGACCGAGGAGTTTTAATAATTGCTGACGAAAGAGTGATGGCAATTAAAAATACAGCAAATGAAGGCCATGCAAGATATGAATTCTTAAGTATAAGGAATGCTAAAAATAACCTGCAGATACTTCAAAGGCCTTTTAAAGACCATAAAATCCTTGTTTTTCCTGGAAAAGATCCTAGAGAAGAAAGGATGTTAAAAAATTATGTTTCTTCTGGATTTGCTTCTCCAGAGAGTTTTGCTTCGTTTCAAGAAATGTCAGAAGCCATAAGGAGGTTTTACAAGAATGGTTAAAGCATCAGTTATAATTACTGAGAAAAAGTCTGTTTCAAAGGCAATTGCAAAAGCGTTATTTCCAGAATTATTTGATGAAAGAGATAACTGCGAAGAAGAACACTCAGATATAATCTCCTTAAGAAATCCAAAAGAGGCTGTAGAGGCTCAAAGGAATGAAGAGTTATGCGTTGCAGCGCCTTATAAAGAAAAGGAATTCTTTTATTTCTGCTCAAGCGACTGTGTAAATGGATGCCAATTTGTTGCCTATCACTTAGATTCCATGGGTAGAGACCACGCTTCAGGAACAAGGAGAAAATTAAGGTATCAAAATGAATCAGGAAAGCAGGAGAAACTTATCTTTGAAGATGTAAGTTATTATGTTTTTGATAGGGGAGGGGGAAAAGTGGTTATTATGGATACTCAAGGAAATCCTTTTTCGCACTTTATTGAAAATCTTGGAGAGAAACAAACACTCGAAAACCTTATTTTGAACATTAAAGACTGGGAGTCCCTTGAAAAGATGCTGAAGCTTAAGCCAAAAATAGAGTTCAGCGAAAATAGGGCATACAAAGTAAGAGAAAGGCTGTTCAACAATGTTCTTGCAAAAAGAAAGTTTCCTGACGGGTCTACAATAGATATTGACAGAATAATAGCTGCAACCGATTTCGATGTTGCTGGTTCTTATATCTTCTACTCAGTAATCCAAAAGGCAAATCAGTTTATAAGACAGGGCCAGAGCAGGGGAATTCGAGTTCAAGAGATACCTCCTGAACTTTTATACAGGATGAAACTTCAAAGCATGGACTCAAAAGATATCATGGATGCATTTAATAATTTAATGCCTTTTGATTTTGAAAATGCGCGGGCTGGAGAGATACGTGCATTGTTTGATTTTGTATATGGGTCTACCCTTACTTCTAGCATGCAGAAAGTAGCCTATTCGCAACAGTCCAGATTTAAAGCAAGCATTGGAAGAACAAGATTCCTTGGCTTGAAAACTTTAATAGAAGACTCTACAAGCATTAAAAATGAAGAAGAAAAAAGCCATATTTATTTGGTCTTTAGAGGGCTTAAAGACAAAGAAGGGATAGAAGAAGCATTAAATCAAGGGGACTATGCTCCGCTGCGCATAAACCAAAAAAGAGCGAGAGTCACTCCTTCAAGGCTGCTTAAAAGTTTCCAAGAAAGAGATATTGGGACTCATACAACAAGATGCAAGATACCCAAGATACTAGTTGATTTGGGCTTTGCACAAGAATCTGGGAGTTCTATTTTTCCAACAAAATTTGGTGCAGAGTACTATTCTGTATTATTTCCACATCTTGAAAAAGCAGGTTTTTCAATATCTGACTGGAACCAGGTTCTTCATTATTCTATGGAAGCCATCAGAACTGCAGCTTCTGGAAAAAATGGAAAAGCGGACTCAGACAGAATGAAAATGGCGTTTATGGGCTCTTTTTTAAATGAATTTAAACAGCATCTTGCATATTTAAAAGAAAATTGGGGAGAAATAGTACGTGCAATCCCGCCAAGGGAATACCCCCAAAGAAAAGATGGGCAAGCTAGCAGAGGAAAAATTACAACGCCTCATAATGAGCTTTTGCTTGAAGGTACAGAGTCAGTGCTTTCGTTAGAGCAGATTTCAGAGTTTATGGATTCTCAAGCAAATCAGCCAAAAGGAGCAGCCAAAATGTACAGGCATATTAAACCTACGGAAGTTTATTTTGACGATGCAATACGAAGAGTTTGCTGCATTGACAGAGAGAATGATTTTGAAGTAATCGAGGGAGAAAGCTCAAAGATTCAGGATATGGAAGAAGGCAGTTACACTGTTTTTAAGGCGGAGGTTCCTAACAGCAGGAGGCTTGCAAAATATTCTAAAGGTAATTCCATGGAAAGCTATGAAAAGCTTGAACTTCCAGAAATACCAAAAGCAGACTCTGCACATGATCTGCTATATTTAACAGGAGTTTCTCCTGCTTGCGTTTGTGGGCCTATGGGATTTAGGCTTGTGCAGGAATACAATTTGCCTTGGATACTTACAAGAGACAAGCTGGAAAAACAGAGGCAAGGATTAATAAATCTCCGGTCATTTAGTATAGGGCGAGATAGGTTTGAAAGAGTAGAAAGATACAGTTTCGGAAGAGCACATAACTTTGAAAGCCTGCTTATCACCCTGTTTGAAAAATATGGAGTTTCTTTTAAAGATACTGCAGAACTGGCTGAGCAGTTATATTTGGGAGGCGCATAATGGGAGGATCTTATCCAAGAACTGAAAATGATATTATTGAAAAGGAAAAGATAGAGACAGCTGAAAACAACCAAAGATACCTGGATCATATGAAAGAGTCTATTGGGCATATAATAGATGAGCCGAGAAGAGAAATAATTCCATCGCACTCTAATCTAAAACTACCTGCTGGCATAATCAGGGCTTCAAGAGCGCCTAAATCAGAGATATTAGAAGTCCCGGATCATGGGCAGGTGGATGTTTCTAGAATTGATACTTATATTCCTCCTGCCACTGGACAATCCAAGGGGCCTGGACCAGTTTATGAAGTAATAGCCATGCTGGAGATGAGAAACTCAAAGAATAGGCTGCCTAATTTTGAAATATTTTCCCAAAGAGAAGACATGGCTAAAAAAAGCAGGCCAGAACAGGTAAAAGAATATTTGGATTTGAGACAAGGCATAGCAAACAAGGCTGCAATTGAAACTCAGACAGGAATAAACATTGATATAAGCGCATTAAGCGACCCTGTAAAATCAAGAACCATCCTAAGCGATCCTAGCATAGTTCAGACTTTTTCAAAAGTCAAGGAAATTGGTGTTTCTCCAGCTTATTTTAAAGGAGTTGTGTTGATAGATTTGGAAGGAACTGGCGGTGGAAGAGAGGTAGAGAGAGTGAGAGCAGAGATGAAAGCGGATGTAGAAAATAAACTGTTCACAAGAGCAGCTTACAACACCCATGACAGGTATGTTTACATAAACCAAGATTTGTGCACTCCTTCTTTTGTCAATAATGGAGGGTTGTACCATGAAATGTTTCATGGCTTAAGGTTACAGGAAACAGGGGATATTGGACTTATATTAGGAATCGACAAAAAACATCCTGCAGTACCTGTTATTGAATCCTGTGAAGATGCTGCAGAAAATATAAGAACAGCGAGATTCATGGGGGGAAACAAAGGGTTTAATGAGATCCTCTTTCAAAAATATGGCCTGAATCCTTCTAAATCTGGGAGCTTTGATAAATTTATATATCATGAGAAAGAAGTACCCTTACCAACCAAGGCAGAAGCAATAGCAACATTTCACGAAGTAGACAAAGGGGCTTATGGACAGCTTATGAACGCATTAAAATTCAGGCGAGGCCACCTCGGAGAAGATTATGTTCAAAAAATTCAAAGGTTATCAGAAAATTTCTATCGCGCCTCTGGTTCCAAAGAGGATTTTGTAAGCGGAATTACTGATTCCTTAAAGACGATGGGATTTAACCTTCCTGAAAATACCATTGGAAGGCTAAGGCTTAAAAAGTTTAGTTCATTTACTTTGGAGGAGAGGGTATAAAATGTCACAATTTTTATGGGCAAATGCGCAGCTTTTAGATTTCTGTAAAGATCCCATTTTTAAAGAGGCGTTAGAGTCTTTAGAAAAGAAGAGGATTGAAGAGTTCTATTTTTTCACAGAGAAAGAGCCTACAAATGAAGATTTGGATAGATTGCACAACTTGTGGAAAGATTTATGGGCAATAACCGCAAAATACGTTGAAAAAAATAAGGATAAACTGTTTGAATATGAATTCTCTTACGACTTTTATTATAAGCATCTAGCTGCCAATATTGTAGTTTATTACTTTTTGAAAAATTGCTATAAAGAGGGGGAATTAACTGATTATATAATCAAAAAAATAATGGAAGAGGGTTATTTTTCACGTCCTGATGATAAGGTCCCGAAAATGCGAGATAGCCTACTTCACAAATCTCTTCAGCCTTTGTTTCCTCTTCCGGGCATGAGAAATTATTATCTCGCCATAAAATGGTTTTTTAATGAGAAGACCGAAAAGTACTATTCTGAGGGGCTGCTAAAAGAAATCGCAGAATATGAGGCGCAATTGAAAAACGCAATTGATCCAAAATGGAGAGAGAAGATAGAAAAAGAAAATAGGAAAGTAATAAGAGTGAAAATAAAAATGGAAGAAGAAAGACGAAGATTTCTTAAAAAAGACCCTAAAACCAGAAGAGAATTAGAAAGGCAAGATAAACAAATAGAGGAGATAGTAAAAGGGATGGAAAAAGAGAAGAAAGAGGCAAAGGGTGGAAGTATAAGTTGAGGGTATGATGCCTTCATGAAACAATTGGAGTATAGAACCATTTTTCCCACCCAAAAGGTTTAAAAGATGAGAGTTCTAGAATTTACATGGCAGAGCAGATTGGAATAAGGGCTGCAACGGTAGTAATCCAAGGGGAGAAAGTATTACTTGTAAGTTCAAAATACGGCTGTGAAGAATATTGCCTTTTTCCTGGCGGGGGGGTAGAATTTGGAGAAACTGTAGAAGAGGGAGCCATTCGAGAAACATTAGAGGAAACCGGAATTAAAGTTAAAATTGATAGATTGATTCATGTCAATGAGTTTGTATATAAAAATGATTGGAGTAAACGATCTATAACCCTATTCTTTCTTGCTATACCTCAAGAAAAGTTTACCGAAAATATTTCAACTGATGGCGGCAAAATTAAGCAGATAAAATGGGCAAGTATCTCCGAGCTTAAAGATTTGGATATTCGCCCAAAAATTCTTGCAGAGATTTTAATCAGCTCATTTGGAAAATTTGAAAATATTCCTCTTGAATACAGCGTAGATTTCAAAGAGCAAGGATGAAATGAGATCTAAAAAGATATATTTTGATTTGGATGATACACTTGTAAACACAAGAGAGACTATATTAAAAAGAATTGCCCTTCTTTTAGGAAGATATCCATTAGATGTTGATTCTTCATTTGTTTACAATCTGTTGGGAAATCCGGAAAGAGAGCAGCTCTTAAGCAAAAATAAACTTCTATCTCAAAGTTTTTGGAGCGCCTACGAAAGATTAAGAAAAGATATCACCCCAGACTCCTTCCCAAGAGCAAAGGAAATACTTGAGGGTTTAGTCTCTGAAGGGAAGACTATTGGAATAATCACAAATAATACCTGTTTAAAAACATTAGAAAAATTGAGAGCTGCTAGAATCAGTCCTTCTCTTTTCCGCGGGAATATTTATAGCTGTTCAGAAAACGGGCGCCTTAAACCCTCTCCAGACATAACCATCCATTGCGGGTTGGGTTCTGGAGATTTTGTCTACGTAGGAGATGATATTATTGACTATGAGTTCGCAAGAAATTCCGGAGCAGACTTTTATGGAGTTTGTACTAGGGAGTGCAAAGAAGGAGAATTTATAAAAGCAGGTTTAAGTAAAGCCAGAATCTTTCCTAGCGTTAGGGAAGTTTTTCAAAGATAAACAAAACGATTCAACCCCCATTATTATTTCATCAAAAAGTGCAAAAAGATATTTGTCCAATTTGGCAGACTCTATAGAGCTTTTAAGAGAGACTAGCTCTCTAAAAATGGAGTCTAGATTATTGCTGAAACCTCTTTCCTTAGAAAAAAGCTCAGTCAGATTAACAAAAAGATCTTCAAGTGATTCTAATGAATTATAATCTTGTGCCTTAAAAGGGTTAATATCTGCCCGCTCATAAAAAGAAATAATCCCCTTTTGGATATTTTTTAGATGTTCTAGAGATATCTTATAGTCTACAAAGTCAATACCCATTCTTTTTCTATAAAAAATGAACCTCAATAAAAAATTAATTTTTGATAATATTTCCAAATAGATCTCAAAAATGTCTTCCTTTGGCCTTAACTTTTTTTCTTTTAATTCTTCCCTTAATGACTGAATTTGCCATTTTATTAAAGAGATTATTTTAACTATCTGTTTGTTTATCTCCAAGTTTGTTTTTAAGTCAGAAAATAAAATATTCGCTTTGTTTCTTTCTATCTCTAAAATATCTGCTCCAATCAGACTATCCACAATTTTTTTTATTTTTTTAAATTCTCTTTCAGATTCAAACTGAATATTTATACCAGGAAAGCCTTCAGAATAGACATTATATATTTGTTCCAAGTCCATCTCATCAAATTTCAATTCGAGTACATCTTTATTACTATCAAACTCTTCAATGGAGATTTGAATCGTTTCCCCTATAATCTCTACATTTAATTCTTGACCCTTCTTTACTTCTTTCTGGCGAACCCAATCTTTAGGTAAGCATACCATGAAACTTGATGGTCCTTGTTTAATTACTTTTCTTTTCATGTTCATTTAAATAATGTATATATTATATATACATAATAAATGTATATTGACAGCATTTATATATCTTTGGGTTATTCTTATTCTATGATCTCTATAGGCATAGCAGCGTATAATGAAGAAAGCAGCATAGGGGAATGCCTCTCTTATCTGAAAAACCAATTGGAGGAAGCGAATCTTCTAAAAAATTCAGAAATTATTGTTTGTTTAAATGGTTGCAATGATAAAACAGGAAAAATAGTAAAAAAGTTCAAAAAAAATTCTTTAAACAAATTAAGAATTATACATGCAAAAAAGGGCAAACTTAATGCGCACAAAAAAATTCTTGAAAAAATTAGTCATAAAAATCAGGTCTTATTTTGCGATGCAGATGTACTTGTCCCTAAAGAGACAATCTTAGCGATAATCGAAACCCTTAACGGAGAGAATAATGTAAGAGTAGCTTCAGGATACCCCTTTACCCTAAAGCCCTGGAAAATTAGT
>Ga0154703_138_pt1 | contig 15111 bp, 11 predicted proteins | sample Rifle2008BG13ft_FD_105563 | JGI IMG/M metagenome (GOLD analysis project Ga0154703, IMG submission 105563) | Candidatus Pacearchaeota archaeon RBG_13_36_9
GATTCTGGAAGAAGGGGACTGCCATCGGACATATGGATGGCTTAAGCTTTAGCTGTTTGATGAAATCTTTCTAAAGATTTGTATGCGGGGGGAAGGAATCGAACCTTCGCAGGCACTAAGCCACAGGATATCTCCTCCTCCAGTTTTCTCGGAGGACCTTAAGTTTGGCGCCCAGTTCCTAGTTATGTATTATAGGAATCTAAGAACCTTGGTTCTTATCTGAGTCCTGCCCGTTTGGCCTCTCCGGCACCCCCGCATAGGATTGCTAGAAAAATCCAATATAAAAACCTTGCTAGTGTGTTAATTTAACTTCCTTTCTTAACCCTGCTAATGCTCTCTTCATCTTTCAAATAAAGCTGCCTGCTGGCAGGATAACAAAAATTTTATCTGACATACGTCAAGATAAAATTTCCACTAAACATTGGAATGTTAAACAATTTAATTATTGAAAGGAGGTAAGATAAAAATGAACTATATTGGAATGGGTATACATAAGCAATTTACAGTCGCTGTTGCAAAAGATAAAGAAGGAGTGTTTTTAGCAGAAGATGATACTACTTCCCCTTTATGAAATATCTAGAAATTTCAAATATAGTCAATGGGGTTGCTGAGCAGGAGAAAGCAACCTGGCAGGGGCAATGTCAAGATATCGGGTTTGCTTAGCATAAAACCTTTTCTAGAAAAGGTTTTTATACTATTCCAGCCTTGTTTATGAAAATGGGTGTTTCAGAAGAGCTTAATGCATTGGTAATCGGGCTTCAACAGATGATAGACCTGGTGTTGGTAATTGGCATCCTTCTTCTTATTGTGGTAATCTTGAGGATAATAGAAAAAAGTTACAGGATAAGGCTGGAGATTAAGAAAAGAGACAGGAATCTTTTTTACAAGCGGGAATTAAAAAACCTTCGGGAAACAAAGGGCTCTCCGGAAAAAATTCTTGACAGGACAAATATAATAGCAAGGGGATTTTTTAAGGAAGCATTCAATTTGCCCTACAACTTGGAGTATCTGGAATTATTGGGGGAGTTCAGAAAAAGCGGAAAAACAGAATGCATAGATTTCTGCGAGCTTATTTCCGAGCTTAATTACTCAGGAAATGAAATAAGCCCTGAAAAGATAGCTCTCCTTCTTTCTCTCCTCGAGAAAATAATGCAGAATAACCGGATTCTAAGCGAAGAAGACAAAATACTTCTTAAGAAAAATGGGTCTCTTAATATTTTTAAAAGCCTGTCAGCAATTCCAAGAGAGCCAGTATCAGATACATCCCCTTCTATCCAGCCAGCATCTGCCTTAGTTCAGCCACTCCCAGATTTAGTAAAGAGGGTAGATATAAATCATATCAACTGGAAATATAAGCTGAGGATTCTCCTGTTAAGGCTGAGGGGAAGGATTCCAGAATTAAGAAAGGTAAGATCAGAATGGCAAAAGGCGGTACCTGGAGCTGATAAGAATATACTCGATAACGAAAAGAAGAATGGAAACGAGAACCAAATAGCCGGATAAGTCTATTGAAACCTTTTTCTTAGCTAGTTTTAAAATTTGGCCCATGGAGTCTAGCAAGGATTGCTTATCCTGGGCGTCGAAATAATCTCCTTCTGTATTGTAGGAAAGGGCTTTCATGGTGTCTTCGTTTAATTTAGAAATACCATAGACTGTTTCTCCGCCTTCTTTTGTACCAATTGCTATTGTGTTTATTATAATATCATTTTGGTTTGCGTATCTAATCGCATCCTCCAGTTCCCCGACATTAACCTGCCCGTCGCTTAACAGGACAATTGCCCTGCTTTCTTCTGCCACTAAAAGGTTAGAAGAAGTTACGACAGCTTCGTAAAGATCAGTGCCTTCAATAGCACTTATTTCCACGCTGTCCAGCGCATCGATAACCATATCTTTTTTGTCTGTGAGGCTTTGGTGGATGTAGGAGTTTCCTGAAAAAGAAATAACTGCGATTTTAGTTGTTGAAGGAGCGGCATTTACAAACTCCTTTGCAGTTTCTTTAGCAGCATCCAGCCTGGTGGGCAGCAAATCCCTGGCTTCCATGCTCCTTGAAACATCTATGGCTATTACAAAAGAAAAAGAACTGGCACTAGCCTGCCTATGCAGGGTGAGCCCAGAAACAGAAAGCACCAACACTAAAACTATTATGGAACTGAGGATTGTTGTGACAATGTCCCTTGAAAAAAAGCTTACTCCCTGCACTCGGGCTATGGCGTCGAAGTTAGCAAATTTCAGCGCCCTTTTCTTTATGCTTTTGAGGGTTAGAAGGTAAATAAATACAATCAGGGGGACAACAAGTAGGAGAAACAAATATTTTGGGTCAGTGAATGTAAAGTACATTTTATTGGCTGGAGGTTATATATTTTCTTTTTTCCACCCTTCCTTTTAAGAATTCAGAAAGGCTTGGAGCGAAACGTTTGTCTGTAGTCAGGTCTAAGAAGTCTATGCCTGCTTCATTTAGTATTTTTTTCACCATTTGCTCATGTTCAAGCGCGTTTCTTTCGTAGGATTTTCTTAGGATGCTCGGGTCTATAATTAGCTGTTTTTTGGTGTTGGGGTCTTGGATAACTATCTCCCCTTTCAACTTAGGCATTTCTTTGTCTAAAGGATCCCTAATCATTATAGCCATAGTTTCAAATTTATTTGAAAAAAGATTGAAGGCTGCCAGTGCAGTTTCCTTAATGTTTATGAAATCAGACACCAAAATAACAGCATTTATTGATTTGTCCAAGTAGTCCAAAAAAAAATTAAGTTTCCTCTCAACATCAGAGGGCCCGCCGTAGTTGTCAGGATTGCTCAGTTCAGCTATAAAATTATCAAATTGCCTCATTCCTTTTTTTGGGAGAGCTTGTGCAGTTATTTTTTCGCTGAATAACATAAAACCTATATTATCTCCGTAATTTAGTATCAGATGCCCCAGAGCCGAACACAACTCTGCAGCATATTCACATTTTAGCTTTTCCGTAGAACCGAACAGCATGTTATCGCTGACATCTATCAGGAACATTATTTTTAAGTCTCTTTCCTCTATATATTGTTTTATCAGGGTTTGATTTGCCTTAACGCTTGCTTTCCAGTCTATATCTCCGGCGTCATCGTCTGGAGTGTATTGCCTGTAGCTGTCGAATTCGAGGCCCTTTCCCCTGAAGATTACTCTATAAATAACCCTTTGTATGGCAAATTCTTTCATATACTCTTCAAAGTCAGTTATGCTCGTAGCAATATTCAGATTCAGTTTTTTTTCCATTTTTTTAGGGATTAAGGAACTTTAATCTTTTTTAAAAGCTCATCTACTATCTTATCGGAGGTAATTCCTTCAACCCGCGCTTTATAGGAAAGGATGATTCTGTGCCTTAAAATTTCGTAGGCGCTTTCTTTGACATCCTTGGGAACAACGAAGTTTCTTCCATTCATTAGGGCTCTTGATTTGCTGGCTATAAACAGGCCTATGGTTGCTCTTGGAGAAGCCCCCCATTCAATGTAACTCCCATGTTCTATTTCTTTAGTCCTCGTAAGCTCTATTACATTTAGGATATATTCTTTTATCTTTTTGCTTAGGTAAATTTTCTTGGTTAAATCCTGCATTTCTATTATTTTTTCAGGTGAAGTCACAGCTTCTAATTTAAAATTTTCAAATTTTTTCAGGGTGGTATTCTGCGACATTATTATCCCTTCATCTTCAATTTTGGGATAGCCCATGATTATCTTAAACAGGAACCTGTCTATTTGGGCTTCAGGCAGGGTGTAAACTCCCCCAGTCTCCAAGGGATTTTCAGTAGCCATAACAAAAAATGGCAGGGGAAGCGGGAATGTCTCTCTTCCAATTGTCACTTGCTTTTCCTGCATGGCTTCAATGAGGGCTGACTGGGTTTTCGGAGGGCTTCTATTCACCTCATCTGCAATAAGAAAGTTCGCAAAAATTGGTCCCTTGACTATTTCAAAGCCTTTTTGTGGAGTGTAGGCTGTGAGGCCTAAAATATCTGTAGGAAGCAAGTCCACTGTGAACTGTATCCTTTTTGATTCGCATCCGCTGACTTTGGCAAGTGCCTTAATAGCCAGAGTTTTGGCTATGCCTGGAACTCCCTCAAGCAGTACGTGTCCATCGCACAGGATAGCCCCGATTAAACTGTCCACCACTTTATCCTGCCCTATAATCACTCCCCCTATCTGCTTTTTCATCTCATTTATTGTCTTGGCAAATTCCTTAATTTCTCCTTCATTTGGTTTTTCTACTGCGTCTTCTTTCTCGCCTTTATAAGCAGCTTCGCTTGGTTCATCGGCTTTTTTTGAGGCGACTGGAACTTCAATTTTAGGTATTCTGTCCTTTTTTAGCCTCAAGTAATTAATTGCACTGTCTGCTTCTTCTTCAGAATATCCTGTGCTTACTATTTTCTCCTTAAGATCCTCAAGCCGGTAATCTTTATAGTGCTTCTTCAAATAGTCCAGGATTATTTTTTCTCTTACTGATTCTATTTTTTCCATTTTTTACCGCTTTTTTGTAACATTATACAGTTACTTTGTATTAAAAAACTTTCCATGACTAAGTTATCCTCTCTTTATTCTAAATCTATTGTAAAGATAGTAAATTATCAAAAGAGCAAACAAAATCAGGGATGTCGCGCTTAAATATTTATAAAGCCTTTCTTTTATAGTCTCTTCTACTCTTGGAATTGCTGGCTGGGATATTGCATATCTACAGGAGTCAATAGCTTCTCTAGCCTTAGACAACGCATTTTCATACTCTCCTTGGTAGTAAAGTGCCCAGGCTTCATCTACAACTTCCTTGATTTCAATGCATTCAGGATTCTGTGCTATGAACTCTTCTGTAAACAAGAGTTTTTCCATGACCTCTGACTTGTTTGATTCCCTCACATTAAGGTGAATTATCCCCCAGTCATTATATCTGGGGCTTTCAGATGTTGCATTAATGAGTATTTCATAACTGCCAGTATCTTGTGTATCCACCTCCACTGTAAGGGTGGTATTCTTTTTTTCTTTAATTACCAAAGAATCAAAATAGCTTTGGCTGAACTTTAGTTTAATGTCTTTCAGTGTTTCATTATTCTTTTTGAATAAAGAAGTAAGGTTAATTTTGTATAGGCTGATGCTGCCGGTATTTTCAATGGTGATTGGAATTTCTATTCGGTCTTTCTTGAACGCATTAACAGTATCTGGAAAGATTATTTTTAAGGCCACCGGGACGGTATTACTGGCTCCACCGCCGCCTCCACTGCCTCCGGTACTCGGATTCACTACTACCTCCGGGGGCATAAAGGATACTTGGAATGAATTGCTTGTGGTATTTGTTAGCTTCGACCCGTTTTCTAGGTCGCTGGCATTAATGGTTAACAATTCTGTTGCCGCCACTGCAGAGAATAAACTTAAAATCCAGTTAGAAGAGACATTCCAGGAAATGGAGCTGGGAGAAGAATTGCTCCAAACAGTAAAGTTCGCACTCTGGTTATAGCGGAAGTCAGAATAGTCAATATCTGAAAAATGAGCGCTTAGGTTTATAGTGTAAGTAAGGCCATAGGTAGCTTCTTCATCGTCTATATTATCATAAAAGTTAAGAGGGGCATTTGTATGGTTTATTGTGAGGTTCCAGGTTCTTGACACATTTATTTCAGTAAAATTAAGGGGATAAGCGATTAGGGTAATGTTTCTTTTTGCTCCATAGGTCTCATCTGTGAAATTCGGGGTGAATGCCCATGTCAGATTAGTGTTATTTCCGTAGTAGCTGACGTTATATCTTAAAATGTCCGTGCCGTTAGAATCTTCTATGTAAATTTTGTAAGTAATGTTATTTCCTACAGAATCATTCAAGGTAAAGGTAAAATTGGAGGCGTTATTTTCATAGATCTCATATTCGTAGCTTGCAGGAGGGTAATTTATACTTGGAGCATCATAAATATAAATCCAAAAGTCCTCGGTATCGCGAGAGTTCGAAGAGTCATTTACTGTTATATTTATATGGTAGCCCCCTCCCTGGCTTGAATTAAAAGTAAGGTTTATCTCTCCAGTTGTTGAATTAAAAGTTGTCTCATTAAAAATATTATTGCCTGTATTAAATGCGTAGGAAAATGTGAAATTGTTGTTTCCAGGTTGGGTGGAGTCTCCGTCTTCTGTATCAGTTGCATTAATTCTGTAATAAAAATGGGAGTTAATAGTAGTGCTGGCATTGGTTAGGTTCATTAGTATAGGGTCGTGGTCGATAGAAAGTACAGTTAAATTGAAGCTCATGGAGTAAGTTGCATTGCTTCTGTCTGTGATATTTATTGTAATATTATAACTCCCGACATCTGCTTTTTTCGGGGTAAAAGCCGCATTGTATTTGCTTAAATTTCCTATAGGGAATCCAGCTTCAAAAGAGAAATTGAACAGCGTGGTGTTAATACCCTGTATTGTAAGGCTTAAAATATGGCTTTCATTGTAGAAACTTTTCTGGTCAAAGGGAATTCTAAAATCATCATCTTGGGCCCATAGCCATATTGTCGTGACATTGTCTTCTGTACAACTTATACTATCTTGAGAGTTTAGAGAGGCGTTAATAACATCTGACGATTGGAATGGTTGCAGATAAGGTAGGTCGTTAATATTATATACTGTAAAGTTGAAGGACTTCAGGCTTTTAAGCATTCCATCGCTGGCATTGACAGTGACATTATGGAATCCTACATCTTCATCAATTGGAGTAAGGTCTATTATCCCGAGGGAAGAGAGGCTGAAAGAAGTGAAGTCATTGCTGATTGTATAGGAAAAAGTTATCGGGTTTCCTTCAGGGTCAGTAACATTTTGGGAAAAGTTAAGATAGGTGTTGTTTCCCTCATAAATTATAAAAGTATTGCTCATTGAAGAATTCCACTGAGCAGAGGTATCATTGCCAATACCAATTACAAAGGTTTTTTCATCTGAGTTGCCTCCTGTATCGCTGACATTTATTTTTACTGTATGATTGCCCCCTCCATAGGTAGCAATTGCCAAATCGTAATTTACAATTACCTTAGCAATTGTATAATTGGAGCTGCTAGAGTCAAAAGTCACAGAAATCCAGCTGGTGTTGGAGGCAAAAGTCAGCACTTCGTTCTTTATGCTTTTGTCCGGTACTAGCAGGTCATCATCACTGGCATTAATGTAAAAAGTAGAATTTTCGTAGATAGTATAATTGCCTATTGTATTTAAAATAACAGCATCTTCTACATTGTTAACCAGGAAGCTTATTATTGTAGAGTTAATTTTCGGGGCACCATAACCTGTTCCAATGTCTTTTACGCTTATGTTTACAAACCAGTTCCCGACTGCAGAATCTCCGGCTGTAAAATTAACCAGCGCAGAAGCGCTGTAGTTTGTTGAACCGTTGCACGGTTTGGTTGTAAAGTTGGTTTCAGTTCCATTAAACGTGAACCAGGAATAATTTGCTGAGAAGGTTAGGTTATAAAACTCGTCTGTATCTGTGGCATTAATCCAGCAGGTGAATTCAGAATCCTCTGTGGCACTTCTTTCATTATTGCATATATAAGCAAAGACAGGGGCTTGGTTTACATTCATGACTGTAATATTTACAATCTCGCTGGTTGTTTTGTCTCCCAGGGTGCTGTTGTCTGTCACGCTGAAATTAACTAGGTAGGAGCCAACATCATTCTTTGAAGTGTCGAAGTTTATAACAAGTATGCCTGCAACAGGGTTGAAAGTATAGCTGGAATTTGTAAACAGCGTGCAGTTAGTGCTGTTCCTGTCTGACCATTCTGCAGTAGCGCAGCTGAGGAAGGTTATATTCAGCCTAAATTCAGTGTCGTTTTCTTCGTCGCTTATATTTACTGTTTTTGTGAAAGGTTCAGTCATGTTTATGGTCCAGTTTTCTAATCCTACAAAACGAGGAGCATCATTTACTGCAGTTATTGAAACTGGAAGGGTAGAAATATCACTCCCGCCTCCATTGTCAGTAACAGTAAATTGTAAGTTTTCGCTAGAATTCTGACTCATTATAGTTTTATTTATTTCAAGCCAGCCACCAGAGCTGAATGTAAAGTTGGTTAGTGTTGTGAGTGTAGTATTTGAAGCGAATACCAAGACAGCCCTATCATTATAGTCATCTTCTGTAACTTGAGCAGAGAGATTATATGTGCAAAGAGTATCTTCAGTGCAGCTAAGGGTGTCCATATAGCCGCTTGGATTCTTAGTGATTAAAGGGGCTGTATTTTCTATTATAAAATTGTCGACTAAAGAGACATTACCAAAGTTGCTTGTGCAGTTTATATGAAAATTCAAATTCCCCTTGTAATTAAAGCTCCTGTTGTTATGCCATAAAAAAGAATTTGCATCATAATCTATCCCCAAAGGGCTTGTCCATGTTTCACTCTCATTGAACTCTATTGTGCAATTACCGTTGCCATTGGTTTCATTAATCGGATAATTTGAGGAATTCGTAAAATTAGTATAAAAATAAAAATTCCAATAAGATGCGTTTTTGGAGTATATTGTCCCATAAGTCAAATTTTGTTTAATGGCTCCAGCAGCCCATATGGTTAAATTTGCCTGTTCAGAAGAGCTAGAATTAGTAGCTAATGCTTCTGTCATTAAAAAGTAAGCTGCTAGGATTAATATTGCTAAAATTGTATTTATTTTTGTCTTCTTTGTTGATTTTTTCTTCATTTTTCTTTTTTAGCATTCTTACTTTCATTTTTAATTTTGTTCAAAAGATCATAAACTGCAATGTTGATAAACTGCTTTTTATTGGCAAATCTAATCCTGTTTTCTTCCTTGTTTATTATTTCTTCTACTTCCTTTAAAAGCGCGGGGTCTATTTTGACTACGCTTGCTTTATCTGGTTTGTTCATTTTCAAATCTTGTTTCTTATAGGTAACTTTCGGTTACCAAAAGTTACCAAATTGTCTAGCTGACCTCCATTTCAATTTCTTTTCTTAGCCGGGATATTTTGGCAATCTTTAATCCAATTATTACAAATAAGATAATAACTAGGGCTGTCAGGAAGTAACTTAAGGGAGCTCTAGCTTTCACTATCGGTTTTTCTTCATTCTCGCATAAGACATAACACGGCCCCCCGCAGTCAACCCCTTCTTCCCCCTGATTTTGCATTCCGTCATAACAGGTTGGGCACGGCTTGCACGGCCCCCCGCAATCTGTCAAAAATTCGCAGTCTCTGGAATGGCAATTTTTAATCCCATCCTCGCAGTTTGGATTCTCTGTGTAATAGCATCTTTGTAGCTTTTCCGGCATGATAAAAGAGGTGTTGCAGGAGCTTATATCTGAGCAGCCCCTTATTTGAAATCCGCAATTCTCCTCTGGCCACTTATTTGCAGCGCATCCATCCTGTATTGTTCGGTAGTCTGCATCTGATAAAATTCCTGCTCCCAGTGTCTTTTTTAAATTCTGGCACACTTTCCAGTTTTCACAGAACCATTTTTCACTGCATTCCTCTTGGCTTTTTTCACATTTTATAGAATTGACTTTGACTTTCCATTCAATCGTGTCGTTGGCTAAGCCGTCTGTAATGCGCGCCTTTACAGAATGACTGTCAGCACCGCATCCGAAAGTGTATACGAGTTGAGCAAAACCCCCGATTGAGTCTATTCCAGAGTAATATTCAACTTCTTTTTCATCAACGTACCAATAAACATCCGGAGCAGTTTTTTCAGGATCAAACATTGTTATATTAAAATAAAATTTACTTTCGCTGCTCGCCTCAAGTTCCAAATCTTTAGGATAGAAGTCAGTAATTGTCGGGGGATTATTAGTCTTGGCTATTGTCAGGCTGAAATTAGTGCATGACGTTTGGTCCCCTCCAGTCTGTCCACAAACCTCTTTTATATTTAAGTCAGGATTTTCAATTCCAGTATCGCTTGCGCATACCGTAATATTATATATTCCAAAATTGTTCTCGTTAAATACGAACTCCATTACTCCATTTGGGCTTATCCCAAACAGATCCTCTTCGCCAAAGTCTATTGTGAATTTGAGGTTGCCAGAATCTTGGTTACCATCCTCTCTATCAAAAACATTAGCGCTATAACTAAGCGCGTTCTCACCTTTCCATTTCATAACCTCCGTTTTTACTCCTATTCTATGAATTTCTGGAGCGTTGTTTATTTCTATTACTCTTATAACCGTTTTATTTAGGCTAGAGTAGCGCCCATCGTTCACTTGTATTATTCGGTTATAAGTTGCGAAGCCATTATCCACGCCGCCGGCATTCTCTTTGGTCAGCTTTTCACTGAATATTTGAAAAGTTGCATTTTTTTGACCATTCAATAGCCATTTCTGCCAAGGCAGGATATAAAATAGAGCCAGTGGTTCTATCCTTGTTTCAATCGGACCATTATTGCTCGCCTCTTCAGGGTCGCTTACTGTAAAATTGTATCCAAGCGAATCTCCTTCACAGATATAAATTGTGGAATTTAGGTAGTTTATAAGGGGGAAAGAGTCTGGAGAGGCTACAAAAAATTCAACTGTTTTATTAGCAACCTCCCCCTGTTCATCGAAGGCATGGACAATGAGCTTATTTTCCCATCTCGAGACTTCTATTTCTTTTCCAGGGGTGAAAAGAGCGTTTTTATTGATTGTATTTTCGTGCCTGGCATCAATAAGGTCATATTTCCAATCCTTAACCTCGAAGTTTGCAGAAACATCAAGGCTAATCAGGTAATGATATTTATCCCCTAAGCTATAGGTTATATTTTCAGGGCTTTGTACTTCAATGATTTTCCCGCTAATGCCAATTTTTGGAGTATCGATTGCTTTTCCGGCAGTTTTGATGTAAAATCTGGGCTCCATTAGACCTAATAAAATATTAGTGAGGATTAGAAATACTGCAAGAAATACGCATAAGAACAGCCAAACCCTCTTTTTGCCCATCATTTTTGGTTACTATAAGTTATCGATAATAACCAAAAGTAACTATTTAAATCTTTCTACTCTCCAGCTTTCTTAACCTCTCCATTTTTAGGTGTTTTAGTGAAATTATTACCACGATTAAAAGGAGCAAGATAATTAAGGCAACCATAAAATATCTAAACGGTGTTTTTGTTAGCGGTCTTTCTGCCTGGCACTGCTTGCAAGGCCCCCCGCAGTCAACCCCTTCTTCCCCCTGATTTTGCATTCCGTCAGAGCAGGTTGGGCACGGCTTGCACGGCCCCCCGCAGTCAACCAAAATTTCGCAGGACTCGTCATGACAGTTTTTAATACCATCCTCGCAATTTGGATTCTCTGTGTAATAGCAGGCTTGCATTTCAGAAGGCTTCTCTTCTGTAGAGTTGCATTTATTGGCATCCTTGCAGGTTCTTATCTGGAATCCACAGTATGTGCCAAGCCAAGAATTCATGTCGCAGTTTTCTTTTATAATAGGGTATTGATCATTTGAAAGAGCAAATCTATCTAAGCTATCTTTTGCGTTTTTGCATTCGTTCCATTGCGAGCACCCCCATTTTTCTCTGCATAAAAATCCCGGCGCTCCGCCGCCCTCTCCACCAGGAAAGGAGGTCTCAAGCACTGGAACATCGATAATAGATAGGTTCCATACAAAAGAGTCGTAAGAATTAGTTAAGTCTCCATCTGTGACATTAACCCTTATTGTGTGATTTCCTGAGCTGCTATGGCTAAATGTGTAATTTATTTCAGAAAAAGTGCCATTATCAAATCCCGATTCATATTTAAGGAGGGCGTCATCAAAATACCAATAACTGTCTAGTAGTGTCCAGTCAGGATCAAACATGGTAACATTGAAATAGACAGCTTCTCCTTCATAGGCTGCAAGGCTTAAATTAAGAGGATAGTAAGAGGTTATATAAGGCAGACGGTTTTCATTTGTTATTGTTATGCTGAAATTAACCATTGAGCTTTTATTAGTGGGGGGTTGATTGCAGTAATCTGTTATGTTGGGATGATAATTCTTTAGCCCGTCATCATAAACGTAAATCCACACTCTATAGACTCCGGTCTGATTTTCATTGGCTGTGAAGTTTATAATTCCCATGGGTGTTATGTTAAAAAGATACGCTGGCTCGTTTGTCGAATTTCTTATAATCAGCTGCAAGGTTAAATTTAAGCCGCTTACATTCCCGCTCTCTGCATCATTTGCATCCAGTTCATGATAAAAAGTGCGATTTTCTCCACTTCCCCAGACAGTCTGCACTCCTATAGGACTTACCGCCGGGGCGTTGTTTATCTCTATTACAGTTATATTTGTTTGATTATAGTCAGAATATTGCCCGTCACTCACAGAAACATTTTCTAGAAAGCTCCTTGAGCCAATATTGGCCTGCCCTAAATCGCTTTTGTCCAGTATCCCGGAGAATATTTCATAAGTTCTGACTGTGCTGTTTATCGTGCGGGAAAAGACTACATAAAAAGGACTAGAAGGAGCAGTGGGATTTATCGAAGGAGTTGCAATTTGCTCATCCAAGTCTGTAACATTGAAAAAGTAAGAAAGGTAGCTGCCTTCACAGACAAAAATGTCTGGTGAGATATAATGGATCTTAGGTGCTGAAGAAGGCACAGCAACAAAGAATTCTACGCTCTCGTTTACTATGTTGCCTGAAGAGTCATTAGCGAAAACAATTAATCCATTTTCCCGAGTGATCGCATTAAAAGTGGTGTTTGGGGAAAAAGGAACGTCCTGCGCAACAACCAGCTCGTTACCTTTGTCAATTAGAGTATACCACCAGCTATCAGCCTGAAAATTTGCAGATGCGTTCAAATTTAGGGTATAATTTAATGCGAAGCTGAAATTGTATGTTTTATTCTCTGGGCTGGAGATGTTTATCCTTTTCCAATCTTGAATATAGATTGCTACCAGGCCCATATTGTCTGCTTCTCCAGTAAACCTGGAAAGTTCTGTAGAAGAAAACCACACGAGGACTAAAATATTAATTAGGTTTAATGCTATAAAAGAAATTAATATCAGAAAAATGATGTGCTCGTTTTTGGGATGCCAAGAAAACCCTTTGGTTTTCGGGCACAGAAAATTGTTTTGTACAATTTTCTTGTGTTCAAAAATGCGAATACGAGGAAGCACTTTTGACATTATAAAAATCCATTTCTCTTTTTTCATATCAAAAATTTTTATTTATATTTAGTTGAATTTTTGAGAGGCTAAAAACCCATTAAGTGAATAAAGGGTTTTTTTCATGCATTAATAACAAAAACTAGATATAAAAAAGTTACCTTTATGTAAAAATTTGATGTTTATGCTTTTACCAGGTCAAATCTTATTTTTCCAGCATAGTCTCCATAGGGCATATCTTCTGGGATATTTATATTGATGGGTATTTTTACAGTGCTGCCAGGTTCCACAATAAATTCCTCGTCGATAGAGAGATAATCTCTGACATTAGGTGTTGCTGAAATTTTTACCTTAAGAGGGCAGCCATAGCCATTTTCTATGTTTATATCTCTTACAACTGATCCGCCAGGTATAATCCTGCCGAAATATAGCTTGTCTGCATCTACAATTATGCCTGGGGTGGAGCCAACAGAAAAATTAACTTCTAAGACTCTGGTTTCAATCGGCCTCAACCTAAAAGTCCAAATGGAAACTAGAACCAGGATAATTATCCCGGCGAGGATTAGATAACTTATTCTTTTCCTCTTTTTAGCCCCTAAATAAGCACCTGATTCACTTAATTCTTCTGTCATTTTTTTCAAATTGTTGTTTAGGAGAGGGTTTTTCATTTTTTCTCATCCTAATAAGCAAAATAACCATCGCAATTATCAGAGAGATTATTAGTATTCCTAGGAATACTCCTCCCCCGACTAACGCGTAGAGAACATAGTCTGTTTCTTTCTTGAACTTCAGCTCCACAATCTTACTGGTCTTTTCCCCCTCATAATTTATTGTTATATTTGCCTGAAAATTTTTTTCTTTTATTTCTGAAGCATCAAAAAAACCGCTAATCTGTTGCTTCTTCCAGGGGTTTAAGGTTATAGAAGGAGTCAGGAATTTAATGTCATGTCCGATAATTTGCACCTCTCCATAAACGTCTCTTATAGGGTTATTCCAGAAACTTTCTACTTCTATATCCATTTGATTGAGTTTATCTCTCTGGAATTCCTCAGTGTAGTTTGAAATTCCTACATAAAGGGTTCCTAGCCTGAATATTTGCTCTTTTGTCAGCTCTCCTGCATCATATTTAACTATAGCTTTGGCTCTGTAGTCTCCTGCCTTGTAGTTTGTTGTTTGAAGTTGTTTGCGGAATGTCTTTTCTTCCTTGGAGTCAAGATAAGCGTTTCCTATATTGACAATTTCAATAGAAGAATCTGAATCATCAAAAATTTCAACAAATGCATTTACAGTAATCCCTTCTTTGCCCAGATTATTTACTACAAGGGTAAGGTTAACAGGCTCGCCTTGGTTTGCATTATCTACATAAAACTCACTAAGTGAAGCATATTTTCCAGGATAAGGCACCTTAACAAGAATAACCCCCCTGACATTCCCTGCCATTCCAATACCTTCTCCTTCATCTGCTTTTTGCATTGCTCCTATGAATATCTTATGGTTTCCTGGTTCTTCTATATAGTCAGGAAGTTCAACTGTTGCAATAACCTGGCCTCCCCCTACTAAGGAGTCAGTGCTCAATTTCACATACTTTGCAAGGTCTCCTTCAGCATAAACAGATGCTTTAACGCCGTCATCAAACATATAGCTGAATAAGTAACTCTCTTTTAAGCCTGGCTCAAAATCGACCTCATAAATGCCCGGGCTCACTCCAACCATTGCGCTGGCTTGCCAGCTTAAAATAACAATTAATGCACTAAAAACAACTGCCTCTATTTTTTTCATGCCGAAAACGGTTTGTTTATGCTCGAGTCCGTTTTCGAGCATCTCAAAAACTTTTGGTTTTTGATGACTCTCAAAGTTCTTTGAACTTTGAAGCAAGAAAATTTTTCTTGTTTTCTTTTGAATTTTCTGTGCAGAAAATTCCTTCGAGGAATTTTCATGCATCCTAAAGTCGCAATTCTAGAGCGACTTTTTGATTTAAAAGAAAGATAAGTTTAGTTTTTATAGTTTTCTAATTTAATGGTATGGTTCTAAACAAAAAAATTAAAATAAAAGAAGGTGATTAGTGTAAATCCGGACTAAACTGCCCCCTTACAATACAT
>Ga0154703_124_pt7 | contig 14986 bp, 14 predicted proteins | sample Rifle2008BG13ft_FD_105563 | JGI IMG/M metagenome (GOLD analysis project Ga0154703, IMG submission 105563) | Candidatus Pacearchaeota archaeon RBG_13_36_9
AATTTAAAATATATCCGGGGGACTCTCGCCAAGAAATGGCGCAATGCTATCAGGAAGAGGGCGGAACATATGCTTGCTGACGATTACATTAAAGGAAGTTATCAGGCAATCTGCGAAATAGGCCTGGCATTGACAGGGTTAGAAAAAGGAAAAATTAATTGGTTTTATGCCGCTTAGTTTTATATTCTCTACCCCCTAAAACTATAAAAGATAAAAAGCTCTTGGGGTTTTATGGAAATTGAAAAAAGGATTTTTTCTGTAAGCGAAATCACGTTTTATATAAAGATGATTCTCGAAGATGATGAAATACTTAATGGATTTTATCTCAGGGGAGAGATATCGTCTCCGCAGACCTACTCTTCTGGAAATACTTATTTTACATTAAAAGACGAAGAGAATCAAATACGATGCATTCTCTTTGGAAGAGCCTACGAAAATGTTGCTTTTAAGATTAAGCACGGGATGAAAGTGCTGCTTAAAGGCAGCATAGAGGTTTATGGGCCAAGAGGGGAGTACAAAGTAGTTGTGGAAGAAATACAGCCAGACGGGCTTGGCGCTTTAAACCTCGCATTTATGCAGCTGAAAGAGAAGCTGGAGAAGGAAGGGCTTTTCTCAGAGGAGCATAAAAAACCGCTTCCAAAATTTCCAAAAACAATTGGGCTTATCACCTCTCTTGATGGGGCAGTCATGCATGATGTTTTGAATGTGCTTGGAAGAAGATATCCTCTTGTTAAAGTTATAATTGCTCCGACAGTTGTCCAGGGAAAAGAAGCAGCTGCTTCTATTGTAAAAGCAATAGAACTGATGAATCAGCAGGAGGTGGATGTTATTATTCTTGGAAGGGGAGGGGGCTCTTTGGAGGATTTGTGGGGATTTAATGAAGAGAGCGTTGCAAGGGCAATTTTTTCCTCAAGGATACCGATAATTTCCGGGGTTGGGCACGAGACTGACTTTACAATAGCAGACTTTGTCGCAGATTACAGGGCTCCCACACCTTCGGCTGCCGCTGAAAAAGCTGTGCCTGATGTAATGGAGCTTAGGAAACTACTTGAGACTTTTTGGGAGAGAATGCTGAATTCTGCAAGGGACATGATAAAGATGAACAAAGCCTTTGTTGAACAACTGGCGAACAGGGCTGTTTTCAAGAGGCCCTTAGAGGCGGTACATGCTTATTATCAGAAGATAGAACATTTAGAATACATGCTTGAGGCAGGGACTTCCCAGAAAATAATGCTGAAAAGAAAAATCCTGGAAATTCTGGATTCCAAGATAAATGCCTTAAATCCATCTTCTATTTTGGAGAGAGGATACAGCATAGTTATTAAAGATGGAAAGACAATAAAAAACTCTTCAGATGTAGAAATAGATAGTAATATAAACATAATGCTCCATAAGGGAGAGTTAGAGGCAAAAGTTAAAAAAATAAAATAAGCGAAGAGTAAATAGATAAAAAATAACATGGAAAAAGAAATTTCATTTGAAGAAAAGCTGGAAAAGCTGAAAACAATTGTCGGGGGCCTGGAGTCCGGGGAGATTCCCCTGAAAGAGTCTATTGATAAATTCAAAGAAGGGGCTGAACTGATAAAGCAGTGCTACAAGGAGCTGGAAGAGGCGGAATTGAAAGTAGAGATGGCTGTGAAAGAAGATGCTGGTGAAAGGGATGAAGAGTAAAACTCTTAACCTCTTTATAACTTTGCTGCCTTTCGGCAAGCAAAGTTCTTTAACTTATTTTGGAATATTGAAAATTCTTGCTAGACGGGTTGGCATATCAAAGCGGATTACATCTTAATCAGGGCAACAAACAATAATTTTCATAAAAGATTATAAACTCTTTTTTCCTGTTATTTTTGAAAAAAGATGGTGGATGTTGTTAAGTTTTCAGGAGAAAAAGAGAAATTCAATCCTAATAAAATTTTGAAGACGCTTAAAAGAGCAGGGGCATCAAGGGAGCAATCCCGGAGGATACTAAAAGATGTTGAGAGCAGCTTAAAAGATGGAATAACGACTAAAGAGATACTGGACCGTGTTTTTTCCGGACTCAGGGAAACTCCCGGAATAGCTGCAAAATATGATTTGAAAAGGGCATTAATGGCTCTTGGACCCGGGGGATATACTTTTGAAAAATATTTTGCAGAGGTTTTAAAACATTACGGGTATGAAGTCAAGATAAACCAGCTGATAAAGGGGAAAAGGATAATGCAGGAAGTTGATGTTGTTGCCAAGAAAGATTCTACGTACATGGTGGAGTGCAAGTACTACAATTATCCTGGGAATTACGCTTCTACAAAAGAAGCAATGTACACTTATGCTAGGTTCTTGGATACTAATTCCAGAATGCATAATTTTGATTTTCCGTGGCTTGCCACCAACACCAAATGTTCGTGGAGCGCTATAGAGTACTCCAAGGGCGTTGGATTGAAAATAACCAGCTGGAAATATCCTGCGAAAGAAAGCCTGCAGAGATTGGTTGAAGCAAAAAAGCTCTATCCTGTTACAGTATTGAAAACAGCCAGCAAGTTTGTCAAGCAGAGGCTGCTGGATTCTGGAATAATTATGATTAATACCTTGATGGAGATGGATATTTCTGAATTGCGGAGAAAGGCGAATCTTTCTGAATCAGAGCTAAAGAAAGCTATTTTAGAGGCAAGGCAGATAAGCGTGTGATTATTTTTTCTTTTTTTATTGCTTTTTTCTTTTCTGATTGCTTATAGCTATCTTATTCTTTTTTATGTTACTATTTTAGTAATTAGTTAAATAGATAAAGTATTTTATATAATATTTATAATTAAATTCTTTCAGTTAATTAAGTGAACAAAACATTTAAATAGTATTGGGAATAGGTAAGAACATGAAAAGAGAGGTTAGGGAAAGAAGGCTTGTTTGCAGAGGAGGGGAATAGGTAAGAACATGGATTTTGATATGCTTCTGGCTTCTCCCAGGTGGGGAATCCTGCAGATAATAGCAGAAAAGCCTTCTTCTCCTGTAGAATTGGCTGGAAAGCTGGGCACAACTGTTTCTTATGTGAGCCAGCAGATGAGGCTGCTGGAAGTTGCGGGATTGGTAAAAAAAGAAAGGACAGGGGCTGTGGAAAAAGGAAAGCCAAGGACTCTTTTTTCAATTTCTGATGAAATAGCTTATTTTGTTTTACTTGCAAAAGGATTCTCTTCTAAAAGACTTGTGAAAACACAGGCTTCCCATAAGAATACACTTAGAATCTGGAGCGTCCAAGATGTTTCTCTTCATCCCTATATTGAAAGACTATACTGGAAGCTTTGCGATTCTGAGGAAGTTGAGGGTGTTTTTATTGAAATCTCTTCGCCTTATAGGATAATTATTGCCAGCAAGTCAAAAAAACTAAGGCAGGACATTGAAAATTACCTGAAAAAATTTGACAGGAAGCTGGATGTTTCTTTTGCTAATAATCCAATAAAAATCCCTTCAGAAGGGTTTGTTTCATTGGAGATTCAACTAAATAAATTGAAAGGAGGTAAGAATAATGACTAAGGGTATTTGGTTTTTTTTGGCTATAATGGCCTTTTTTGCCTTAACAGCAGGGTTTGTCTTAGCAGTTAATCCTAACGGCGCTAACTACACAGGAGAGATTTCAACTACTGCAGCAGCAGATGACCCAGAATTGCATAATGCTTTCGCAGGAAATATGACTTATATGGACATAACAGGATTTACAACCACTCAGTCGTGGCAGGGTTACTACGGTAATGTCACTGGAGCGATTGAGCTTGCAAACACCAACAACAAAGTGTTATACAACTGGAGTTTAGCCAGTCCTGAAGGGGAAGTTTATGCGACTCAAAACGGGTCAGGACAGGTATCTTGGGGAAACATAGCTTGCTATAATTTTACAGGAAACTACTCTGAAGGCGGTCCGCGCCTAGCAAAGCTGGAGACTTTGTTCAACATTTCTACAGATGATGTGGATGGAGTGAACGAGACTTTTTCAGATGCAAATACACATGCTCCATTTTTTACAGCAGGAACAGCATTCACAACAGGATTATGTCCGGCAGCATATATGTATGGCAGCGGAGGATCAGGAAGTGCAGGAACTTATGAAGAAATTTTATTGACAGATGCTAGTGATGATGCGCAGATAATATTTGCTGCTTTGCTTGAGAACAATGAAAACGGCTTTGATTCAGAGAAATACGACTTCGAGATGCTTGTACTTGAAAACGGTAATGTAGCAGCTACAACTGCCTATTACTTTTATGTGGAGCTGGAATAAAACTTAACATGGTTTATTTTAATTTTTTTCAGTTAAGTATTTTTTTCCTAGAGGCAGCCTTGCTTTTTTTTCTTTTTTTTCTTTTTTTTAATATTATCTCCCAGATAGCTGGGGCGGATGTAGGGGAGAACGTTACTATAAAAAGCGAATTAGAGATAGGTAACGTTGCCCCTATTATCCAAAATATTGACATAGAAGGCGGAACAATAAACTTAAATCCAAATACAACCAAATTAGTCAATTGTTCTGCCCTAGTTGTGGATTATAATGGCGATTCTACTATCCAGAATGTAAGTGCCAGGCTTTTTGACAATTCTTTTACTTATGCAAGCCCAGACGACAATAACAGCCATTATACAAATAACAACTGCTCTCTTGACATATCTTATGGAGATGAAAACACTGTTTTAGCTAGCTGCTTGTTTAATGTTTGGTATTATGCAAATGCAGGCACTTGGAACTGCTCTGTTTTTGTTTTGGACCTTTCTAACATTAGCGTGAGCGAGAGTAACACTACACAGGTTTTGCCTCTTCTTGCATTGAGCGTCCCTTCTTTTATAGATTATGGGGTAGTTAATGCCACTGAGGTTTCTAATGAGAATATTACAAATGTTACCAATGTTGGAAATGTAATGTTCAATCTCAGCCTTACAGGGTATAGTTATTCTTTAAATGATAATCTTGCAATGAACTGCACTCTTGGTGCAATAAAAAATATTTCAGTCGAGCACGAAAAGTATAATCTTACTTTATCTAACAACAGTGTTTTGACTTTGGCGCAGGCGGATGCAACTTACACGAACCTTTCTTCTACTACAGCTGTCGGGAAGTTTAACTTGGATTATAGGACAAATGATACAATCCAGGATGCAATAAATGCAACTTACTGGAGGATTTATGTTCCGTTAGGGGTTGCGGGAAGCTGCCAGGGGAATATTATATTTGGGGCTGTGCAGTCCGGAGCCTCTTAAAAAATAAACTTAAACAAAATGAAAAAAAATTTAATCTGCAAAAGTAGAACAAGAACAGCCTTAGCTGTGTCATTTTCTGTATTCATATACCTCTCTGTTACAGGACTGGTGTCTGCTGTTAATGTAGGCATCAGTCCTGCAACAACGACCTTTGAGGGTGTTTTGAGAGGGGGATATTCAGAGAAAAGCGTTGTTGTTTCTGCTGACTCAGAGAAGCCGGTACTTATAGATGTAGAGCCCAGAGGCGAGATTGCAGAATGGATTAACTATTCTTTCGATAACTTTACAGTTTCAATGGGCAAGCCTTACTCTTTAAAGATCACTGCAAATCCTCCTGCGGATGTTCCTAATGGCAACTACACGGGATTTTTAAGGTTCATGACTGCCCAGCTTGGAGAGGGTGTAGAAGGGCATGCTGTGAGTGTTGTCAGGACTTCTTTGGACCTGACAATAACAGTGGAGATTACAGACATAGAAGTTAAAGAGTGCATGGCTTATAACTTTGGTGTAAAGTCAGTTGAGAAAGGAGATGATGTGGTGTTTAATTTTGAGGTTTTAAACAGGGGCAATATAAAACTCAAGCCAAGGACAGTCATTAACATCTGGGACCAGGACCAGCTAGAAATATTAAAGAGCCAGGAATTTTCAGATAAAGAAATATTGCCTACAACGAGGGGCAATTTTAGCCTTAGAATGGATTCAAAGAGCCTGGAATTAGGCCAATATTGGGCAGATGTATCTGTTATTGACTGTTATAATTCCCAGACTTTAACTTTTGACATACTAGAGCCAGGAGCATTGAAAGCAGAAGGTGTCTTGCTTGGAATACTTACCAACAAGACTGCTGAAGTGAATACCAACGTCCCTATTGAAGTCAGCTTTAAGAACATTGGGGAAAAAGATGTTGAGGCTTATTTCAAGGGAAAAGTCACTTTGGGGGATAAAATTATACAAGTACTAGAAACTGACAAGATGAATGTCCCAGTTTCTTCTATAGAGATATTCAGCTTATTTTTTACCCCGACTGAGCCCGGAAGGTATGTTATAAGCGGGAGAGTTTTTTACAGCGGAAAAAAGACCTTTGAGTCAAGCACTGTTTTAGAAGTATTTTCCAAGAGACTTGCATGGAAAAGCTTGCTTTTGCCCTTGGTGTATATTGCCTTGATGCTATTAATAGGCTTTTTATTTTTCAAGATAAGGAAAGAGAAGAAACTTTATACAGATAAATTAAGACAAATAAAAAAATGAATTGGAAATTAATAATACTGCTAGCTGCATTTTTATCAGGGATTTTTTTAGCCGGGGCCAAGGACCAGTCTGTTTTATTCGCATATTCTTTTGCAAACAGTACCTACACTGAGAGAACCATTGATTTCTCTTCTCTTTTGTTCAAGGTTAGCACAGACAGGGATGCTGCCTGCAGATATGACACTGAAAAAGGGATCTCTTATGAAAACATGGATGGAAGATTTGACCTTACTTCAGGCAAGCTGCATGAGAAAACTTTTACTGATTTAGGGGACGGCATCTATAAATATTATGTTCGATGCAAGGACAATATCAGTGAGGGTGCAGAGCTGGAGACGGCAGTAATGGTGAATTCGCTTGTTACCTCCCACATAGTCTTAGGGGAAGACGAGCCTATTAGGGATGGAAGATATGAGATTACTCTTGTTACTTCCAAGATTGTTTCGCAAGCGCCTTCATTGACATATTCTTTTGATGGGGTAGTTTATGAGCCTCTTCCTTTAACTGGCTCTGAGAAAAACTGGAAAGGATACCTGATTATCCCAAAAAGTTTCGGGGAGGGGGTAGTGTCTTTTAAGTTCAAGGCAAATGATTTAGAGGGCAGGGAAGGCAGCGAGATTATCAGCGGGGGGGCTTATTTAGTTGATACAGCAAAGCCAAGAACAATATCTTCTATTACTGCTACAGGCTATAAGGGAGAAATAAAACTGGAGTGGTACCTTGATGAGAGCGATATAGAAGAATATAAGATTTATCGGTCAACTTCCCAAAATTTAGGAGGAACTGACTTTTATATGGCTATAGCTGAAAGCCCTTTTCATGACACTGCAGTTGACGATGGAGAAACATATTATTACAGAGTTGCAGGAGTAGATGAAGCGGGTAATGAGGCAGATCTTTCCCTGGAAGTTTATGCCACTGCTTTGCTAAGTAATAGGACATCCTCCAGCGGATTAGATTCCAGGCTGGTTGGCAAGGTGGATAATTTCCTTAAAGAGCTGGACTTGACTGCTTCTTCTGTTGACAGCATAAAAAATTCTGTTTCTTTAAAGGAGGGAAAAGAGAAGGAGCTTTTTGAAAAATTAGACCTCGCTAAAGAAATCGATGGGGCTGTTTCAGAATTAAACGCGCTTAAAAAAGACGCGGAAAAATACAAGCTCCAGGATTTGAGCGAAGAGGAGCTTGGCAATAAAATGAGCTCTTTAGAAGTTAAGCTGAGCATTATAAAAAAGAAAGTTCCTGAAAGCCTGGTTGTTTTGGTGGAAGATAGCGTTGAAGAGAAAATTGAAAGCCAGGAAATAGGAGAAGCCATTCTTGAAATTAATCCGGATGTAACTGGGAAAGTCAGGGATAAAAGCATTAAGGAAAGCTTAAGAATTGCTGACAGTTCGGGTTTGAAAGTTGAGAGCTTTTTCTATGTTGTTGAAGTAGTATACATGGAAGGCACAAAGAAGAAAGTTTCTATTGTTAAAAGGGAGATTTCTTCCAAATTGGGGGAGATAGAATGGAGCGGGGAGGGGGATTTTATAGAGATTATACCTAAAGAGATTGCAGAGAGCGCCTCTGAAATCGATATACGAAATGCAAATCACCAGGTAGTTAAAGAGGACCCGATCCTTTCTTTTGGCGCAGATTCAAAAGAAATATTCTACTCCCTTGGCAAGGAAATAAGCCCCGCCTCCCTGAAGAATATAGGGTTTGTTTTTATTTCGATGGATGAAACAGCAGAGTCAGATATAACAGGTTATTTTATTTTTGAATCCGGGCTAGGAAATTATGCAGGCATTTTTGCAGGAGCAGCTGTTATTGCAGTTTTATTGGTTTATTTGCTTTATCTTAGAAAAAGCAGGGGGTCAGAACAGTTTTTGCAGATAAGCCACAAAATCAGAGAATCCAGAGGATTCTTAAAAAGAGGAGAGACAGAAAAAGCAAGAGAGGGCTATTTGTTTATTAAAAATTCGTATTCTGGGCTGGATAAAAGAGAAAAAAAGAGGGCTTATAGAAAAATAAATAAGCTACATAAGAAATTAGGAGGGAAAAATGGATTATAAAACTGCCTTTATTATTTTTGCATTTTTTTCCGCTTTTGCTTTTTCTTTCATGATAATCTCTTCCAAGGATACGTTCTCTGTCAGCTTGGCAGAGGGCAAGAATCAAATAAGGATTAATTTAAGCGAGCCCGTTTATGCTGAAACGCTTATAAAAATGAATCCAGGCATAGAGGCAATTTCCTTCACAGAGGAAAACAGGACAGTAGGCTATGTCAATGTTTTTCAAGGGGTGGGCAAGAATTTTGCTGTAACAGACAGGGAATACGAGATAATTGCGAGCAAGAGCATGGATTTGGTTTTGCCGTCTTAGGAGAAAAAATGAAAGGAATATTTATGTTAATTTTTCTGATCTGCATGATTCAGCTAGCTTCTGCTGCCCATTTTATTGTCGGGAGAGTAGGAGATTCCTGGTATGGGGAAAGTGCCAATGGCAAGGAAGTTGTGTTATGGAATCCTTCCAATGGCATTGATGACAATCTTACAGATACAATCGGGCCCACTGGAAATTCAGGAGCAGATAATATCTATATGATTGATTGTGAGATGTTATCTACTCCCTGCATAGTTGGCAGTGAAATAAGAGTAGGGGTTGTGGATTATTCTGCTTATGATGTTAATTTGAGCGTTACTGGGGCGGGATACGATGTGGCGCCAAACATGAGCCTTAACAGCAAGCCAAATGTAACATCTATCTCAGTTGATGATGCTATTACAGGTCCTTCAAATGAAATTGACCTGATTGCAGCTTCAAAAAGAAATGTTATATGCGAGATAGTAGTGGAAGAATACGATAAAGATGCCCTGCAAAATGCCGCTGCAGAGTTTTACCATTCCAGCTCTTATATAGGGGACTCAGATGACAACAACAGCAACTATCGCAATGCCAGCTGCTTTAAAGACGAGAGTTATGGTACAGAATATGAAACTAAGTTTTTATGCGGATTCGATGTTTTGTATTATGCAAATCCAGGAACTTGGGCATGTTTTTTTGAGGTAGAAGACAACTTGTCGGTTTCTGGTAATGGCTCAGATTCCACTTCTGTCAATACTCTTCTTTCAGTCGGGGTGCAGGACATTATTGCCTATGAGATATCTGATGCAGATGAAATTTCTGGTGAGGTAGAAGTCAATATCACTAATTACGGCAATATCATGGTAAACTTGAGTGTAAGGGGGTATGGGGAGAGCCTAGAAGATGGGCTGGCGATGAAATGTGATATTAAAAATATCTCGATCGAGCATGAAAAATACAACTTTACTGCATCCAATCCCGGGGAATTGAGCTTGGGCCAGGCAGATGCTGTTTATACAAACCTTACTTCAGACACTGTCCTAAAAAAGTTTAATCTGGACTATAGAACTGATGATGATGCAAATGATGCTGTTAACTCTACTTACTGGAGAATTTATGTTCCTATTGGCGCTTCTGGCGGGTGCAACGGCAATATAGTTTTCGGAGCTTTCCAGGGGGCTGGAAATTAATTCACTATCAAAATGTAAAAAAAAACTAAACAAAAATCAAAGAGAAAACATTTAATATAGCTATTGGAATACTGCTAGCTACAGCAGCCTTATCTATGATTCTCTTTGTTTGGTCTTCTTTTGAATTTCCTTTTACAGGCTTTTTTATTTTTAAGCCTTCTGCTAGCGAATCTGCGAGTTTGCCTTCAGATGTTATGCCTTCGGAGGCGATGGTGGATGCTCCCGGTAAAACTATAGCCAATAAAACTGGCGGGATGATAATTAATGTTATTAAAGGAGAAAATCAGACATTCAAAGGTTCTGGTGGAGGGGGCGGGGTTGGTGGAGGCGTGGGTGGCGGAGGTGGAGGTGGGGGCGGAGGTAAAGATGGTGACAATGGCGGAGGCGAAGGGGGCGAAGAAAAGGCTGAGGAAAAAAACAAGAGCGCAGGGATAGTCTTAATTTCCCCTGGTGAAAATGCTTTAAGATTTGAAGAAGAGATTGTTTTTTCCTACGAAATTGCTGAAAATGCTGGCAGCTGCAGCCTTGTTTTAGACAGTGAAATAGCTTGGGAGCACAAAAATGTAAGCTCTGGAATAAATAATTTTACTCTCTTTAATTTATCAAGAGGGAAACATTTTTGGAGCATCTCTTGTGACAGCCTGGCAAGCTCCCAAAAGCGCAGAGTAATGGTGATTAAAGCCAATAGAAATTTGGAGCTGGATGGCAATTGGGAGGATATAGAAAAAGCAGGAAACCTTTCCCTTGGCAAGAAAGGTGCCGGAAGAATAAAATTTCTTGGCATTGTTAATCTAAGCAACTGCGAGAATATGGAAGACTATATTGTAGTGGGCAAAAACTTTATAGGCATAGATTCTGATAAAATCCCTGAGTTAAATCAGCCTGCTGAAGTCACTTTTTACGGGCTCGAGTTCAAGCATCCTATAATATTGCGGGATGGAAAGCCTTGCAAAGACTGCCAGTTATTAAACAATGGGCAAGAACTTGTTTTTAGAGTAGACCATTTCAGCAACTATTCTGCCACAGAAAATTCTGCATTGTTTGTCTGGGACAAGACCATATCCGGGAGTGTTGTTTTTTATGCTAACTATACAAAAGTAGCTGACAGCACTCCTATAGAGAATGCTAACTGCAGCGTTGATTTTGGCGCAGGATTTAGGCAGATGAATTATTCTTCTGGACTGTATTCCTATGACTCTGTTTCTTCTGGGTCAGGAACAGCTACAATTAATTGTTCTGCTGCAGGTTATACAGAAATTGTTTTGACAGATTATTTTAGTTCAAATCCGGGCACAAGAGTCAATGGAGCAGGGGTAACTCCCGGAGATTCTCAAACTGCTCCTGCGGATGAGCCTGAGTCTCACTCAGCTTTGGCAGGAAATGTTACTTACATGACAGTTTTTGGATATTCAACTACCCAGTCCTGGCAGGGCTATTATGGCAATGTCTCAGGAACAATCCAGCTAGCGGACAGCAACGATAAGGTATTATATAACTGGTCAGCTCTTGCTCCCAATGGGGAGGTTTACGCTACGAGGGCGTTTGACCCTAACTTTGCCGCAATTTCTTGTGTAGATGATGGAGCAATAGCTTCTGAGGAAGCTTTAATGGGGCAGATTGCAGGAGATGCAGATAGCATTTCTAATACCTTTAATGCAAAAAGCCACCCTTCTTTTTTTGTCGGGTCCATAGAGATACCAATAAATAATTGCAGTTCTGCTAATTTATATGGCCCCGGAGGAGAACAAAGCTCTTCTTTTTACGAAGTGCTTTTAAAAGATGATTCAAATATTATTTATACTTCTGTTTTAGAAAAAAACCTGGAGGGATTTGATGGTAATGATTATGATTTTGAGATGATGGTTGCTGAAAACGGGCATGGTGCTGACACAAGCGCCACCACCTATTATTTTTATATAGAATTTGGATAAATTTATAATGATAAAAACTTTTGAGTGTCTAAAAGAGGAAAAATGAACTGGATATTTTTAATTAACTTTGCAATTGCTTTAGCCATTGCCTTATTGCTTGGGCTGAATTTTTTTAGATACTACAAAAACAGGAAAATACGCGAAACAGTCAATTATCTCTTGTTTATAGGCATCTTATATTTTTTTGCGGCTGTTTTTTCTTTTCTATGGTACTTAGACATTCTTAAGTATAATTCAAATGACTTTTTATTTTTATATGCTCTGGTAATCTTAGTCCAGAGCGTATTTTTGTTTATGATAATTTATTCAATCTCTAATAATAAGAAAATGTTTTACTTTTTGTTTTTTTATGCTGTTATCTTAATCTCTTTTTTCTTTCCGGTATTTAATTTCTTTTACCTATTTATTATAACCTCCTTTCTTTTGACTCTTTTATTTTTTATTGATTTGTCAATAGAAAGCTTTCACTGCAGAAAAACAGGGTATTTCGGTATCTTTTATTCTTCTCTCTCTTTGTTGTTTTGCATGCTGCTTTTGTTCAGAATCGGAGACATTTTTATACTCAGCTCTATTTCCAATCTTCTTTTTCTTGGGCTTATAGTTGGATTTTCAAGAGAATTAAAGTACCTCCATCTGGAATGCAGGAAGAATAAGGAAAAAAAGAGAGAATCCCCGTTCTTTCTTGTTTTTTTGAGGTACCTTGTTTTTATTCTTGTGATTACCAACTTTGTTTTTATAGCAACTATTGTGATTCATGAGTTTGGGCATCTGGCTGTATCACACTTTTATGGGTGCGGGGAGGGGCAGATAGTCTATGGGAAAGATATTCACACAGAGATATTATGCAGTGAGATTCCCGATAACAGCCCGGTTATTCTTGGCGGATTTCTATTGCCTTTTATAATTGCGGTTTTTTTATTTATTATTGGCGGAAGATTCATTAAAGATATTGCTTTGTTGATTGCAGGATTTGACCTAATCGCTTCTAATAAGGACTTTTTTGATATAGGGCTTTCAGGCAATATTGTTATGGCTGCCTTAATTGCAGGGGTTTTATGCTTAATTGCAGGCATTTTCATGTTAATTAAGTCGAGATTGGGCGGGCAGTATTTCGCACCCTAATCTTTATACGGGATTATATAAAATTATTTAAATAGATATTTGGGTAGTATACCTGGGGAAGAGGCTTTTCTTTAAGCAAAAAAGAGAAAGAATGAAAAAAATAAAATATTTTTTGCCTCTTAAACTCTTACGAGATTTAAGATGAACAGGAAATCTATGGCTAAGATAGGTGTGGTAAGTGTGATTGCTCTAGCTTTGATATCTTTCTTTTTAACTACTCCGTTATCAAGCTCTTCCTTGGTTGAAGGGAGGTACAATCTGGGAGATAAGATAAAGATTGACTTAAAGGGATATGGGAGCTACAAGATGAAAATAACAACTCCCAGCACTGCTTATTCTTATCCTGGAATGAACAATGTTGTTCTTTTTACTCCTTCGGAAGTTGGAAATTACAGCATTGAACTTAATTATGGCAAGAAAACAGAAAGTTATACTTTTGAAGTGGTTCTGGCTGTGAGTCCGACCCCGCAAAGTGAAACTGCCAACCAGACTCCTGAAGAGACCCTCCTTAGCGAGTTAATGACCAAGAGCGAGGTTGTTATCGGACAGCCAGTCAAGTGGATTAAAGAAGGAAATATTGCGCTTGGAACGAGAAGAACGAAAATAGCTATTCCCTTGGACGGGGAGAATATTTCTGTTTTTGAAGTAGGTTTGGAAAGAAAAGCAATTAATTTTTCAGTCAGTGTGGAGCAGGAAAAGGGGCAGAAGGCAGTTGTTTTGAATGATGCATATGGGAACATTGAAATAGAGTATTATACCAGAGGGCCGCAAAAAAAAGAGCGAGTTGAGGGGAGGAAAAAAATTGTAGAAATTTATTATGATGATTCTTATAATTTATATAATATCACTGCCTATGCAGAGGTTGAGGAAACGGCTAGAATAAACAAAGGACTAAGGGTTTACTGGAGAGAAGAAGGCAGATATTTGGATTTTGAGATGTACGATTTGAATGGAAATGGGTTTATTGATTCTATTAGCTGGATTGTTCCTCATTTGTCCAACCAGACGTTCGAGATTATTGTAATAAGCCAGGCAGAGCACCTTAACTCTACAAGAGGATTTGTCGAAGATGTTTACTCTTTCGTAAGCGAGAAAGATAATGTTTGGAAAAACATACCAGAAGGAGACTATCTTAGAGTTATGTTTGAGAAAAATCTTACAAATGGAAATGATATTACTTTGTACGCAAGAGGAAGCGGGAAGATTGAAGTCTATGAAAAAGATGGAAATGAAAAATTAATGGAATTTAGCGTTAATGGGGAAAATTGGTACACCGGCTATTTTAATAATTTAGGAAGCCAGGATACTTTTGACCTGCTGGTTTTTGGAAGCGTGGAATTTGATTATGTGGTCGACCCTACTGCAGGAGGCTTGAGCGCTGGAGGCTTAAGGCCTCAGTCAGTTACCTGTTATGCATTTGGTGCAGCTCTTCCGAATTGTGATGGGACTTATCCTAGAGATTGCGGAGCAGGGCTTGATTTATTATCCTGCAACGATAATATAAGAGAAGAATCAGATACAGACAGCGCAGGGTACGCAGGAGTTGCTGCAACTTATTACAACGATACTATGGATGATTGCGTAAGAATAACTAATATAACCCTTTGTTATGAGTGGAGCGCATCAAGAAATGACCCTAATGACTGCAACATAAGCATTGATAACGATGAGCCTAATACTTTTGTTGTGGTTAATTCTACTTGTCCAGGAACAGCAGGAACTTCTGGATGCATAGATGTCATTAACAATCCAAACAATGAGAGTGACTGGCAATGCAGCAATTTTTTCGGGCCAACTGGAACAAGGGCAATGGCAAGAGCATTTCAGGCTTCTCCAAATTCAAGAGACACTACTGCTTCTATTGACCAGCTGTGGTTTAATGTCACCTACCAGAAAGCAGGGGCCATAAACGGGACATTAAACGAGCCTTCTACA
>Ga0154703_121_pt2 | contig 14664 bp, 24 predicted proteins | sample Rifle2008BG13ft_FD_105563 | JGI IMG/M metagenome (GOLD analysis project Ga0154703, IMG submission 105563) | Candidatus Pacearchaeota archaeon RBG_13_36_9
AACTTTTAAAGATGGTTGTGTTCCTAAGAGAGTTATTGTTGCCATTTCTTTGGATAGAGAGAGAGAAAATCCCCTCTCTAAAAAATATAGGGATTCTGCTGAAATTTTAAGCCATACTGAAAACCGTTTTTTGAACCAGCAATTCATTTCCCACCATAGAATTAAAATTGAAAAGATTCCCCAATATCGGGAAGAAAGAGACTTCAAAGAAGGAGACTATAGAGTTTATGTGATGGACTGGCTGGATTCTAATTATCCAATAGCCATTTAAAATAAGTTGTTTTTGCATTCAATATTTCCATGAGGGCAGGTTCGTCTGCATTTGCTATGTTCTTTAGAGTTTTGAATTTTTCTAAAAGCTTTTTTGCTTTTACAGGCCCTACTCCTGGAAAACTCTCCAGGATGAATTGTTTCTGCTCGTTAAAAGAGAGATTTTTCTTTTTTGCATTAAGAGAGATTTCTTTTGGAGATTTTTCCTGCCTTTTTTTTATTAAATGAAGGAACTTGGCGGTGTCTGCATAGTCTTTTGTGAAAATCATCGGGCATTTGGCTTCCAGAGAGATAGAAAGAAGCATTCCTCTTATGGCATTTCCATTAATGCCGCCTGGCTCGTCATTATAAAGTTCCTGCTCTTCAATTCCTTCTATAATAAGAAGGCGCTTTTCGTACTGCTTCATCTCTTCCAGCTGTGTAGGGAGATGTTTGCTGAGCATCGAGGAAATAAAATCAGAAACTGTTTTTCTCTCAATAACTACTTCTCCAATTATAAAATCTCCAACTTTCAGCTCCTGAAATTCAACGTTTGAGCCCAAAGAAACCAGCTCAGAGCATACCAGGCTGTTTTTCTCGCGGTAGTCTGCCAGGATTATCATGTTCTGCTAAAATTTTTTATAAAAAATGCAATTAATAATATTATTCCTGAAAAGGCAATTGCTGAAGGAAGAGTAGAGAAATAAACATTTTTATTGCCAAAACCCCCAGCAACATACAAAAACTCATCAGTTATTAACCCAATAGATATTGCTGAAAGCAAAAAATAAATATTAAAGTTCTTTTTTCCAAATAACATTAGGAGATTGGAAATTATTAGCAATATTATTCCATAATAAAAATGGTGCAACTCGTAACCTTTTATTATTAAATTAGGATCTTTAACCAATACAATAATTCTGGTGATTATTATTGTTAAAAATATCACTAAAATAAAAAGTATTATTTTATGCTTTATTTCAAATTCCTCTATTTTTTTACTAATGCCCCTTTTCATTATCAGTGGATACAAGTTAATCTTTAAATACTTATTTCTTTATTAAGATATAATAAAAATGAGGATAGCTTTTTATAACCAGATGTTTGGATTAGACGGGAGGCACTTTTGGTCAAATATAATCGGGCATTATTATGTTCATTTCCACTCAAACCCAGAAAAAGTGCGGGAGAGAGTTGATTTTGGGGAGACTATTAAAACTGTCAGGAAAGTTAATGCAGATATCTTAGGAATTATTGAAATTTTAGAAGGGCAGGAGAAAAGTATGGTTAAAAGATTGAGAAAATTAGGGTATAGCTATTTTTATTTTGGCAACGGGCATAAAATGAAATATTCTGGATTGCACGTAATTGAATTAGTCGCCTCAAAAATTAGGGGAAGACAGTTAAACTTTAAAGAATGGCCTGTTGAAAATCATCTTGGAGGCGGAGGCGGAATGGTTGTTTGTTATTTTCCTAAGCTAAAACTAAATGTTGTTCAAATTCATCTGGGTTTGCCGACAAAAAGATTCTTTTTTCAGCAGATAAAGCACACTCAGAAGGTTTTAGGGGAATTAAATGGAAAGATTATTCTTATGGGGGATTTTAATGAGTGCTATGATAGTGTTAAGCACCATTTTCCTGAGTTAAAGCTTATTACAGGAAAAATAAAAACATGTTCTTGCACTCCTATTTTTAAATGGTTTTTATATAAAGATATGGACCATATGCTAGTTAGAGGGTTAAAAAAGAAAGATGTTGGTTTTTTGGAAGGCAGATCAGACCATAAATTAGTCTATGCAGACTTAGACTAATTTTTTCTTATTCTTAACCCTGTAGGTTTATATACCGCTGTTTTTTTAATGTTAATGAGAGTTGCTTTTTATAACCAGATGTTTGCGCTTAATGGAAGGTCGCTGCGCAAGAGCCTTGCAGGGCACTGGAGAGTTCATAGAAGAAAGGACCCCCAGAAAATGTATGAAGTGGCCAGGCTGAAGAATACTTGTGATATAATAGATAGTTCCAACCCGGATATTGTCGGATTATGCGAGGTATTGGAAGGGCAGGAGAAAATACTGGCGGACCTGCTTGCTAGAAGAGGATATAACTGTTTTTTCGGGCAGGGGCATCAGACAAAGGGAAATCGTTTGCATCTTGGAGTAATGCTTGCTTCTAAATTTGAATTAGAGAGGGTGGATAGCCAGACTTTTCCTGTTAAAAACAAGATGGGTGGTGGAGGGGGATTTGTTCATTGCAAGGCTACTGATATGGATTTGGATGTTTTGGGAGTTCATCTATCTAATGGGAAAAATCCTAAAAAAAGGGGGGATTTATGCTCGGCAGATGGGATTTTTAAGAGATTATGTTAGTTCTCTTGGTGGAAAAGTCATCCTTGTTGGAGACTTTAATGGGAATTTCGAGGATATTAAGCATTATTTTCCAAGCCTCAAATTAGCTTCGGATCAAATGAAAACCTGCACCCTTACTCCGCCGTTTAAGTTCTTTTTTAGCCAGGATATAGACCATATTTTTACCAGGGGATTTAATTTAGGGGGGAGCGGAAGTTTGGAGGGATATTCTGACCATCGGCTCATATGGGCTGATTTAAATTAATTTATATCCAGCATTTTTTTATTTCTCCTTTTTTGAATGTTCCCAAATAAAATTGAAATAGTGCTTGAATGATTCTGCAGTATTTTTGTTTTGTATTAAAACTACGAAAGGCTTTGCAGCCTTGCCATTTACCACAACTTTATCTCCATAGATAATTACCGGAACTGTAGGATTAAAACCTTTTGGCAAAAATCTATGATCCTCTTTTCCACCAATCAAATTCTTTAATTTTTTTGTTTTTAATTCAGAACTCCAAATAACCCTAAAATCTCCTTTTCTTAATAATCTTAACGCCTTTGCTTTTTTTACTGCATGTATAAAATAAGAAGCAAAAAATTCCCAAGAGTCTCCTGTAGGACCTAAAAATAAAGCTTCTTTCGCTTTTCCGGATACAGCAGATTCAATTATATCTTCTACAATAACTTTCATTCCATTAACACCATCATACTGCTCAACTAAAACCTCTTCTTTAGGCTTTTGGAAAGTCAGATTAAGGTCCTCAACTACCTTTTTTGTTTCATCTTCTTTTTCTTTAATTAATTCTAAAAGTCTGTTTGGAGAAGAGGCCCTGTATATCCTTTTACTTTCTTTTTTAATATAACTAACAAGCCCTTTTTCAATTAACTTGGTCAGTATATCATAAACAAGAGTTCTAAATAACCCACATTTTTCAGATATTTTTGTTGCTCCAGCTTCTTTTAAATTTAAAAGAGTGATGTAAACCAATGATTCATTTACAGTTAAACCAGGTATTTCTTTATTCATTCTTTTTCTAGTAACTCTGAATTTATAAATGTGTCGTTAAGTTTACGACATAAATTAAAATAAGGATTAGTATAAACATGTTAATTAAACTTAAGGTAGGGAGAATAGTTTTAATTGAGGATGGGAAAATATAAACAATTAGAATTTAAATTTATGGAAAAAGAAAAAAGAACAAATTTGGATATTGCCATAGATGTTTTAGGGTGTCTTATGGGCGCTTCAGCTGGTTTTGCTGGGGGTGGTGTGGGTGCTTATTTTTATGCTTATTGCCGTGGATGGGAAGGAGCACCTTATACCCTTTGCAGTATGGAAACTCCTCCGGCCCTTGCTCTCTCTATGTCTTTAGGAACAATTGGGGGAATCTTTGCTGTTAGCTATTGTGTTGTTAAACTAAAAAGATATCTTAGAGAACATAAATCCTAATAATAAAAATAGAAATAAATTTTTTATTGATCCTTTAAAATAATTTTTTTTGCTCGGATTTAGTTTCTTCCTCTTCTTCATTTTCTTCTTCATCTTTTTCATCATCGTCTTCTTTTTCCAGCTTTCCTTTTTTTTCAAGTTCTTCTTTTATGCTGTCTAAAGTTTGATACATCTTTTTTTCCTTGTGGAAAGCAGCCCAGTAATAGGCTTCGTCACGTGTTTTTTTTATCATTAAAACTATCAGCTTTCCTGGCTTGAGACGGGCGGTTCTCCCCCGCCTTTGAATAGAACGAATTGCGCTCGGAATTGGCTCGTAAAAAATAACTGCTGAAACTTCTGGAATATCAAGGCCTTCTTCGCCTATTGAGCTAGCGCATAAAACATTTATTTTTCCTATGGAAAAGCCATTAATCATCTCTTTTTGCTCTTTTTGGCTCAGGCCTGTTGCCCCTTCTCCTTCTCCTCTTTTTGCCTGCCCTACAAAAACGCGCGCATTTACCCCAGGAATTTCGTTCAGAGTTTTGCATATTTTGACCAGCGTGTCACGAAACTGGGCAAAAACAATTATTCTTTTTATTTTGCTTTTCATCTCTTCTTCAACTACTTCTTTTAGCTTGGGCAATTTTGGGTTTTCAATTTTTCTGGCAATAAGCTCTGTTACTTTTATGTAGGCCTGGTTGAAATTAACCTGCTTTACCAGATGCTTGACTGCTTTGGATTTATTTTGGTTTGCCTGGGAAAAAAGCTCCTGCATATATTTATGCACGGAGTCAAGGGTCTGGGTTTCTAAAAGCTCCAGGAGATGCTGAAGCTTTATTGCCTGGGCGCAGGCAGAAGCCCCCAATAGGATGTTAAAATTCCGGTTTCCTGTTGAGATCATTGTCATTATTTTCCTCTGCAGCTCTAGAATATTCTTTTTTGTCGGGGGGGCAAATAGAAGCTTCCTGTTTTGCAGCTCTTCTATTTTTTTGTTGCAGAGCTCTTTTATAAGGTCTCCAACTTTCTTGAACTCTTCTGGATAATCCAGCTTTATTGTGTCATACTTTAATTCCTGCAGGTATGTTGAAACGTCTTCGCTTTCTCTTGTGCGTATTTCAATTGCCTCTATTCCAAGATTTTCTGATATTTTTTTTATTTTGGATTTTTCAACTCCGGGGCTTGCTGTCAAACCAAGAATTCTTTGATGCTCTGCATTTTTCTTATAGTTCTCTGCTATATAAGTATAGTCATAACTTTTTAAACATCTGTGGCATTCGTCTTCAATGAGCAGAGAAACATCTTTTAAATCATATAGATTATTTTCTATGTCATTTTTTACGCACTGAGGGGTACTAAAGATGATTTCTGTATTCTGCCATAATTTTTTCCTTTTTTCTGCTGGGACTTTTCCTGTAAAAAGCTCTTTGGTTGCAAATAGCTCCGGAAGGTGCTTCTGGAAGTAGGAGAGGTGCTGCTCTGCTAATGGCTTCGTGGGAGCAAGAAACAAAATTTTTGATTCTGGATAAAGCCTTAATCTGTTTATTGCCAGCATAAGAGCTACCAGTGTTTTTCCGGTACCTGTTGGCAAAATGACCAGGCAGTTTTTATCTTTACAAACTTCATAAATTTTCTGCTGGTATTCTCTTGGCTGGATTGTTTTAAGAATTTTGTCTGGCATGGTAAATATACCTATTTAAAGCAGTTTAATAAAGTTATTGAAATAGACTTATAGGAAAGCAATCAAAAGAATAGCCACAAAAACCCAGAAGACCATAAACAGCCAGAACTTGGAGCTTATAAAGAATATTTTTGTCCCGTCTAACTGCCCGATGGGGATCATGTTCCAGATAGAGTAATAAACCCCGTATTTGGCTATGTCTACCAGGAGGTCGTTTTTTCCGAAGATGTATGGCAGCAAAGACAGGCAGAGGGTTGCTATTATCCCTATGGTGACAATATATCCGTTATGCCATTCAGTAAGCTCGTAAAACCTCTGAAGGCCGCCTCTTTTTTTAGCCACTCTCCTTATGGTAGGAGTGATGTCTGTCTGCAGGAAAGTAAGCATTTTTAAGAATCCGGTTGCAGATGCGAAAACCAGCAAAAATGGAAGAATCAGGCCTATTGGCTTTGGGCTTTTGAATTGGCTTCTTTGGTAGTAGCCCCATCTTTGAAACTCCCATATTTTAATTTCTGCTTCTGTGTGAAAGTAGCGGGCAGCTATTTTCTTGGCTACAACATTTGTGAGTATTACAACTGCGGCTATTATGAATGAAGTAAGGATAAGCGACTCATCCTGAAAGAACCAGAGTATAAACGCAAATAAGATTATCACTAGGATTATGTGCACCATCTCTTTTGCTTTAATCATCCATTAGTTATGAATTTCATTTATATAAAGTTAATGGATATCCAAAAAACCCTGAGTTTGTTTTGGGTTTTTCTGAAACTAAAAGATGCGGCAGAATACATGGTTTTTATGATAGAAAAGTATATAAAGCAATTTTATTTTCATACGATATGCCAATCAAAATAAAAAAATTATCAGAGGTTATAGGAAAAAGGGTGTATACTGACTCTGGAGATTTTTTTGGAGAGGTGGAGGAAGTCAACTTGGTTGAGAATAAGGTGGATAGCTGGAGAATCAAGGTCAGTGGGGGCATAGGGAGCTTTTTGGGGGGAGCTAGGGGAGTGGTAATTCCGCATCAGTTTGTAAAAGCAATAGGGGATATTTGCTTGGTAAGCAAAGCCAGTTTGCCAATGCAGGAAGAATCTGGAGAGAGTGTTCCAGAAGAAGAAATCGAGTTGTAGTAGCCTGCCAAAAGAGGGGAACTAAAAAAGAAGTTTAAAATGGTTAATAGCATATTTTCAATTCCACTGTTTAAGGAGTTTATCTTACCTTTCTTACTTGTTTTTACTCTTATTTTTGCGATTTTAGACAGGTCCAAGATGCTTGGAGAGGAGAAAAGGCAGATAAATGCAATTATAAGTTTAGTTATTGCATTAATTTTTCTTGCTTTTGATTTTGCAAGAAACATAGTTGTTAATTTAATGCCCTATCTTGTTGTTTTTATTGTTATCTTATTTGTATTCATGCTGATTTTTGGATTCATAACTGCCAAGAAAGAAGGGGACGTGCTAAACAAGGGATTGAAAATAGCCCTGGGAACTATATTCGGAGTGGCAGTTCTTGTTGCTGTTCTTTTTATTAGCGGAGGATGGGACTGGATTTATAGCAGCCTTCAGGGGGGAGGTTATATGGACACGGTTATTCTTAATTTATTTATCCTTGCCATTATTGGCGGGGCAATAGCAGTTGTGTTGGCTTCTGGGAAAAAAGAGGGCAAATAGAGATAGAAAGTAGAGGTGAGGATTAAGAGGTGTGGAAGAAGAGAAGACAAGGCGGGAACAAAGCTTTTATACGCCTTGTTCTTAGTTCTTCTATGTTTTGGAAAAAAGGGCTTGGAATTGGATTGATATTTACAGGGATTTATCTTATTCTTACAAATGCAGCTTTAACAGGGGCAGTTGTGGGATTTGGGCAGGAGTATCTTTTGGGGTTGCTTGGGATTTTGGTGTTTATTGCGGGAGCAGGGATTATATTAAGTGCGATAGTATTAGATAAACGGGTTTAATCTAACTTTTTTTCCAGAAATTTTTTTAAAGAATATTCTATAACGTGGCTTCTATTTCTGAATTGTGCATCTTTTAATACAGTTTCAATTATCTTTATCATTTCTTCATCTAATGTTATTGATATTTTTTGCTTTGTCATTTTATCTTCTTCCCATTTTCTTTTCCTTTTGTTTCTTTTTGACATTTTATAGTAGTATCTTATATTATGCTACTTTATCCTACCTTTTTAAATCTTTGTATTTGTAACTACTATAAAATAACACTAATGGAAAGGTTTAAATATGTGTTGAACAAGAAAGAGTATGGCAAGGGGTTTTAGTAATGGAAAGATAAAGAAGGCGGGAATTCTTCTAGAAGAATTAAGGAGCCTTCAGAAATTTAGAGCTAAGTATCATGTTTTTCCTCCAAATGAGTCTCGAAGATTGTGCGAGCAGATGAATGAGTTAGCTGAGAGCATTCAGGAGATTAGTCATCCTCAAAATGAAGATGAACTTTTCTTGTCAGAAGCAAAGAGACGGATTAGAGGAGAAGCAGCTTATCTTGCTCATAGACTTGAAGGAAAAACCTATGATTTTGACTCAGTTTTAGAGATTTTGGGGATACCAAGAGAAGATGTTGATGCACTTAAGCCCTGGCTTAGAAGAAATAAGAATAAAACTATGGGGGCGGTTGAGAGGCTTTACAGTTCAAAAGAAATTGGGTCTTATGAATTACTTCCAAGAATGGATATTCCAAGTATCAGAAGGCAGACAGAAGAGGTTGCTGCAGCGCATATTCAAAATTATCATAAGATTTTGGGAGGATTTTTGGAAACGTTGACTAAGGTGGGAATGTATCTTAGAGATATTGACGCTCAACCAACTACTGAAGAAAGATCCTATTTTAGCCATTTAGAAAATAGGCTGGCATTGTCTGTTTTAGCATTTTGTTTCTCAACAGAAGAAGGCATCTCAAAAATAAGGGAAAAAGATTTAGTTAGGTTATATGGCCACGAAGGAATGGGTCATTCTCTAAACAGAATAATCACTCTTTCAAGTTCTTTGCCAGAGTTTCTTAAAATAGACTCCGATTTAACAATCTCTTCAGAAGAATCATTAGCTCAGTTTTATGAAAGGAGATTGTTAGAAGATCTAAAACAGAATCCAGGTGTCCAGGAAAAATTAGGGATTAAACATAAATTTCAAGAGATCTACCAGGAAGTAAAAGATGCAGAGCAGATAGAAAAATATTTTGATAAACTATATCACTATGCTATTGTTGTATTGGCTGATAAAAGTTTTGGGGATTTAGATGATAAAAATGGAATAAAGAAGCGGCTTGATTATTTAGATGAATTATCTTTAAATAAAGGGTATACTAGAGATTTTATTCTTAAAAATAGAGAGAATATAGATGAGGAAGGGAATCTTAATTCTGGTCTTGTTGCTGAATTGAGATACAGCACAGATCCGGTTTTAAGAGCAAGGAAAGAGTTTAGTTCAAATGGGATGAGATATATTGGAAATGAAAGGGGAATTATAGATGCAACTCTTTTAACTGGATTTTGGACACCAAAAGGATTAATTCAAAGAGCAAGAGTTATTGCTGAGAATTATTCTAGGAGTGAGAGTTAAAATGCCGCAATACGAACTTTTACCTGGAACACCCCAAGAGATGGATTCTCAGGAAAACGAGAAGGCATATATTGATCCAGAAGCAACTGCATATATAGAAGCTAGCCGGGATCCAAGAGAAAAAACAACCAGAACAGAACAAAAAGGAAGTTTTTTAGAAAGAAAAGCTATTATTTAATTTTTCCTTGCTGTTTTCCAAGTTAACTCAAAATATTTTCTATAGGATTCTGCAATTTCAGAGTTTTTTATTACAATTGCTAATGGGGGGGATTTCCAGAGAATTATGGCTACTTTGTCCTGCCAGATGTTTATGGCTAGGGGATTGGAGTATTTTTCAGGGAGGTAACGAATTTCAGATAAAGGAATAGTTTTGCTGAATTCTTTATTAGCTATAATCCTTACTTTAATTTTTCTTTTTTTCCTGTCAATGTCGTACCATTTAAAGTAAAAAGGAAGGATTTCAAAAGCAGACTGAGATGCCCCTAAAATTAATATTTCCTTTGCTTGTAGTTGGTCTTGGAATATTGTTTTTAAGCCTTCTGTTCCTTTGTAAAAATTAGTTTCCTGTTTTTCTTTTGTTTTATTGTAAAGCAAGTTTAACTGAGGTAGGATTTCATCAAGAGCGTGCTGTTTTTCATCAAGTATTTCTTTGAGTCTGGACGGGGAAACAGGCTCAAAAAACCTTCTGTTGTTTTTTATTATATATCCAATAACCCCTTTTTTAATCAATCTCTCTGTAATATCATACACATTTCTTCTGTGGGTGCCGGTTTTTCTTGATATTTGGCCTGCTAAACTCGGGCCTAGCTCTAGTAAAGCCAGGTAGACCTTGGCTTCTGCTTCTGTTAATCCTAGCTCTTGCAAGATTTTTATATCCATAGCTTATTTAAAAACAACAGGTTTATAAATCTTTTTATGAGGTGATAAATAATACCACATTAATTTATTTCTCCTTTTTGCATGGGTTTGATATGATAAGGAAAAAATTATTTTTCAGAGAGGATACAAAAGCACAGATTAAGAAGAAAGATTATGTGGAGATAGCAATGCTCGCAGATATACTGGAGCTTGGAAAAGATGAGTTTACAATAATAAGTCCTTTAGTGCCAAGAGGTTTTGAATCTACAAGGAAGTTTATGAAACACGGACAGGAAGTTAAGCCTAAGAGGTATTATAGTTTAGATCAGGCTTTAAATGACGGTAGAGTGCCTGTTCAGTTAAGAGAAGAAGCTTTTGATATGATCCAAGAGCATGATTTTTGTGGATATTCTTTCTTGCCTTTAGGAAGGGACAGGAGGAAGAGGAAAGTTTCTTTAGTTGAGTGTTTAGAGGGGGCAAGAATTTATGCTTATTCAAAACAAGTTAGAGGAACAGAAATTATAGTAAGGCCATATGATAGATCTAAGAGAGTCAGAATAGATGGGGCTGAGATTGTTTGTTCAGTTCCTTCAAGAACTGAGAAGCAAGGAAAAACTAAATTTAAGCTGGTTTCTGTTCCGGTTGTTGATAGTAGGGAGAAACATGCAGTTAGTTTAGATATAGGTTCAGATCATTCGTGTCCTTCAAAGAGATTTAATATAAGGTACAAATATACAGATGATAAAGAAAGTTCTGGAATTATTAATGTTTGCTGCCATGAAATTGCAGCTTATTTAGGGATTATAGAACATTATTGGGGTAAAAAGAATATTGTTCCATTACAAATGTGCCAGTTTGCAATACCAAGCCAGAAAATAGTTGATTTTTATTTAAGACTAGGAAATAATGTTTTAGTTAAAGACCTTTCACTAGGGTCAGAAGACAAGTTGAGGAAGCCGGACAGAGGGGATAAAGAAATTGCTTTATGGAGCCAGGTAGAATCTTTAGGGTATGATAAAACATTTTATTCTAAAAGAAGCAGGGATGGAGATGTTGCGGATTATATTTGGAGTCTTGAATAAATTTTATTTTATATTTTTTATCCTACGAACTTTTCAATGCCTAAAGGGCATTTTTTGGAATTTTGGGGGTTGCTAAAATTACAATAACCATCTGTACGAAGACTTGTGCAATCTAGCTTCTTGTCAGATTGAGAAACTCTAATATAAGCATTTTGTCCCGGTGTATTTGCCCCATAAACTCCACGGCAGCAAAATACTAATTCCGGGTCTGCTTTTGTTTCAGCTTTTCCCTCTGTAGTCTCACTTTTTCCATCTTTTTCTCTTTGAATTGCATCATAGATCTCTCTCCGATGGACTGGCAGGCATTTTGGATGCGTTATTCCAAGACGGACTTTATCTCCGAGAACATCAACGATAATAATTTCTATATCATCCCCTATCATAATTGCTTCATCTTTCTGTCTACTAAGTACAAGCATTTTGATATTAATTATTGTGAATTTATAAAAATTTATGAGGTGTAAAATAACAATATTAATTTATAAGTAAAATATAAGCTCTCCGCATCCTTAATGTACCTATATTCTTAACAATAAAAATATTTAAATAGTAAATTTAAGTCACTTTAAAATGGTAACTAAATATAAAGTATCGAACAAAAAACTAATTGCTCTGTTTTTGTTAGAAGCAGTTTTTTTGATAGTAGCCTTGAACTATTTAGTTTCAGGACAGGGCGCAGATAGAACTGTAATTAAGAAGCAAGAGATGAGATGCAGAGCAATCGGGATAGATGTTGCTTCAAATGAGCCAATTACGTCTTGTTTTTATGGAATCAAAGTAGACACGACAAGAATAGATGCAACAGGAAATGAAGTTACAAACGAAAGGATATTGGCATTTGAAGAAATCTATATTGGCGGAACTTATGAAGACGGAAAATACCAGGAAGATGGGTATTTTGTCGGAAAATACAGAAAAGACTTCTTTTACAATGACAATGCAGATGTGTTCTGGAAAGTTGAAGTTGGCTTAAACGGAAGCACTTTAGAGTACTGCAGCATGAGAGATCAGGAATATGCAGATACAAGCAGGACAAAAGAAGAATGCCAGTCTTTGTATATTGACATTATATAATTTTTGAGCGCAACATAAATTTTAAAAAGGCAGTCTTAGTAGCAGGAGCATGGGAAAAGCAGCTGGATATAGTGGCGGAAGAGCAATTAGCCCAGCCGGTGGTGTGGGAAAGGGGCATGGTTTTGGCAAAATGCCTAATGCGGCCTATTCTGGAGGGGGCATTGATTTATTTAAAGGCTGGGAAGAGATGAGGGGGGACAAGGGAGGATATGAAGCAGGGCATAAAAGGCTCAGGCCTTATGAAAGAGTTGGACCTTTGGAAACAGCCGCTTATGCGACTATGGCTTCTGTGGATTACACTGGAAAGCATAGAGCATCATACTTTGCAGGTGTAGCGAGAGGAGCGGACAGAGGATATGGAAAGCCTGTAAAAGGAGATGCGTATCAAAGGAGTATAATTGATCTTGCAGCTTACAGAGCAAGCATGTTAGATAATGCTTACAGAAAAACCAGTGGCGAGGGATATCAGCCTAATTTTGAATATTCTCAGGCTGCGTAAGGCAAAAATAAAAAGATTTAAATAGTCAGTAAGATTGTTCTTACTAACATGGCAAACATAAGCATAACCAGAATGAGTTCTAAAGGACAGGTAGTCATTCCCCAGGACATGAGGGAAGATATAGAAGAAGGAGAAAAGCTGGTAGTTATAAAAAATGACAAGCAGATAATTATCGAGAAAATGGAAAATTTCGATAAAAATTTAGAAGAGGATTTGGAATTTGCGAGAAGAACAGAAGAGGCTTGGAAACAGGTTGATGAAGGCAAATTTACTAGCTATACCCATGAAGAGTTTTTGAAAGAACTTGAAAAATGGTAGTTAATGAGATAAAAGAGAGCGATAATTTTAAGCAGATATTTAGAAAACTTGATGAGAGTGTGAGAGCAAAGGTTAAGAAGTTAATTCTGAAGATTATAGAAAATCCTGAAATCGGGAAGCCGATGAGGCATAATAGGAAAGGGACAAGAGAAGTTTATGCCAAGCCTTTTAGGCTGTCTTACGCTTATTTTCCAGCTGAAAATAAAGTCACCTTTTTGGACTTGTATCATAAGGATGGGCAGTGATAAAATTAAATAATAAAAAATCACCCTTTTTTATTGCATTTTCATTAATTGCAGGGATTTTGTTAGTTATTCTATTGGGCATGCTGTAAAATGAAAATGAGCATTAAGTATATAAACTTCTTTTTATTGTATTGGTTATGGTAAAAAAGAGGAACAGTCAATGTAAGGTCTGGATTGCTTTAGGAGCTTTGTTAATTCTTTTTTTGGCCATATTGTTGTTAAGATTTACTTTTAGTTGCACTATTCCGGCAGGAGATGGGGCGACTGAAGGATTGGCGTCTATGGGCCCTGGTGCCCTGATAGATAGGATTTTCAAGCAAGATGAGAGATGCAGAGTGATTGGAATAGACATAGCTACTAATGAACTAGTAGTTTCATGTTTTTATGGGACTCGCGTTGAAAATACAAAAATCAAGCAAGAAGAGGAAGTAACAAATATACGCATCTTAGCAAAAGAAGAAATTTATCTTGGGGGAACTTTTACAGGGGAGGAGTATAACAGAGACGGATATTATGTTGGAAAATACAACAAAGATTTTAAGTATAACGACAATGCAGATATATTCTGGAAAGTTGAAGTTGGCTTAAACGGAAGCACTTTAGAGTACTGCAGCATGAGAGATCAGGAATATGCAGATACAAGCAGAACAAAAGAAGAATGCCAGTCTTTGTATATTGACATCCGATAGTTTTTAATGCAATAAATTTTAAAAAGGCAGTCTTAGTAGCAAGAGCATGGGAAAAAATAGTTATTCAGCAGCGGTTTCAAAGCATCATAAAATGGCAGCATAAAAAACAAATAACTTTATTAATATCTTTTCTTTTGTTGTAAGATGATGCCGCAAAGAATAGCTGCTGTTATTTTTGCAGTTTTAGGGCTAGTTACTGCTTTATTTGCGCATAGAATAACTGGAAATGTTGTGGGGATTTCTGGTGCTAACTTGCTTGGGATTTTGGCAGGGGTGTTCTTTCTAATTGCAGGGGCTTTGCTGGGAATTAGGAAAAAAGTCAGTGATAAACTGGTTAAATAAGAATAAAGCCTTTTTAGTCTGTTTCTTCGTCGTCTTCATCTTCGTCATTCTCTTCATCAGAAATCATCCACTTCCAGCTCTTAAAAGTGGGATTTTCATTATCAGAACAGTCTAACTTTCGCATTTTATCTAAAAGTATAGTTCAAGGAGGTAAAAGAAGTATATAATACTAAAGTATATACTTTTTAGGCTTGAAAAGAAGAAAATAAGGCAAACTAAAATCTAGAGTTTGGGACAGGATTAAGACCTAGTCTTTAATTTTTTTAATAAGCTTTCTGCAGTACC
>Ga0154703_141_pt1 | contig 14623 bp, 20 predicted proteins | sample Rifle2008BG13ft_FD_105563 | JGI IMG/M metagenome (GOLD analysis project Ga0154703, IMG submission 105563) | Candidatus Pacearchaeota archaeon RBG_13_36_9
TATTACCCCTCAGACCTTTCTTTCTTAATTCTCATTGTCTTCATAATCCTGCTGGCTGCAGGCTTCCTGCCTGTCTTTTTCAAGGATAATTTCACATATTTCTTAACATTTAAATAATCCTAAAGTTTTAGGGAAACAATGGAACTGGAGGATTATAATAGCTTTTATCATGTGGATATTTCTACACAAATAAATAATAAATGGAAAAATGACAGTGTTCTTGGAATATTAAAAGACCAGAAGAGATGCTCGATAATGATAAAAGGAAGGGATAAGCGGGCATTAAAAAGAGAGGTTTATTTTTAAGGGCTCTAGCTTATTTAATAGGATACACAATCAAAAAGTGATATGCATAATCTATTCCTACCTATTTTACAAACTTCTATGTGAGATTAGAGAAGCAAACCCTATTATGCTGTGCAGAGATGTGAGGCCGGAAAAGTTTATTATTAATTATTTTCAGAAAATTTCATCCTATCTTAATAACCGGGAATTTTTAAATAAAAAGATAGTATTTAGGAAGAAGATTGAATTTAAAACAAAAGAGAAACTTCCAAAGTCTCTGGCAGGAAAATATGTAAGGAAAGTTTATCAGGGAAAGATAAAGGCAGATAAAACCCTTGACAAGGGAGAAATAGCGGAATTAACAGAAATAATCAGCAAATTATTATAAACCTAAAGTAAGGATCGGGGCAAGAAAGCCCCCAACGCTCTGCAAGGTCCTATCGCTTTCGCTCGGACCAGATCAGGAGTATCCTTATATTATCCAATAACCTAACCTATTTATATTTTTCGGTTTGTTTTTGGCAATGTTTTATCCCGAAATAAGTTCCTCTCGATAAAAACAAATTATTTAGCTTTCTCTTTTATTATTTCACTTAACTCTTCTAAGGATATCGGCGCATAGCCTGTTTTTTCTACACTGACATTTATTCCATTAAAGCTTTCTTTTTCGTGAATATGACCATGAACATTAATAAAACCCTTTGGAATATCTTCTTTTAAAAGAGGGGAATGACTAAAGATTATCTTGCCAATTTCCAAGGCTCCTTTTATTAAAATGAATCCGGCTTCTCGCGTGGATTTGTGATCGTGATTGCCTTTTAACAAAATGATGGTTCCATTCAGTTGATTCTTAATGCCAATAATTTCCTCTTTGCTCCCTAATCCAAAGTCTCCCAGATGAATAACCAAATCATCTTTTCCAACCTTTTTATCCCACCTTTTTATAATCTCATTATCCATCTCTTCTGCTGTCTTAAATGGGCGCCCAGTATATCCAATTATATTCCCATGGCTAAAATGTGTGTCAGAGGTTATGAAAATCTTCATTTTTTACTTGACTTGAGTTTAGTTTTACTATTTTTATCCCGTCCCACGCTATATGCTTAAAATATCTTCTTTTATCCTCCTTTGATGGAGAATAAGTGAATCTAAGCTTATCGTAATCATTGACTGTGAAGTAGGTTTCTCCAGTTAAATAATCCAAAATTTCATTTAATTGCTCTGCCCTAAAAGGTACTTTGTTCTTAATTAAAGATTTTAGCATCTGGATGAATACAGGAGCATAAGAGTAATTTGTTACCCTCAAGCTATAGAAGGGCTCTCCTTCATAGGGCGGATAAAGGTGTATTCCATGCTCATGCCAGCTAAAAACTATTTCAAACGGATGCCCTCCAGGAAGATGATGTTTCTGCCAGTAAGAAAACTCTTCCCTACTGCTACTATCTTTTATTTCCAGCATACCCGAATGCCTTCCGTCAGCCCATTTCTTATACATCTCTAAAGGAGACATTTTCCTGGCTTTTTTAAATGAAGACTTATAACAAATTGCAGCAGTATTTAGATAGTCATTGAGGGAGATTTTTTCAGTTTCCAAATTTTTTTCCAGGTGTTTTCTATAGGATTCAAGAATTCTTGCTTTTTCTTTTGCAGGCATTAGCTTTTCAAGAACATACTTTCCTTTTATTTTGCCGGTTCTAAAGTCGTAGGGAATTGTTTTTTTAATGAAATCTTCTTGAGCATAAAATGCCATAAATCTCTCTGTATCTCTAAACATTTCCAGGTACTCTTTTTCTATTGCCTGTTTTCCGCGGCTTATTTTTAAGTTTCCAAGAAATAAAAAATTAGCATAAAAATTTCCCCTGTATTTTAAAATTGAAAGGGGAATGCTAATTATTTTTCCTGACCTTCTTAACGGCAGGTAAAAGTCTTCCCATTGGGTATCAAATCGTGTCTTTAAGCTTGGATGCGCCTTTTCTGTAATTTCTTTAACTAGGCGGTACAATTCTGTATTCTTCAGCTCTTTTTCATTGAGGCTGTTGCCATGAAAAAAGTATTCTGCTTCATTTAGCGAAAATTTTGGCTTAAACATCTCCAATTTTAATAACCTTTATAAGTATAACTTAGATAGGTAAGAAGAGTATATAAATATTTCCATACTAAAGTATAACCTTCTTAGGTAATGTTTATAAGGAAGGAAGTTCTATTTTAAGCATGGGGGAAGTAATAATCCAGCTTAAAGGGTATAAATGCGAAAGATGCTCGCATAAATGGATACCAAGAAGAGAAGAAAAGCCAATAATCTGCCCAAAATGCAAAACTCCTTATTGGGATACGAAGAGAAAGACAAGAAAGGTTTAAATAGGTACTATTAGTTCATATATAGGAACTAATAGTTCGTAAAATGGCGTTATTAACAGGCAAAGAAAGCGAAGCGATGCTGAAATTATTTAAGGATTTTAACAGTGATTATAATGCAAATTCGCTATCCAAAGAAATTAAAGTTACTCCAAGGGGAGCATTAAAAATACTTAAAAATCTTGAAGCTGATAATCTTGTAAGAGGAAGGAAGTTGGGGAGGGCTGTTTTCTACAAGCTGAATCTTGATGATTCTTATGTGTGCAAAATAATAGAGACTCTTCTGATAGCAGAGGCTAGAAAAAAAGCAGGCAGATGGCTGGAGGAATTTAAAGGTGTTTTTAAGGATGCTGAAATAATAATTATTTTTGGCTCTATTATAAGAAACCCCAAGGAAGCGAATGATATAGATGTTTTATTTGTGCTTAAGGAAAATAAATACAGAAATATAGCTGATTTTATAAGAGAGAAAAATAAAATAATGTTCAAAAAGATTCATAGCATCCCGCAGACGATGAAAGATTTAAATGAAAGCCTAAAGAACAATAAGGCCATCCAGGATGCAGTGAGAACCGGCTATGTTCTGCACGGCCAGGATGAGCTGATAGAGGTGATGAAAAATGTCTCAGCCTTCTAAACAGGTTGACTGGTGCTTAAAGAAAGCAGAAAGAGAGATTGAAGAAGGCAGAAGGATAGGCCAGAGAAATCCCAAACACAGAGGGCTTATCAAAAAACATCCTGACCAAAAAGAAGCAGCTGATTTCATTGAAAAAGCAGCTGAGAATCTGAATTTTGCCATTTCTCTTGACAGCTCTAAGCACGGGGATACTGCTATAAGCTCTTTGTTTTACTGTATGTACCATTGTTTTCTGGCTATAGCAAGCAAATTTGGCTATGAGTCAAGAAACCAAACCTGCACCATCGCCTTAATGGCTTATTTGAAAGAAGAAGGAAAAATAGACTTAGACAACAGGTTTATTGAGATGTTCAAATATAAAGAGGATCAGGAAGGCAAAGAAGCATACAGCTTAATTGAAATGAGGGAAGAATATACCTACGGCTCAAAAACTGCAGTGGGAAAGCATATAATAAATGAGCTTGTTAAAGACTGCCAGAGGCTTATTGAAGATACTAAGAACATAGTTCACTTTAATGCTTGAAAAAGCAGCTTGGTTTTAAGCTTTCAGCATTAAAACACTAACTTATTCTGGAATATAGAAATATTTTAATATGGGGGTTGGGTGGGCAAAGAGGGGTATAGGGGAGAGCAAGGGTGGGGGGAGGGGACAACAAAAAAGAAAACACCAAACACACTTAAAAGCCTGGATTATAAGAGCATCTTTTATTATTTGTCAGGCCTCTCGTTCTTAATCCTAATTATCTTCATGCTCCTCTGGCTTACAGGCTTCCTGCCAATCTTCTTCAAGGATAATTTCACTTACATCTTTTTCATTATTACAGCCATCATCACAACATATTTCACACTTGCAATAAAGAAAATTCCAGAGCAAGGAGAAGAAAGAGATAAAAGGCAAACAGAAAGGTTTATAAGAATAGTGCTCTTGTGATAGTTAATTAACACCATGGGGATAGGAAACTAACCCCATGTTTTCAAAAATGGTTTCTAGAAAAAGAGCAGCAATTTACATTGACGGAAGTAATTTTTATTTTTCTGTCAAAAAAACTTTTAATTGCAAGGTTGATATTGACAAATTCTGCAAAAAATTAGCCGGGAAAAATCAGGTTGTTAAAATTAATTATTATATCTCCCCTGTTGGAGAGGCTAATCCTAAAATGTATGTTGAGCAACAGCGTTTTTTTGAAAAGCTCAAAAAAATAGATAAGCTGAAAATTGTCCTTGGAAGGTTAGAGAAACATAAAAAAGAAGGAAAGGAATTCTATGTTGAGAAAGCAACAGATATAAACCTTGCGCAGGATTTGATTTTTGACGCCATGGATGGCATTTATGATGCTGCATTCCTTATATCTAATGATGGGGATTTTTCAGGGGTTGTATCTTCAGTGATAAAAAGGTTCAGTAAGGAGATAATTTATGCTGCTATAGGAAACAGAAAGTCTATTTCGTATCATCTGAAAAAGGTTGCTTCTTCAACTCTCTGGATAACCCAAGAATTTATTAAAGAAACTATAATTTAATTATATCTCCATATCGCATAAATATTTATAAAATTGTTTCTTAATAAAGAGATAATGAAAAACAAACTCGATTTCGAACGAATCTTTTATTACCTCGCAGGTCTCTCTTTCTTAATCTTAATTATCTTCATAATCCTCTGGACAACAGGCTTCCTTCCAATTTTCTTCAAAGATAATTTTACTTACTTCTTTTTTATTATTGCAGCCATCATCACAACATATTCGGCATTAAAAATCAAGAGCATTCCAGAACATGACAGGGATAAAAGCAGTATTGTCTATCTGAGCAAGTACTTTTTCTTATTAACTTTGATAGTTATAGCTATAAATCAATTTCTAAAGCGAGCGATAATAACCGCTTGGATGCCAGAAATAACTTTAGTAAGAATATAATTCAATAACTTTTCCTTAAATTAAGGAAATTTTTATCTATTTTTTTCCTTATATAATGGAAAAGTTTTAAACCTTAACAGAAATGTTTAAATAGGCTATTAACTATAAAGTTAATAGTTATTAACTAACCAATTAATACTGCTAAATTGAAATATGGTAATCAAAAAATCCTATGAAGCACTGAAAATTTTATTAAAGGACATCAGCAAGAAGCACACTGTAACTTCTTTGTCAAAGGAAAGGGGAATAAGCAGGGTCGGCTCATGGAAACTGCTGAAAGAGCTGGAAAAAGAAAGCCTTATTACACTGGCTCCGGTTGGCCCTGAAAAGACAAGTGTTCAGGAAGCAAGGCTTAATTGGGACAATCCTGTATTGGAAAAGACTCTGGCTCTTATGCTTGCAGAAGATGCTTTAAAGCAAAACAAATGGATATATAATTTTAAGGAGCTTGAGAATAATGTTGATTTTTTAATACTATATGGCAGCATACTTCATTCTCCAAAAGAGGCTGATGATATCGATATTTTAAATTTGATTTCAAATGAAAAGAATTTTATAAAAGTAGGAAAAATAATAGACAGCATACAGGCAACACAAAGCAAGAAAATACATGCTATAAACTTAACAGAAAAAGAATTAAAGCACGAGCTTAAAAACAAGAATAGAGCGTATGCTGAGGCTTTAAAAAAAGGCGTAATCTTATTTGGGCAGGAAAATTTCATAAAATTTATCAAGGAGATTTCGATATGAAAGAGATAAGAGAGTGTTTTGAGTCTGCAAGAAAAGATGAGGCAAAAGGGAAAAAACATAAAGGGCTGCTTATTGTTGAGCCTTCACAAAAGAAAGCAGAGGGGTATTTGGACAAGGCAAGAGACAGCTTAAGGTTCTGTGAAATATACAAAAATGCGGGAGCAGACTATAAAATTCCAGAAGAGTGGTATTATTCATTGTATTACTGCGCTTTGGCTATCTTATGCAAATTTGGAATTGAAACAAGAAGCCAGAGATGCACAGCTTTGTTTGTAAAATATGCCAAAGAAAAAGAGCTGATAGAATATGATGATGAATTTATCAAAAAAATCATGGTTTACAAGGAAAAAGAAAATAAATCTGCAGTTGATGAAAGAGAAGAAGCAAGATATGGCCCAAGCATAAAGATAAAAGAAGTTGAAAAACAATACGCGGAAATGATGGATTTATGTAAAAGAGCAATATCTCAGGCACAGGATATTGTCCTCTTAGAAAAAAAATTTGAAGTCCCTAAAGAATTGCTTTAATTTATAACAGGAAATTCATATCTTTCTGCAATAACCCATAGTTTTAAGCTTTCAGCACTAAAACATCACACCTATTCTGGAATACAGAAATATTTTAATATCTTCAGACAGGAGTAATATGGGGGGTTGTTTTCTTATAGCAAGAAAACAACATCTTAAAGTTTGGAAAAGCGATAAAGTTTTTAAGATAGAGTTCAACATATAAAGGCGAGGGGTATAGGCTGGGGAAACAGCAGGGGGGCAACAGGGTTGGGTGAGCAAGGAGGGAGGGGGGAAACAATAGGGCATGAAAACGCCTCATCTTCGATTATCTCACAACACGATTAATGCTTCGCTGAACCCTCGGAGGCAAATGGGGGGGCATATTCAAAAGTTTATATTCAAATATTCAAACATAGATTCAAATGAAACACGCACTAAAAAACCTCGATTATGAAAGAATATTTTATTATCTCGCAGCCCCTCTTTCTTAATCTTAGTAATCTTCATAATCTTATGGCTTACAGGCTTCCTGCCTGTCTTTTTCAAAGCTTATTTCACATACATCTTTTTCGCCATCATAGCAGTAATAACAACCTATTTCACACTCGCAATAAAGAAGATTCCAGAGCAAGACAAAGATAAAAGCACGATTGTATATCCTTGGGCTTAATTAATAAGTTTCTCTAAGTCATTTAGGTCAAAACAGTAAACTTTTTTGCCTTCAAATTCATTAATCTTGTTCTTGAAGGATTTTGCAAAAATGGCAAAGGACTCTTTTCTATTTTCATTTTTCCATTTAACATACTCAGATTTTTCAATTAGTTCTTTAGTAAGCTTTTCTGCATCAGCTTTTTCTTCCCATTTGCATTCGCAGAACAGGATATCTTTTGTTTTTTCGTTTAAGGCAACAATATCTATTTCATAAGTATTTTTCCCTTTTTCGCCCTCAAATTTCCCCCACTGATTTCCGATTTTTTCATAGGGAGAAGGCAAGAGCCTTGGGAGCATCTCTATGCAGACTCTTTCAAATTTTCTTCCAACATGGGCATTTATGCTCTCTTTGATTTTTTTAATTAAAGAGGTTTCTCTTCTTTTATATAAAGAAATGTCCTTATAAAAGAATTTAAACCAAAAATCCATCAATGGATGGTCTATAAACATGAGAGTTTTCTTCCCAACAGCCTGTTCTTTTACGCCTATTATGTTAAAATAATTTACCAGCTCATCCATTTGCCTTGAGAAAGCAGTTTCTTTTTTTCCAAGGCAGGAAGCAACTTCACTGACTCTTGTGTTGCCGCTTGATACAGCGCCAAGGATGTCGTAATAAACCCCTTTTCTCTTGCCAAATTCCATGGAAAGTAGGGTATTAACTTCATCCTCAAAGAGCGCATTTGCTTCAAAGAAAAATCTTTCAAATATTTCCTGGGGGTTTTTTCCGTTTAATCTTTCATCTTCTATGGAAACGTAGTATTTTGGGAATCCCCCAAATATAGAATAAAGAGTTATTATGTCCCCCATGCCTTTTATCCCTAATTTCCTGCATATCTTAACAGCTTCGTGAAATGGAAGAGGCTCAAGCCCCATTTTTCTCTTTAACCTGCCGTACAAGGGCTCTTTTTTCTTAAAAAATATCTTTTTAATCATCCCAATTATTGAGCCTGAAAAAATAAGCAGAAGGTTTTTTTTGTTCTCATGCAAATCAAGATTCTTCTGCAAAATTCCAAAAACTGCCTTATCTACCTCGTTAAAATTCTGAAATTCATCAAATACAGCCACTCCATTAAACCTTGTGAACAACACATTAAAAAAGTCATCCCAGGTCTTGAGAGACTCTAACTCTGTAAGCAGGCTCCTGCTTTTTAAAGCACTTTCGTACTCTCTCAAAAGGCTTTCTGTTGTCTTGTCTTTATTTACAAAAAAGTAAAGGTCATTTTTCCTTAAGGATTCTAATATCAGCCTGGTTTTACCAACTCTTCTTGGGCCAAAAATGCAGAGGCTGAACAGCTTGCTTTCTGAAAGAGACTTGCTTTCTTCAATAAACTTGGTTTCTTCTTTCCGGTTTACAAATTCCATTTTATTATTCACCTAATGAATTATTCAGTAAATGAATATATTTAAACCTTTCTATATGCTATATGCCAGAAGCGTAGAACTTTGAGCATATATTCTTAGCATAAATACTTTGATAGTATTATTCTTGAATACGCAAATATTTTAATATATGAGGGAGGATGTAGGGGTAGGGGAGATATAAAAGAAGAAAATGAGCTCCAAAAACCCATTTAAGAACCTCAACCTAGACTTCGAGCGCATCTTTTATACGAAAACTTATTTAAATAATAAATTCCCAAGTGAAGTATGAAATTTGAGATTGATGTTTCAGGAGAGGATATTTTTGATAGAGACTACACGATTGTTGTTGCTGATGAGAATAATTTAGTAAAGGGATTTAAGTTTACAAGGCAATTGGTTCAAACATTAAGGGCAAGGCAGGGGGAAGGAAGGTACAGATACCCACTTTCAAGGCATGGAAAGTCTATGTTTAGAGTAAGATTGTACTGCATAATTGTTTATTATCTTTTTAAGAGTTTAAAAATAGAGGGCAAAGAAAGGAGTTTAGAAATATGCAGGGATTTTCAGGGCCATGAAAAGGACATAACCTCTAACTTAAAGTATTTTTTAGAAAAGCTGTTAGGGTTAAAAGTTGAGATTAAATATGTGAAACTTCCAAAAGAATCAAATGCAGACAAATATGCTTTTTTAATGAGAAACGATGTTAAAAACAAGATTGAGGGATATGTTAAAATAAGCCTGGAGGATATTGAAAAATTTTTAAAAAAATAAGTGTATCCGTGGATCCTTTGCAGGAACGTAATGTAAGTACGCCCTCAGGGATAAAACCTGCGAACTCCTTACCTTGGATACACTTTATATAGAGGAGTCAGGCCTATTTATATTTTTCGGTTGCCCAAAAAACAAAACCATCAAATACATATTCAAAATGAAAAACAAACTCGATTTCGAACGCATCTTTTATTACCTCGCAGGCCTTTCTTTCTTAATTCTCATTGTCTTCATAATCCTCTGGACAACAGGCTTCCTGCCAACCTTTTTCAAAGACAATTTCATGTACATCTTTTTTATTATTATAGCAGTAATAACCTCATACTTCACATTAACAATAAAACATAAAAGTGCTTAAATTCTTGTTCCCCCGCTTATTCTAAAAACTTACTCATCTCCAAGACATCTGTGAAGATGACTTCGCAATTTCCCTGGGTTACTTTTTTGTTTTCTCCTTTATAACTTATAATAAGCGCTTTCTTCGGCTTATAAGATTCTATAAATGCTGCCAGGTTCCTTTCCAGTCTGTCTGGAGCAGTTAACTTAACTTCTATCGGGATTACCTCTTTGTCTTTTTCTATTATAAAATCCACTTCCACGCCTGTCTTTGTCCTCCAGTATTTTGGAGAGAATCCGAGCTTAACGAGCTCGCAGAAAACATAGTTCTCAAAAAGCTTTCCTTCAGGTTCCTGGCCGAAGTTCTTAGAGATAATGTTCCTTAATCCGGTATCGATAAAATAAACCCTCGGCTGTTTTGTAATCTCCTTTGTTTTATTATTAAAAAACGGCTGGACTCTTGCAATTAAGTAGCTTTTTTCCATGGCATTCAGATATTTTTTTAAAGTCTGAAATGAAATTTTAATATCTCTGGAAATGCTGTCATAAGAGATTATTCCGCTTATATTAAGAGACAGATATCTTGTAAATTCTTCCAGGGATCTCAAATCTGCAATTGAGAAGGTTCTTGCTATATCTTTTAGTATCATTGTCTCGTATAAATCTTTTAGGATGGACTTTTTCAGCTCAAAATCTTCTGTAGTAACTACCTTAGGGTATCCCCCATAGGTCATATGCTCCCAGATATTCCTCTCAAGCACCTTGCCAGTGAAAGCTTTCTGATTTTTTGCATCCAGGAACTCCTTTATTGAAAATGGATAGAGCCTGATTATAGAAACTCTCCCAACAAGAAAAGACAGGACTTCTTTGCTCAGAAGTATTTCTGAAGAAGAAGTTATCCATAATTTCCTGCCAGTGTCTGCAAGGTATTTTATTTTTCTGCCAGCATCCTTGCAGTAATGCACCTCATCTAATACAGAAGTTTGGTAACCTTCAATATACTGCTTCTCAAATTTTTTTATATCCTGCTCAAATAAGTCCCTGATATCCGGGTCATCAAACAACAAGTAAGATGCTTTTAGTTTTTTCAGCTGTTCTTTCAAAAAAGTTGTTTTTCCGCTCTGCCTCGCCCCGACTATAGCCAGGACTGGATAAATCTTGTTTAATTTTTCAAACTTGCCCCTGACATCTCTCTCTATATACATAGATAATCCAGTAATCTGCCCTTTTTAAACTTTACTAAAGTTAAACTGTAGTTCAATTATAGTTATACTAAAGTTAAACTGTAGTTAAAGATTAGTATTTAAGCCTTCTCTATATCTGCCTGTTTTAAGCCTTTGGCTCTAAAACTGAACGCCTATGTTGGAATATAGAAATATTTTAATAGCAGGCAGGGGTTCAAAGTTGGTGGTTGGGGTGAGGGGGTGGTTGGTGGTGGTTGGGGTGAGGAGGTGGTTGGTGGTGGTTGGTAGGGGGAGAGGGGAAGGAGAAAAGGGGCCTTAAAAAAGCATGAAACAAGCACTAAAAAACCTGGATTATAAGAGCATCTTTTACTATTTGTCAGGAATCCACCGAAAACTATTTAAGGCATAGCCTTCTATTAATAATATGGAAGAAACAATTTGCATACCAAAGTCAGAATACGATAAACTAAGAATGCAGGCCGACATAGATGTAGATCTATTAAAACAATTAGCTGAAAGCTTAAAAGATGTGAAAGAAGGAAGAGTAAGAAGAGTAAAGTAACCTAAGATTTATCTTTTTTAGCAATTTTTTCTATTTCTTCCCTGAAAAAATCCATGAAAAGCTTTATCGTGTTTATCACTTTCTGCTGGTCTTTTTTGCCGCTGATTGCAACCATATATATTGCTTTCAAATCATGATAAACCAGGTAATAAATCCTGTAGTTCTCAAATCTAGTTTCCCTGAAAGAAGGAGTTCCCAAAGGAGAGCCATAATAAGGATTTTCAACAAGTTTATCCTCAATTTTATCCACCCTTTCATTAAATTTCTTGTCAAACCTGGAGAGTTCCCGATCAAATCTCTCAGAATGATACACCTTAAACTTTTCCATGACTATAAATAGATTGTAAAGTATAAAAATGTATTTATAGGGATAATTAAATAAGATAGTAAATAGCCTTAAAACAACACTTTAAATTTGGAAAGTTGATAACTTTTTAATATAGAGTTCAACATATAAAGGCAAGAGGGCAGACGGGGGGGAAGAATAGGGGGACAGCAGGGGGATTATAAGGGGAGGCATGAAAACAAACCACTCTTCCAGCATCACAACACGCCTTGCTTCGCTGAACCCTACGGTTAAAATAGGGTTGGTACACTTCCAAATATCCAAATAATCTTGCATTAATATTCAAATGAAACAAGCACTAAAAAACCTGGATTATAAGAGCATCTTTTATTACCTCGCAGGCCTTTCATTCTTAATCTTAGTAATCTTCATAATCCTCTAGACAACAGGCTTCCTGCCAGTCTTTTTCAAAGATAATTTCACATACATCTTCCTTATCATTATAGCCATCATCACAACATATTTAGCATTAAAAATCAGGAGCATTCCAGAGCAGGGAGAGAAAAGAGATAAAAGCACTATTGTATATTTGAGCAAGTATTTCTTCCTGCTAAGTTTAATTGTCATTGCAATTAATCAATTTCTCAAAAGAGAAATTATAAACAGAAACCTTTAAAAACCTGTTTTTATTATTTTATATAAGGTAGTAAATAAGGACTTATCAAAAATGGAAAAAACAAAGGATTTAAGCTTAACTCCAACTCAGGGCAGACTGCAGAGTATTTTGGAATATAAGAAATATAAAATAATTAAGAGAAATGAGCTAATTAGTTTGATATCTAAATTCAAAATATCAAAGAATCCTAGATACCTTATTAAATCAATGCTGCAGAAAAAAAGGCTTGTCTCTCTTAAAAGGGGCAATTATGCCATAATTCCAATAAGTTCTATTGATAAAACTGCAAGAATAGATAGTTTTGAGATTAACGAGCATTTTTTAGAATCTGATGAATACTATATAGGATTGTATAATGCATTTAATCTCCATGGTTTTACAGAGCAGATCCCAAACAAAATGTTTGTATTTAACACAAAATACTCTGCAGACAGGGAAATCTTAGGCTTAAAATTTAAATTCTTCAAAATAAAGAAAGATAAACTGTTTGGAATTTTTAAAGAGTATAAATATCCTCATTCTGACAAAGAAAGAACAATAATTGATGCCCTTGACTATCCAGAATATCTTGGAGGACTAAGTGAAGTTATAGACAGGATAAAAACTGTAAAATACGACAAAAATAAATTAGTAAAGTATGCAATAAGATATAAGAGCATAAAAGTAATCAAGCTTGCGGGATTATTGACCCGCAGCAATAAATTATTAAAGCTATTAAAAAAGAAAAAAGCACTATCTTATTATACTACAATTAAAAAAACAAGAACTAAACTTTTGGATAAAAAATGGAAAATAAGGCTGATTTAAAAGAATCTTCCCTATTCCAAAATTTCCCAATAGCCGCCCTTATCCGGACCAATGCGCCTGAGAATGCCTTTTTGCTTTAATCTTTCAAGATACTCTTTTACTGTATCCTCTCCGATGTCGAGAGAGGTGGAAATTTGCTTTCTTGATATTCTTGGATTTTTAATGATTAAATTGAGGATCTTTTGCTCAAGCTCAGTTATTATTTTCTGGGGGGTTATCTGGGGGGTTATCTGGGGGGAAGCCATTTTTGTATATTCCGGATTTGGCTTAAATGTAACATAAAAGTGAGAATCTGTAAATTTAATTTTTGGGTAAGGGGCATTTTCCTTTTTACAATATTCTTTAATCCTTGCAAAACCAGACCCTATCTTTTCTCCAAAGTGGATTCTTGAGAATAAATTGGCAATAATGGGATTTCTTCTAAAAACAGTTTCTCCTAATTTGAAGTGTTTTGGTCTTTTCCATATATTCTCTATCTGAATTTTATCCGGGAAAATTTTGATAATATTGTTATGTCCTGTTTCAAAATAGTCTTTATGCATCACTGAATTAATAACAGCTTCTCTAATTGCTTCTCTCGGATATTCATATATGTTCTCTCTCTGCGGTTTGCCTGTGAAGCGATAAGCAACCTTAACATAAAATTCAACAAAAGCCATAACTTTTTCTATTATCTCTACTAAACTTCCGCCTATCTCTTTTCTTTCTATAACATCTGCCCCTTCAGCATCTCTAAAAACAGCCGCAGTGTAAATACTTTGCGGAAAGAATTTTTGCGGTTCTTTTGAAAAAAATAAGATTCCTGCATTATTTAGCGATTTATCTAAAACTCCCAGCTCTTTCAAAATCTTTTCTGTTGGAATAGAATTTGATAAGTTTGCTTTTTCCAGATAATTACTTAATTTCTCGTTGTCAAAATCTTCTTTTAGGCTGAAACTTTCATTTATTAAGGAGTCGAATGTTTTCTTATTAGCTGTTAATATCAGGTCTAATATTTCGTCCCTGCTCATTTTCTGGGAATTTGCCCCAATTCTTATAAAAAATCCATCCTTGCATTTGTATGGCTTATCTTTTCCTTCCTCAACATTAATAATTAAAATATTCTCGAATTGCTCCAGTTCAATTTTTATAGAGGGGTCGCAGTTTCTGGATATTGTCTGAATTTCTGATTTAAGCCTGTTACCAATTGGAACCCCAAGAACCTTACCTTCATCATTTATTCCTATAAAGATTCTTCCCCCTTCTGAGTTAGCAAAAGCTATAATATCTTTATCAATGCCAGTTCTTCCTTCCTTGAATTCCAGATTATAGCCTTCTCCTTCTTTTAAAATAAACTCTAACTCTTTTTTATCCATAATTCCTATAAGAGGCAAATGGATTTAAAGGTTTCCCTTTCTAAACTTTTGCGTTTTTAACAAACACAAAAGAATTCATTATCTCCTTTAATTTATTTATATTTCTTGCTTTTTTCTTCAGCCA
>Ga0154703_177_pt1 | contig 14086 bp, 16 predicted proteins | sample Rifle2008BG13ft_FD_105563 | JGI IMG/M metagenome (GOLD analysis project Ga0154703, IMG submission 105563) | Candidatus Pacearchaeota archaeon RBG_13_36_9
ATGAAAACCTATTACGTAACTAAGAAAAGTTAGGGGTTGAACAAAGATTATAGAAAAAATTTAATTAGCAATTCTATGAATAAATTAAATTGCAAGAATTATTTTGAGTTGTCTACTTGGATTAACAAAAAGTTGAAATCGAAATTTAATGGTGGGGATATCAAGTATTGGATTGCTGGAAAAAGATTGGATGAAAGGACTAAAAAGATTCATCCAAAGTTTATGCCTTTGTCTCTTGTTTTGGGCCTAGCAAAATTGAATAATGAGATAATGGAAAATTTAAACAAAAACGTAATCTATTACCGTTCTGGCGGCAAAGGATTGATAATAAATATGCCTATATTGCCTATAAAAGTTACACCAGAATTATATAGTATCGTGATACACTTATTTGGAGATGGTGCTGCCGGAGATTTTACTCCTTCTTATACTCAGAAAAACAAAGAGGCCCTTGATAATTTTGTTAAAAAATTGGAAAATTGCTTTGGTAAGTTTGAAAAATCAATTTATTTCACCCAAGGAAAATACCAAGTTAAATTTCCAAAAGCGCTGACTGATATATTGTCAAAATATTATTCGATAGTTTCATATAAATCTCATGAGTCTAAGATCCCAAATAAGATATTAGAGAGAAAAAACAAAAAATTCAAACTAGCCTGTATAATCGCTTTTATAGTTGATGAAGGGAGTATAAGAGATGTTATTTCTTTTTATAGTGTGAATAAAGAGTTAATATCAGGGATTAGACAATTGGTTTTGGATTGCGGCTATAACTGCTCTGAAATTCAGTTTAATAAAAAAGCAAACAGTTATTTATTTACTTTGAGCACTAAGGAGATTGAAAGATTTTATGAAGATGTTCAAGAGCTTTCTAAAGAGTTTCCTACTTGCAATCTTTCTTTTAAAGAAAGTGAAATAAAGTTTATTGTCAAAAGGAGAACTAAGAAAAACCCCAGGGATGGTAAACTAACTGATAAATCTATTTTAGACATTCTGAGGAATAAAAAATATAGTGCACAACAAATCTCAAAATTAACGGGTTATGCTTACTGCACGATTATTCATCATTTAGAAAAACTCAGTAAAAATAAGATGATTAAAGGAATAAAAACCTCAAATAAAACCTATATTTGGAAATTACACAGAATTTGCTGAAAAAAAGAAAGATTGATTCTTTGTAAGGTATATCACTTGTTTTGAGTAATTAAAATTTTGCTATAAAGCTTAAATATCCCTATTCTTTAATGTCTTTCTTGTAAAGATTGGGGGAATGATATGGAAGCTAGAGAAATTGATAGGGCGTTGAGTCATTTAGAGTTAGATATCTCTCCTGACTTAAGAGAGAGTGCAAGCCAATTAATGAAAGGGTCATATGAACCATTAAAAGCAGATGAAGAAACACTATCAGAAGTTAGCGGAGAAATTAGAGATGCAGAAAAGGCAGTTGATAAAATGGAATCAGTTTTACCTGTTTCTCCTCCTCATCGTAAGAAAGAGATAGAGAAGGAGTTAAGTGACAGAGTAGTTAGATTAGAGTTTTTGAAAGCAGAGCTGGACCTTTTGAAAGATGCTGGAACACAAGGGAAGAGAAGATGGGAATATTCTGTAGTTTCTCAGAGAATTAAGTCAGCAGAAAGCTTTGCAAAGGTTTGTATGGGCGTTATGCGTTGGAGAGATAAAGCGGGTTTTAAAGATAAGCTAAGACAACTGAAAACACTGAGAGCTATGGCAGATGAGGAATATATTGATGTTAAGTTTGTAAGAATAACCCCTTCTTCTCAAAGAGCAGCAAAACCTGAACCAAAGCCTGATTTTTCAGAACAGACTCAGCAAATTCTTTATGCATTTAAATATCCTGAGCTTGAGTGCGTGGAGAGTTTTAATATGCCAAGGGGAGCTAGAGAAGCTTTTGAGGGGAGAAAATACAATGCAATCTGGGCTTGCCCTCAAAAACCTATGAGAGATATTTTTGTTGGGCATGAATTTCCAGTTAGTTTTTATTTGTTTAACTGGAACAAAGGAGATAAGCTTAAAATAACATTAAGAATAGATTCAGATTACTTTACAATAGATTCTCCTAAATCCAGAACTTTTGTTCTTCCAACATTCGCAGATTCTGTTAAATATTCTGCTAAAGTAAGGGTGGATAAGTTTGTGGAGGGGGAATGGATTGATGCAAAAGAAGCAAGCAGGTGGAACGGAAGATACAATATAGGTTCTGGATTATTTCTTCCAGGAAGAATAACTGCTCATTTTAGAATAGATCCGGGGCTTCCAGAGCAATCTGCTTCCTTATATCTGCCCATATTAAGAAAAGAATATGAAAAAGAGCCCCGTCAACTTAGTGGTGTCAGGACCTAGCAAACAAAAATTAATTTAAACGTTTATCTAAATGCAGAGAAAAACAAGATAACCATTTCTATTATTGCCCCTATAACTAATAATATACCAAAAACTGCAAAAAGAGTGAAAGTTTTTTCTATTGGGCCATCTCCTCCTGGAATCTGGGGAAGAGGCGGAGCAGCTATCTGGTTGCCGGTTCCAGCTACTTTAGAGTTATCAGAGAACTCAATTCCAACAATATACAGCCCGACAAAAAGCATTATAACCGCCTGCAGAATCAACAGAGTCCTGAGTTTTTTCATAAATTATTAATGTAAGAGAAGTTTATAAACTGTTTCCCTCAATTATTTTCTCAATTTCTTTTTTCTTTTCTATATTAAGCGAAACTTCTAAGCCATAATTAGTCGGTTTAGACAATAAGAATCCGTCCTTGAGAAGCGCCTCAATAACTTTCCTGACTTCTTTTTTGCTCTTTAGGTAATCTGGCAGGCATTTCGGAAGATTATGGATGCTTGTATGCTTGTGCATCCATATCCTGTGCCTCACCAACTTCCTTAAAATAAAGCGCGCTATATCCTTCTCTATTTCACCCATAATATTCTAACTGTTTCTTTGTTTATATTTCTTTCTTAAAATAGCTCCGTTTTAGTAATTATCAAAATATTAATCTAGGTTAGTTAAATAGAAAAGTTTATAAATCACATTTTTGTATGGAGTATATGAAAAATAAGGGCGCAGAACAAGGACCTAAAGAAGAGAAAAGTATATTTGTAGAATACTTGGGAAGCTCTCCGTATATAAAAGTTCTGGATTTTTTGATACAGGGGCAGGAGTTTGATTACAGTATGACAGAAGTAGCAAGGGGGGCGGGGGTCGGATGGAGCGCCTTTACAAAAATTTGGGAGTTGCTTCTGGAAAAAGAGATAATTATTCCAACGAGGATTATAGGAAACGCAAAACTATTTAAGTTGAATAAGAGAAATCCATTTGTTGCAAGATTGATAAAATTCGACTGGGAACTGACAAAATTAGAAACTGAAAAAATTACAAAAATGAGTTTAGTTGAAGCTTAGATTTACAAATAACCCTTCAATTTTTCTTCAAGTTCTTCTGCTTGCATAAATCCTGCAATTCTGCTTGCCTCTTTTCCATTCTTAAAGACAATAAGGCACGGAATTCCAGTTATGTTAAATCTCTGGCTTAGCTCCATTTCAGACTGCGTATCAATTTTTGCAAATTTCATTTTGCTTCCAAGCTTTTTGCTTAGATTTTCAAAAATAGGGGCCATCATCTGGCAGGGCATGCACCAGTCTGCAAAAAAGTCCACAACAACCGGAATTTTTGATTTAGCAACTTCTTTTTCAAAATTATCGCTAGTTAAGTGTAGCATTTTCCACTTTAATCTAAACTAAAGAAAAACCAAGGTTTTATAAATGTTTTGACAAAAACCTTTTAAATGCTATATTAAGTATAACTTAATGGGGCGATTAATGTTCGATTCTTCTGGAAGGCTTATCGGAGTAGATGATAAAAACATAGAAAAAGAGCTGGAAGAAAAAGCAAAAAAGCAAAAGCAGCGGGAGAAGCCAATAAGTCATTATTACGAAGAAAAAGAGAAGCACGGGGAAAAATCAAGCAGTCTAAAAAAATCAGATTCTCTCTATTTTTTAAAAGAGACTGCGGCAGAAAAAATAAAAGGCGAATCAGACTATTGGAGTTTTTACTCGGATGGGAAAGCGTTAAAACCATTGAAATTCTCCAATGGCAAAACTCAGGAAGATATTGTAAAAGAAGTTGTGAAGTTAATAAAGCAAGACCATAAAGTTATTTTCCTGCACGGAGTATGCGGAAGCGGCAAATCTGCAATAGCGCTTAATATCGCAAGAACAATCGGCAAGGCATCTATAGTAGTTCCATTAAAAAGCCTGCAAAAGCAGTATGAAGAAGATTATTCAGGTAAAAAATACCTTCTGAAAAGCAAAGGAGAAAGACTAAAAATAGCCTCAATCACCGGAAGGGATAACCACGATTCGATAATACAGCCGGGAGTATCCTGCGCCCATCCAAACCTGCCGGAAAATATCAAGATATCTGAAAAAAATATAAACGAGCTCAGAGAATTTTATGAAGATAACCCCCTTCTGAAGGATAAGTCTTTTCCAGATGAAATAAAAAGCTTAAAAAGGATGATGATTGCTCCTTCAAATCCTTACTGGAGCCCAATTCTTCCTGCAGATTATGATATAAAGATGTTATACGATGCAGAAAAGAAAAAGTACAAAGGGATTGGTGGAAGAGAGTTTATTTTCTATCACCGTAAAAAAGGCTGCTCTTATTATGACCAGTACCTCGGATATATTTACGCAGATGTTATAATATTTAACTCAGCAAAATACAAGGCAGAGCTATCCTTGGGAAGAAAACCATTAACAGAAGTCGATATAATAGACGAAGCAGATGAATTCCTGGATAGTTTATTTGAGCAGAAAGAGCTAAACCTAAACAGGCTGCATACTTCTTTAAAGCATATAACAACTGAAAACAAACTTGCCACAGAATCAAAAAACAGGCTGCTTCAGCTTATTGAAAATGAAATAAAAAACAAACGTCTTCTCGGAATAAAAGAAGACTCTGTTTTTAACATACAAGATACAAACATTAAAAAAATACTGGAGATGTTGCTTAGGTCTCCTGATTTAGAAGCAGAAATAATCCTGGATGAATTAAACTACTCCAATAAAGCACTGGAAACAGCTAGAAGCTTTAGCGAAATAGCTGAAGATGTTTACTTGACTTATAGGCAGGAAGAAGAGAGCATTCTTGTCAAATTAGTAAGCACTAATCTTTCAGGCAGCATAAAAGACATTCTGGACAAAAACAAAACACTTGTTTTTATGTCCGGAACCCTCCATTCCAAAGAAGTTATAAAAGATATTTTAGGAATCAAAGATTTCAAGATAGTTGAAGCTGAAACGATAAATCAGGGAAGCATAGATATTATACGCACAGGAAAAGAATCTGACTGCAGGTATTCCTCTTTAACATCAGGAGCCTACAAAAGAGAAGACTACCTTTTCTCTCTTTCAGAATGCGTAAGAAAGGCAAAGCCGCCTGTATTAATCCATGTAAACTCTTACAAGGATCTTCCAACAGAAAAAGAACTGCAGGAGAATGGTCTTTCAAATTTAGTATCTTCAGAGGAGCTTATTAAAATTCAAAGCCAGGATAAATCAGGAGCAAATATAATAAAATTCAAGCATGGATTATCAAAAACGCTATTCACGACCAAATGTTCCAGAGGCATGGACTTTCCAGGAGGGATGTGTAATTCAGTATTATTTACAAAATATCCCAATCCTAACATAAGCGACACCTTCTGGAAAATCTTAAAAAATACCCACAAAGAATACTTCTGGAAGTTTTATACCGACAAGGCAAAACGGGAGTTCTTGCAAAGAATTTATCGTGCTATTCGCTCAACAGATGACCATATCTATGTTTTGTCACCCGACCTAAGAGTCATAGAAGCTGTAAAGAAAATACAGAGAGGAGAGTTTTAAGTTAGTTAATTTATCTGAAATAAGCCAAGGAAAACAATTAAAACGATAGACTTCTTTCTAAGCGCATGGATGAAGAAGAGCTATCAAGGTCTGCGCATAAGGTTTTCAAAATAAAGTACCATTTTGTATTCTGTATAAAATATAGAAAGGATTTGTTTTTAGATAGCCAATATATAGAAACCATAAAAGAAATATGCACTGGATTTGAAAAGAGATATCATATGAAATTTGAAACAATGGGCTTTGATGAGGATCATGTACATTTTATGTTACAGTCTGTTCCAAAATAGGCTCCCTCTCAAATTTTTAGGTTAGTTAAAAGTATAACTGCTATAGAGTTGTTCAAGAAACATCCAGATTTGAAAAAAGAATTATGGGGGGGAATTTTGGAGTGATGGTGGTTATGTAGCCACAGTTGGAGAAGGGATAAATGCAGATATAATAAGAGAGTATATAAAAAAGCAAGGAAGGAAAGCAGAGCAACTTAAATTGTTTGATTTCACTTAGGGATGCCCTGTGCTCTTGGCACAGGGAGGTTCACTTACTTTATAGTAGTAATCTAATCCTGTTATTTAAATATTTGCTGTAAACTATTTACAACAGATTAGGAAGGTTTAAATATCAGAAAACATATAAAAATTTATGGAGATTTTAGAATCTTTAAAAAAGTTCGGATTATCAGAAAAAGAAGCAAGAGTTTATCTTGCTTGTTTAGAACTAGGGGCTTCTTTGGCCAGCGATATCTCTCTAAAAAGCAACCTTCCCAGAACTCTAATTTATGATATATTAGAAAGGCTTATTGACTTAGGATTGATATCTTATTCTATAAGAGATAGTAAAAAATATTTTATGGCATCAAGTCCAAAAGAGTTAATCAGGATGATTAAGGAGAAAGAAGAAGCTATTAAAGAAATCCTACCACAACTTGGAGAATTGGAGAAGGTTCATGGAATAAAAAGACCAAGAGTAAAGATATATGAAGGCAAAGATGGGATGAAAACTGTTATGAATGATATACTCCGTGCAGGAGTTAAAGAGTTTTTAGCTTATGGAAGTTCTCGTTCTTCTTTTGAAGTAATACTTGCGTTTATGGAAGAATGGCATAAAGAAAGAATCAAAAGGAAAGTAATTATGAGAATATTATATAATAACACTAAAGAAGCTCGAGAAAAAGTTAAAACTAGAACAGAGTCATTAAAATATGTAAATTATAAATTTATGCCAATTGAATTAGAGTCTCCAACTGCGACTCTTATCTATGCTGATAAAGTTGTTTTACAATCTTGGACAAAAGAACCATTTGCGGTGGTTATAGAAAACAAAGATATGGCAGAAAATCAAAAAAGATATTTTGAAGCACTCTGGAAACTCGCCAAAAAATAAAATTTTATCTTTCTTTAATAATCCTTAGTCTGCAAACAGTGTTTTGCTGTTTTTCTTGAATAAAATATCAAACAAATTAAAAACATCCATTCTGCCCAACAATAAAGGGACCTCTTCTATTAACGCCCATGCAATCCTTGTTTCAAATTCTTTTTCTCCTATTCTCATGTTAATCTTTTTTATTATTATGGGAATTCCTCTCTCGCCTATTCCTTTTATCTCCTCTACAATATCCTTTTCTTCTATTCTGAATCCCAATAAATCGCCTACAGACTTGGAGATTAAAGATATATCTGCTCCAGAATCAACGTAAGGGTACTCTGGAACCTCCATATTTTGGTTGACCAGAACTACTCTCGCTACTGGCCTTAAAACAGGCCCAAATATTTTGCTTTCCTCTTCTTTAAAGTCGAACTCTAGCTCCATCTTAGCCTTAAAATTAATGCTTCTTCTTTAGGAATCTTTGCTAATGTGGGTATTTTTCCAGTTTTCTTTTTAGCTTCTTCAAAAACTTTCTTTGCATTTTCGCCAGAAGCAACAACTTTATCATCTACAATAGCAACATATCTCCCGCTATATTTTCTTAAATCAGCCTTCACAAAAAACTCAAATTCTTTACTTGCCATACTATGCAGTTGTAGAAAGCCTTGCTCAGTTAAAAACCTTTTGATTTGCCGTGCTTGGCTATTCTTTTTGTGATCACAAAATTCCTCTGTTTTCTCAAGGAATTTTGGGAGACAGAAACATCTCGTTTCTGGATTGTGAATTGTGCCGCTTTCATTTTTTAACTCCTACAAAAATCTTTTTTGTAAAAGTCATCTGGACAGAATTTCCATTATCTTGAAAATGGACTTTATCCTTAATCCCTTCTGGCAAAAGTGCCCTTACATAAGAGTTGAATTTAGCTATCTTCTTAGGATTCTGGTTTAAGTCAACAAGATAAGCTGGATTAATTTGAATATCTCCTGCATAAATTTCTTGTATAGCTGAGAAACCTGCTTCTTCCATTAAAGAAATAATTTCTTCTTGGTTAGGGAAATACCTGTCTCTTACCATTTGCTTAAATCCCGCTAATTCATCTTTCTTTCTGACTATTTCCTTGAAATAAGCATTCACTTCGCAATCTAAGCCCAAACTTTCCCACACATATAATCTGCCGCCTTGTTTTAAAGAAGCAGCAGAATTCCTCAATATTTTTCTTTGGTCTTCAAAAGGAACTTCATGAAGCCCCATTTTTATTATAATTAAGTCAAGACTGGACATTGGAAATTTATGGCTTCTTGCGTCTCCTAATATAAGAAGTATCTTATTCTTGTCTTGTCTGTATTTCTGCAGGTATTTAACTGAATTATCAAGTTGTACACTGGAGGAATCTAGCAAAGATAAGTCAAGACTAATGCCTCTTTTCCTGCTTTCTTCTAATAAATGGGAACTTACTTCGCCATAACCACACATTATATCCCCAATCCTTAAATCTCCCCTTAAATCAAGGGATTTTAACAGTTCCAAATAAGCGCCGCTGCTGTCTCCATGAACTTTGTCAAAATCCACAATTCTTCTATCCCAATCATTTTTATATATTTTATTACTCATAAGTAATAACTAAAAAAGGGGGCATATAAACCATGTGTGTCTAAAAATAGACAAATTTATAAAGGATGAAAACTTACTGGGATTATGGAATTAAAGAAATTATCAGAATTAGGGTTAACAGAAGCAGAATCAATTATTTATTATGCTGTATTAAAGCTAAAAAACTGCACAGTAAAGGAAATATCTAAAGAGTGTGGGTTTCATAGGACTAATATTTATGATGTTTTAGAACAGCTCAGAGAAAAAGGGCTTGTAACTATGATAAAAGAAGGGAAAATTGCCCGCTACGGAGCTTCAAATCCCAACAACTTTTACGAATTATTAAGGGAAAAGAAAGAGCTGCTTGATTCTATCTATCCAGAACTAAGCAGTTTATATTCTTCATCATCAGAAGGCATTCAGGTAGAAGTTTATAAGGGAAAAGAGGGAATGAAATCTGCATGGAGAGACATGATTAAAGAAGAAAAACCGCTGTATGGATACGGGATAAAAGGTCAGTTGAGAGAAAAACTACCTATATTTGCAGAGCAATGGCTAAGGGACGTAAAAAACAAAAAAATTCCTTACTATGGAATTTACACCCAGAGGGGAAATCCCCCCAGTTATTTTACAGAAATTAGATATGTTTCAAAGGAACTTTCAAGCCCCGTAGCAACTTTTATCTATGGGGATAAAATTAACATTAATATTTGGGACCCGATGTTAGTCTCAATAGTAATAAAATCCAAATTAGTGGCTTCAATGTTTAAAAAACATTTTGACCTCTTATGGAAACTCGCCAAAAAATAAACCAATGGTTTTAATTCATCCTTTCTCTTTCTTTAATAAACTCTTTCAAAAGCTTGAAGATGATGTCTTTCTTGCTGGGCAGGAAATTAATTGAGCCCGCGTTTTTATGGCCCCCGCCTTCAACAAAAGAGTCCGGGGATTTTTCATCCAGGAATTTTATCAGGTCATGGACTGAAAAATTAGCACTGTCTGTGGCTCTTAGAGTCATTGCAGTCTCCATTATCCCAACAGTAACAAGATTAGTCACGCCTTTTGTTGCCTGCAAATCATCATGAATCATTCCAACGCACATGCCTGGCTTAGGATAAAAGCCAAACCCTGGAAAAGTCTTGTCAATTTCAATAAATTGCAGGGTTGTTTTGCCTATTTCAATGGTTTTTGCATTGGCTTTGGAAATAGCCAGTCCTTTTTCTTTTAATTTCCTTATATGAGGCTCTAGTGTCTCAACTAACTGTTTCTGCCTGTCTCTGGGTTCCCCAAATAAAACTCCTATGTACTCTCTTACTTCCATAAACCTTATTTTAGAAGAGACAAAATCGATAACCGTGGAGATATTCTTTAATAGTTCCTTGGAGTATCCATTTTTTTCTGCTATTTTTAGATACTGTTCAATAACTTCTGGATTTCTTATTTCGATGCGGTCAGCAAGCCCAGCCATTGCAGGTATCTGCTCGATATTGTCAACCGGATTAATCAGCCTTGCAAGCTCTGTGCAAAGCATGCCTGCAGAAAATCTTGCGCCGTCTTCTCCAACCAGAAAAGGATTAATATGTGTCAGGACTTCCGGAGTAATAAGGTCTGTCTCAGAATAATGATGGTCAACTACAATAAATTCCATTCCATGAACTTTGCCGTGTTTAATTCCCAGCAAGTCCTCTGGGCTTGAGCCATTATCTGCAATAATCACTAATGGCATTTTATTTGAAAATTTCGCAACGTTTCTTAATGACAATGCCACATCTCTTATAGAATCATCAATCTCGTAAAAAGGCGCGGCGCAGGGAGCTCTTAAAAAATATTCCCATGCTGCTTTTTCAGAAAGCTGCTGCTTTATTATTAACGGTAGTATTGCACGTTCAAGAGCATATCCTGCACTGTATCCGTCTGTATCATTATGGTGGCGGACAATTATAGGGCGATTTTGAATTATTGCAAGCCTTATTTCTGTTGCTGCTTTTATAAACAAATTTCTCAGCTTTTCTAATATTTGGCTCTTTACAAGAAAAGGAATTGGATTTACAGCTGCGCGGCTTTTCTGTATTTCAACTATCTTTTTTAAAAAATATTCCCGCTCATCAGGCGAGAGCTTTGAAATCTTTTGAATCTCACCTTCTATCCCTCCTTGAAAATCGCCTATGGTCACTATTGCAGAAACAATATCTCCTTCTTCTATTTCAGGATAAGCTCGTTCTCCAGGCTTAACAAAACCCTTTAATGCAAGAGAGCCGGTCCCATCAGAAGCCACAAAAACAGTTGGCCCTCCTGTCTGAACAACCTTTTCAACCATCCCTTTAACCAATACTTTCCTTTTGGAAAAATCTAGGCTGATGTCAGACAGGCTAACTTCTTCAATTTTTTCAAATCTCTCGAATCTCCCCCTGGGCTTCTCTCTAAGATTCCCTCTTGAATTCTCTCTTGGATAGTTATCTCTTCTAAAGTCTCTCCTGTTATTGTTTTTACCCTGAAACTGTTTCTTTTTCATAAGTGTATTACAAAATCAGGTTATATAAACCTTGATTTTGAAGGTTTTTATTTCCTTTTTAAAAAAATAATCAAATCTTTTTCTTTTTCAGCCATTTGTCATAAATAAGATAAAAAAACGGCACGCCCATATTAAATTCAATCAGAGAATTTTCAAGTAAAATTAAGAATGAACCCGGCCGTATTCCCGTTAATAAAAGAGAGAATTCCATCATAAAGTGGACTAAAAATCCTATGAAGAACAGATAAATAATTTTTTTCCAGTCATATTTGAATGCAAAAAGCAATCCATAACCAATAAGGACAATAGTAATCCTTAAGAATCTTAAATTAGACATATGTCTTACTGTAGTAATTGCAGAGTCATTTATGGGGATTAGCCAAGACAAAAAGCCAATAAGAATCCATGCTCCCAAAACCAGTAAAGTCCATGCTATTTTATTAGATTTCTTTTCAAACATCAAAAAAACATAAGCATATTCTACACCATAAGATATTGAAAACCATAGGAAAAAAACAAATGTGTTCAAAAATGCAGGAAGAACAACCTCTCTCGTACCCGAATGAAGCCAAAAACCCCAATCAATAACAAAATTTATCCCTAATCCACCAACAAAAAAAGCAATTAAAGGTATTTTCTTCTTATACCTTATTAATAAAAAAATGAGTATTGCTAAGAAAATCAAGTCAAACAAAATATAATCTGCCTGAAATGTTCTTATAACATCATAGCTCATCTTATTTCTTTTTCAGCTCTCCAGATTTTTTCTTCCCTGAAAATATTAAATCCTTTTTTTTCAAAAATATGCTTCATTATCTCATTATCTCCTAAAAAATACGCAAAAATTCGTTTTACATTCCTGTCTTTGGCTATTTCCAGCATATAATCTGTCATCTGCTCCCCTAATCCCTGCCCGTGATAAGTGTCTGCAATAGCAATTGCAAATTCTGCAATTTCATCATAAGGATTACTTATAAGCCTTACAACCCCCAATATTTTCTTTTCTCCTTTTTCTTCTGCTTCCGCGACTATTGCTATCTCTCTATCATAATCTATCTGCGTATATTTAATCAGAAGCTCGTGGCTTATCTCTTTCAACAAGCCAAAGAATCTGAATCTCTGGGTTTGCTTGGAAAATTTAGAGATCATCTCTTTTTCCATATGCTCATCTTCTGGCTTAATAGGGCGGAGAGTTACTTTTTCCCCATTTTTCATTTTAATCTCCTTCATGTACTGCTTGGGATAAGGGGAGATAACCAGATGAGAATAGGGATTTAATTTTCTTTTTCTTTGTTTTTCTATAAACTTCTTATCAAGAATTATTTTTGCATCAACTACCACCCCGCCGTTCTCATCTATGCTGAAGGGATTAATATCTATTTCCTTTATTTCCGGGAAATCACAGACAAGGTAAGCAAATTTATACAAGATAAACTGAATCTGGCTCAGATCAACAGGTTTCATTCCTCTATAACCCCTGAGCAGCTCGTAGATTTTTGTCTCTTTAATTAGCATCTCTGCAAGAGTCATATTTAACGGAGGAATTCCTACCTTCATATCCTTAAAAACATTTACAGCCACGCCACCCATCCCAAAAACAATTGCGGGCCCAAAAATGGGGTCTTTCTTGCTCCCGATTATAAGCTCATATTTCTTGGCTATCATCTCCTCCACTAAAATGCCATGTATCTCCGCCTTCTGGGAATTTTTCTTCACGTTTTCAATTATTCTTTTAAATGCCTCTTTTACCTCTTTCTCATCAACTATGTTCAGTTCCACTCCTTTAACCTCTGTTTTATGCAGAATATCTGGAGAGGCAATTTTCAGTGCAACAGGATAACCTATTTTCTCAGCTATTTTAACAGCTTCTTCTTCGTTTTTAGCTAAGCTGTGATTGGAAACAGGAATAAAATAATTGTCCAAGATTTTCTTTGCTTCGTCATCTCTTAAAAAATATCTTTTTTCTTTTATTATAGAGTCAATCAGTTTTTTATTTTCTTCTGTTTTAGGATGAAAGGCATGGGGAATTGTGGAAGGAGTTTGGTATAATGACTCGAGGCTTTCAGAATAATTATAAAGATAAACAAAAGACTTTACCCCCCTCTCAGGATATGGAAAAACAGGGATGCTGTTTTCTTCTAATATTCTCTTTCCTAAATTTACACTCTCACCCCCCATAAATGAGGCTAGAATAGGCTTCTCTTCTGGATTCTTAATGTTTACAATAGACTTTGCAACAGAGGTTGCATCTGTCATTGTTTGAGGAGTGAGCAAAATTAATAGTCCATCAACATTTTTATCTTCCAAACAGGCTTCAACAGCTGCTTTGTAATCTTCAGCAGAAGCATCACCCAACAAATCAACTGGATTGTTTTTGCTCCATGCCGGATTTAAAACTTTATCCAGTTTCTCTATTGTATTTTTTCCTAATTTAGCCAGCTCTCCTCCTCTTTGTATAAGCATGTCTGTTGAAATGACTCCCGGGCCTCCTGCATTTGTAATTATTGCTAATCTTTTTCCTTTTGGTCTTTTTTGCTTTGATAAAGTTTTTGCACAATCGAACAGGTCATCGATCTCGTTCACTCTTACAATCCCCGCCCTTTTGAAAGCAGCATCGAATACCTCATCGTTTCCTGCCAGGCTTCCTGTATGAGAAAGTGCAGCCTTTGCCCCCTGCTCGCTTTTCCCTGCTTTTAATACAATGATTGGCTTTCCC
>Ga0154703_192_pt4 | contig 13731 bp, 21 predicted proteins | sample Rifle2008BG13ft_FD_105563 | JGI IMG/M metagenome (GOLD analysis project Ga0154703, IMG submission 105563) | Candidatus Pacearchaeota archaeon RBG_13_36_9
CTTTTTTGTCAAGCAGCCCAGTTATTGCGGCATAAACAACTGCCGCAATTATGATAGTTATGATGACCACCATGGCTATTTTTTCTTTTGGTTTCATATTAGTGGATAAGTTTAAGGACTTTTAGGGTTTTCTACAGTGTAGTATACGGTTATTCTTTATAAAGAATCATCCTGTTTTTAAGATAATCTGGAATTATCTCTTTGTCTGTTTGATAGCCCATAGACTCAAAAAGTTTTATTGCATCTTGATCATGTCTCATCATTTCTTCCATTACCAGGACAGACTCATCCTTTTCTTTTTCAATCCTGTAATTTCCCTGGGATAATTCAAAACTCATTTTTTCCTGGAGAGTGTCAAGATAAGGAGAACAAATAAGCCTTCCGCCTTTCTTTAAAACCCTTAATGCCTCTATCATCATTAAATGAGCCTCTACTCCCATTTTCTTCGTATTTGCATCAAATCTATCCAAATAATTCAAATCCCCTCTTCCATGGCTTATGGCCATTCTTCTGGAAGTTTCTATATGGCTTGAAAAAGCCAAGCAAAAAGTATTATTAGAATTTGATAAAACAATATCATAAAATTCATCTTCTCTTGGGATGCTTCCTTCAAGAGGATATATGGATTTTACTTTCTGCCTCATAAAACCATCTCCTTCAGGGGCGTCCGGACTTATCCCCTCTGCCTTAATCCTTTTTTTAATTAGAAATTTAACCAGCTCTCCATTTCCACAACCTAAGTCTAGAACATTCTTATCCTCCATTTTTTTAATTCTTTCTTCATCTAAACCCAACCGGGCAAGCTGCCAAACAACTGGAAAATGTGCTGTTCCAGGCTTCCCAAATAAAGCGTTTCTTACATCCCCATCTCCTAATGCTTCATAAAATTGTTGTCTGTTCATCTTAACTTATCAGAACTCTTTATTTTGCGTTTTTCTTAAGAATTCAGGGTTTTTAAGCTCTTTTTCTGTTTTTTCTTGCTTTTTCCCAGACTTCTCTGATTTTTGGATTTCTATTTAAATATTCGTAAATCGCAAAACGAGTAACTCCTTCAATTTCTGCAACCATTGTCTGCGAGTATCCTAATTTAAGAAGCCTGTCGCGCAATAGGCAGATCTTCTTTCTACCCTTTCTCCTCCCCATTCCAAATAGAGGCAATCCATATTTTATTTTTAACTTCTTGACCATATGCTTTGAAATATTTAAATCATCTGCTAATTCTCTAAATGTATGATTGCCTCGGTTATAAGATTCCAAAACCTTTTCTTCAGAATAAAGCTCAAGGCCAGTTCTAGTACGACAATGCTTACCAAGTCTATTTAAAATCTGGTTAACATATACTTTACCCATGCCTAGTTTTTCTCCAATTTCTTCATAACTAAGCCCCAAATTATATGCTTTTAAAACTTTATTTTTAGTATGCCAGCTTTTTGGAAGCAGACATATGCCTGCATCTTCCAAAGATTTTTTCACAGCACTATAATTAGATTTCAAATGTTTTATTAATAATTGTTGAGGTACCTCTTTATTGTTTAGAATATAGTTTTTTATTCTGTCTTCTAAATCGTAGTTTCTATCATTATGTTCCATCTTAAATTTATCAGAACTCTTTCCCCTAGGGCAGCTATTATAAGAATTCAGGGTTTTTAGAGTTTTCCTTACAACATCTCTTTGACTTTCTTCAGGTCTTTTTCTAAATATTTATGCAGTCTTTCAGCTTCCTCTATTGCAATCTTGCTTTCTTCTTTGCCTGCTTCTTTGTTTTTGCTGGCAAGGTATCTCTCATAAGCATTGTTTCCATTTGAAATATGTTTTATTAATTTTATGAACTCTTTTTTTGAATAATCTCTGTTTTGAATAAGTTTTTTGATTATCTCAAGAGTTCTTATCCTTAAAATAAGAGTATATGCAATCCTGTCGCTAATCTGTTTTTTGCCTTTTGTTCGGGCATAATCAATCTGCTTTTTTATTAGCCCTAATTTTTCTTCTGTAGTGTCTAAGTACCATTTTACATTTTCCTTTGTTGCCCTTACCTTTATCGAATCAAGGTAGCTGGAATTCAAAAGAGGTTTAGCTTCTTTTATCATCTGCCCTACAGGAAACAAATTCTCTTCTAATTTTTGATTGACCAATTGATAAGATACTGCCAGGATATTATAAATCCCCTCATGAATCATCTCACGGTCAATATCATCGGTTATAATCAATACATCTATATCACTGTCTTTATCTTCTTCTCCTCTTGCATAGCTCCCAACAAGGTAAATTCCTATTATTGACTTTAGATGGATGTATTTTTTTAGGATTTCAAGCGCATCGTACAGTATTGTCTCAGGTGTTTTTTTCACTAATTCTACCCTTACTTCTTTATCCAGCCATGCTCTCGGAAGTACAACTGCCGATGAATTCCCTGCCTTAACAGCTTTTTTTATCTGGACTTCCATATTTATTTTATGTTCTTACGTGTACTTACATATCTATAAACCTTTAGTTTAGCCCATTTCTTCAACGCCAAAACATTTAAATATAGTTACGTACTATTACGTAATATAGTAAATATGTAAATGAATGGCAATATGGAACTTATAGGACGAATAAGCAAAGGAAGCAAGATGGACCAGGTGTATATTCCTAAGAACCGCTCTGGAATGAATACTGGCGAGTATGTTATTATACTTCCCCTTGGAAAGAGAACAGAAGAAAAATCTATCTTTAAGCCATATTTCTACAATATTAAAGCAATAGAGCCAATAAAAATGCAGATTATAGAAGAGGTATTCAGTATGGTTGAAAGAGAAGCAAGTGCAGAAAATATAATCATAACCGGCTCTTTTTTAGAGCAGGGATTTAAGTTTAATGACCTTGATATCTTAATTATAAACGAGGAAAAAGTCAATACAGAAGCTCTCAAACAAAAAATAGAGAAGACTCTTGGAATAAAAGCTCATTTAATTTTTCTTGATGCCAAAACCCTCCTTTCAGGGCTGTCAACAGATCCCTTATACAGCCTGATGCTGAGCAAATGCGTGTCTAAGAAAAGAATAACTCTAAAGGCAAATAGAAAGATAAATTACAAGCTTCTCGATATTCATTTGTTAAAAAGCAAAAATCTTATTGATAACTTTGACCTCTTATCTGGAAATGAAAAATACTATTTAATCTTAAATGTGCTAGCTATCCTGCTCTTTATCCAGGATAAAAATTTAAACAAAGAGCTAATAAACAGGGAAATAGAAAAGATTTTTAGTGTAAACGTAAATAAGATAAAAGAAAACATGCTGAAAAAAGAAAGGTTTGTTAAAAAATACAAGGAAATTTACAACAAAACTTTCCAGTTAATAATGGAGAGCATTAAAAATGAACAGAAATAGGCTTTTAGAGTTGTTTTGCGCAAACCTATCCAATGCAATAGTCCACCAGATTTTAGAAACTGCCATAGATGTTCCTGAAATTTCAGAAAAATACGTCAAAGAAGTAAAAAGCAGCTGGGAGATAGCTAAAAACTACAGAGAAAAGATAAACCCGGTTAACAGAAGCCTGCCCTTCCACGACTTAGAAGAAATAAAGGCAAAAGTTATTAACAGCGTAACAACTGAATTAAAATTGAGAATAGACAGAGGCTACACAAATATTAATCTCTCGCTTGTTCCGGAATTTGTGGAAAAAGCTCTAAAAGAGCTGAGCGTTATCTAGTTTTCAATCTTTCTACTCCTCGCTCAAAAGCTCTCCTCGCTTCTCGCCTTCCTTCCACCTTTTTTGCCCTCTACTCTTCGGCAAGAAGCTCGCACCAAGGGCATATTTTTTCTTCATGCTTTTTAGGGCATTTTCCGTTCAATACCCTTAACGCCTCTTTCCATGTCTTCTCTGCCCTATTAACATCTATTTTCATCTTTTTTAGGGTTGTATCAAATATAACTTCTCCTGTTTCCAAAACTTCTTTTGGATGGTAAAATAAAAGAAATGCAAAATCCTCTGTCTTATAGCCATTTTTCTGCAGAAGATAAGCATAAACATCAAGCTGAAGCTGGTAATGCTCATGAGTATTATCTTTGCACGGAAATCCGCGTGTCTTATAGTCAAGCACAATTAATTTCCCGCTTTTAACAAGAAGGTTATCAATAGCTCCATGAAGAACATTTCCTTTTTCATCTGCCCATGCAATTCCCTTCCTGTTATTTCTCCATTCATCCAGAAGCTTCTTGTCCTCAAACAGCTTGCAGCCAACACACTCTCCCTCTTCGGCAATCTCAGGAGGCAATTTTCCTTTTTCCATAAATTTGTCAAAATGTTTTTTTAGAATAATGTCCATGCCGTTTGGCAGGCTTGGAAAAATACCTTCAGGCCTCTTTTTATCTTTGTTATGATGCAGCCAGAAGCATCTCGGACATTCTAACATTAAGTTCAAAGCCGAAGGCGATAGCTTGTATGCCATTTTCCACTCTTGTTTATCTAGGATAATGGGAGAAAGACTTTTTAGAACTATTGGTTTGCCTTAGTATCATCAAAGAATATAAATATTTATATATTCTAAACTTCTATAATAATATAAATGAAATTTTCAGCAAGAGCTGCTATTGGAGGAGTAGGAACTGCAGTCCTTTGTGCAGTTTTTCCACCAATAACTCTTGTAGCAGTCCCCGTATATGGTATTGCCTGCATAGCGGGAAAGCAGCGAGATAGAAGGTTAGAAGATTCATCAGATTCGAGCGAATCAGGAGACTATGGAATGAATTCAATGGTTAGAAGGAATTATGAAAGCCCGGTTTTTAGAAGAAGTTACGAGCCCCCTCCTTATATGAGAGATATTATACCTCTTCCTGATCTGGGTTTGGATATCCGCCCAGAGGCAGTAATAGCAAGAAGCCGCCCAAGGCTAGCAGCAAGTATTCTTTCAAAGCAGATAGCCGCCTCGATAATTGAAACAGGATCAAATGTAATTGCAGACACAGCCTCGGAAGCATTGCACAACGGAAGGGATTTTAGTACAATTAAATATCATGCAGTAACTAAAGAAAGACTTTTTGGAAGATTTACTCTTAGAACCTCTGAATTTCATGGAAAACTAACTGTAAGATAACAATAAAAGAGAGTGTTTTAAAGTTAACTGTTTATTACTGGTTTAATATCAGCAGTTTTTGGTCTACAAGCAGTCTAACATGCTTCTATCACCTTCGCTTAAATCCTTTGAAGCCCGAACAACCCTATTATGCCTTTTTATTATTATCTTTTTCCAATAAAATCCTTAGGGAATAATTTCCAGCTTTTCTAAAATCCACTATCTCAACAATATTTATAAATCAAAAGAACCTTGAAAGTACAGCAAGATGGAAAAGAAAAAATCAGGATTCAAATTGGGAATTATTGCTGGTGCAATATTTGGAATATCTGGAATAATTTATGGCTATGGCGCCGGAAGAGCTTTAACTTTTAATCCTCTTGAAATATACAGAATATGGGAAGCAAGGCAGTTTGAAAAAAGACTTGCAGGGCAGATTAATAATGGAAGGACATTTTACAGACCCCTAAGAATCACGCTGGATCATGCGCTGGCTTATAATCAAATTTTTGGAGAAAAAGGATTAGCAGAATTTAACAAGCAGGAAGGCATGCAGGCAGACGAGTATAATTTAGCTATACAAAAAATAACAGGGAAAAATGTAGGTATAAGACAGGGGGATATAAGAAACAGATATGGATTAGAGGTTGTGAATGCGTTAATATTCAGCCGCCCGTTAGATAAGCTTGAAGATGCAGCTATGAATTGGAATTCTGATAATGAAAAACCAAGAGACTCAATGAAAAACGAGCCTTAAAAATCTATTTAATAAATTCGAGCCCAAAACTGTCCCATAATTTTTATTAAAACTTACCAACTCTTTTTCATTTCCTCAAATTGTTGAAGTGCATTTTCCCAAATATCCAAATGTTCGCCCATATATCCTGTAAATAATTCATAAGAAATGTCTCTATGAACGTCTCCTACAATCTCTGGCCATCTTCTTTTATACCAATGAGTTGGAGCCTGTATTGCGGTAGCTCCAGCAAGTGGGTCTTTACAGGCATATACAATACGACTAACTCTATTATGTACTGATGTACCAAAACACATAAGACAGGGTTCCAAAGTTGTAAATAATTCTATTCTTTCTCTTCTTTTTGAGGCTTCTTTTATTGCCGGTGCATTTTTACCAATTAACAAAGACTCGGCATGAGAAAAGTAGTCTGAATTATTGACTTGATTATTTCTTCCAGTTCCAATTAATTTATCATTGATTAATAAAACTGCCCCGACAGGAAGATTACCTTCCTGCAAAGCTTTTCTCGCTTCATTCAAAGCAATCTCCATATATTTATGGTCTCTGGACATAAATAAAAGAATTCTTGGAGTATTATTAAAGATTGCTATACTTTCTTTTCAAAAAGTATATAAATTATGAGACGAAAATAGGCGCTAAATTTATAATATATTATATGGGATAATCCCAGAATCCCAAAGCACCCTTTACATTTTTTATTTCTTTTATCGTTTCAACTTTCCCCAATATAAACCCATAGCTTCCCAAGTCCCATGCTGCCAGATGCTTGTCCCTGTCTTTCTTGAATTCTTCCTCATCTTTATAATGCTTCACCTCTTCTAGTGTTGCTTTCCCCACAATTGCCTGCCTTGACAAATCCTCTTCTTTGTATCCATATTTTTTCATTGCCTCTTCATCAATATTTCCAGAAGCATGGATAAGAAAGGGGCCTCTAAAGCTGGTGTTCCACTTCCTTATTTCAATCTTTTTCCTCCCCTGCATAATGAGTTCAGCCCACGGCTGTTTTAAAGATAAGGTTTTCATAAGCAAAACAATTAAAACGAGGTTTTTATTATTAACTATTTTTCCCTTCAGGATTTATCTTTTTCTGTCTGATAAAACTGTAATAGCGCACAGCATATCTCGGATAGTTTTCTAAATAATGTTCCACAGAAGAAATTTCAAATTTTTCTTTGTAGTTTCTTTGATGAAAAATTATGTGCCTTCCATCTGTAAATTCAGAAAAAACTGCAGAATGTACAAGCCAATTAAATTCATCATCCCAAAGACCAACAACTCCCCCTTTTTCAGGAAAGTTATCTTCTCTGGAATTTTTTTCTAAGATTTTCTTCATAAGATTTCCGTCAACATGTCCCGGCCTTCCGGGCTGCAGGACCCAGTTAAGAGGGTAAGTATAAGGTTCCATTGGAGGCCCTTCAATATACTTTTCTTTTCCAAGCAGGTAAATAACTGTTCCATGACAGTTAGGGAATACCGGCTCTCCGGAGGGGCCTTTCCCAACAGGTTTTCCAACCAAATCCGGATTTCCCAATAAGTATCTGATTCTCCTCCAGAAAGGAAGATTAATCAAGTTTCCCCGTGCATGAATCTTCCATAAAGGAGTTTCTTCATTTTCCATTTTAATCTTACCAGATCTATTTTCTCTTAAAATGCTCCAGTGACTGCCTCATATGCTCCCTGAAGAAAACAAAAAATTCCTCCTCATTTTTAAAAACCTTGTGTGCAATGTCCATGAACGGGCTTAGATGCGCTTTTGGAATAATAACGAAAACGTACTTTCCAGTTTCTCTCGCTCTCGTGCACTCATCGCTTACTCCTTTAGACAAACTGACTTCAGAAGAAGGATAGTATGCAACAACATGGGTTGCCTGCGCGATATCCCAGTTCATGTCTCTGTGAACAGTCTGCCTGTCAATTGCATCTTTCTCTGCTTTGCTTATGCCCTCTCCAAGCTCCGCATCAATGTCTGCAGGGTCTATAACCGGAGTCTCCTGTCCGTCAATCTCTTTCCTCAGATTCCTAATCCTCTCCTTGAAATTATTGATCTTTTGAGTGTCTTCTCCAGAAACCTCGGTCATTGGGAAGCTGGAATAAACTAAAAATAAATTGTCTAAAAGAGCATTAATTATAGCTGGATTTTGTTTTGCTGAAAACACGTACATTGGCTTTTGGTAGTTAGATGCCCATCCTTTTGTCACATTCACCTCTATATTCTGCCACAAAAGCAAGTCCCTTAAATCATGAGTTTGAGCTCTCCCCATTACCTTTTTCAGCTGGTTCCCCTTTATAACAGACGGCTTGTTGATTATTGTAATAAACATATCCATGGGTATTTTGTTAAGGTGGTTCCAGTCGTAAGCATTTTCATAGACATTGTTCCAGAAAAACTGGGCATGTGTATCTATGAAGATTAGGTCATATTCCCCCCTGTCCCTTTCCAAGTTATCAATTATCTTCCTGAAAACCTTATCTCTTAAATTAGCAAGCGCCTCTGGCTGCAGGTTAAGAAGGTTCTCTCTTGGTATGGGTATAGGAGAATATTCCCGGGCAAATTCATAGAGCATATCCCCTGTTCTGTAGGTTTTCACCTTTTTCCCGCCTGTTGGATATCTCGCGCAAAAAGCTCCGCTCCCGCTTCCGGAAATTCCAGTAACAATTATTATTTTCGCAGGCATTTTTATGCATCCTCTTGTTAGAACTCTTTTCCCTGGGGCTGTTTTCATATAGGATTGTGGGTTTTTAGAATTAACTGTTTTTATCCTTTACCAGCACAGCTGCCCTGCTCATCATCATCTTAGGCCTCTTGATTACCTTAAAGCCCTGCTTTTCAGCCATTTCAATCTCCTCTTCAAACTCGTTTCTTGAAACATGAAATATCGGCTCTGCGATATACATTTTCTCCCTGTCTTTTAGTATTTTTTTCAGCTGAGCAAACAGCTTTTCCTTGTCCTTGACCTCATGAAGGACATAAAAGACAAGTATAAAATCCACTTTCTCATCAATATTTATCTCGTCTTGCTCGCATTTTACTAATTTTATTTTTTTCTCATACTTCGTCTTTTCAATGTTCCCCTTCAATAAATCAATCATTCCCTGCTGCAGGTCAGCTGCAATGACTTCTGCCCCTAAATCCACCATCCCCATAGCAAACATCCCAGGCCCGCATCCAAAATCCAGAACCTTCATCCCCTTTTTCACATAATGCTTAAGTATCCTTCTTGGGCTCTGCATCACCTTCCTGAATCGGTTATCTAATACACCCGCTATCTTAACAGAACTAACATCGTGCTCTTTCATTATAAACAATTTGAGAAAACAGGGTTTTTAGAGTTTTCTGTTTGCAAATTCCTATTCTTTCAAAATTCCCATCTCTTTAAGGAGTTTCATCCTTTTTTCATGCTCTTCTTCAGAAACACTCTCCTCTTTCTCCTCTTCTCTCTTAGGAGCTGGAGGAACGTATTTTTGCCTAACTGGAAACTTTAATCTTTTGCCGCCCATAATAATCCTAATCTAAGAATACCTATTTAAAGCTTTTGAAAACTGTCCAATAAAAGCACATTTGCAATATTTCTCTTGCATCCGCTTCCCCTCCTTCCGCATAATCTAATTCGCTGCCTAACATTTCTATTAGAAGAGATTATCCAATTTAAAATAGCCCAATAGCTTTGCTTGACAAAGTCAGCAAATTAAGAATTAATGGTTTTTATTCCTTTTCGATCTCTTTTCCAACAATTTCTTCATGCCCCTGCTCTGCATGTATCAGAGCAATAAAGAGAATCTTGACCTTGCTGTTCTGGCTACTTTTCATAAATCCAGTGTAAAGCTCAACTGCATGGCTCTCCAGCTCTTTTGTCCTCGCTAAGTCTGCTTCAATGCTTCCCTTGCTTTTCTCTCCTTTTAGTTCAGGCACTTCTTTGCCTAAAAACTTGCAAGCCAAGTCAACATGCTCCTGCTCCACTCTTGCCAGCTGCTTGTATAATCTTTCATATTTGGAGTATTTTTCCTGGCTGCTTGCAACATCTTTATAATAAGCAGTTGCATTCATCTCTAATTTGAGTGTCTCCTCAACACTTTTCTTTTCCTCTTCTGTCATATCTGTCTTCCACAGCACAAAAAACTCTTCAACCGGCCTTATATAAGCCTTTGGCGCCCCGCAGAACGGGCAGTCATCTGGCTCTGTCCCCCCAATGTAAGGCTCTCCGCATATCTTGCAAACATAAAGCTTTGCCATAAATCCCAATGGAAAAAAGGGTTTTTAATCTTATTGGTTTTTGAAAATAATTTCACCTGAGGATTCGCTTCTCAAGTAAATAAAAAGTCTTTCCACTTTCCAAAAGATAAACTGTGCTTTGCTTGAAAAAGTCAGCAAAGCTGAAAGAAAAGTTAAGATTGCCTATTTTTAACCAGAAAGAATTACATTCTTAATGTAGGGGGCAGGGAGTTTTAAGACAGGTAATTGCATATGCAGAAAGAATTGCTTTTTATCCGATTCTCTCCCACAAGTAACAGTCCATAAATTTATTGTCTATAAACTGGTCTTCTCTGGAAATTGCGATTTTCTTAAATCCAAGCTTTTTAAGAAGCTTATTAGAAGCTTGGTTGTCCATGAGGGTTTTCCCGGATATCTTGTGCATCTTTAATTTTTTAAATGCAAAATCTATAATCGCCCTGCACGCCTCTTCTGCATACCCTTTCCTTCTCTGCGCTTCTGAAATCCAATAGCCTATCTTGCACTTCCTGCCCTTATAATCCATATCATAAAGGTTTATCATTCCAATAACTCTCTCCTCTTTTTTCAGCGTAATTGCAAGTTCATAGTGCCTCCTTCTTCTGCTTTTTGCCTGCTCGCCCATTCTTTTAATCATTTTTTTGGCTTTTTGCATAGTCAGAGGATAAGGAATATACCACACAAAATAATTTATCTCCCTGGAATTTCCAGCCAAGACAAAATCTGCAGTATCTTCTTTCTTTACATCCCTTAAAATAAGCCTTTTTGTTTTAATGTCCATTTTCTTCTATAAATGTAAGTGTAGTAGGTTTTTATATCTTAATCCACTGTAAAAAATGAAAGATTTAAATAGTATCAATTGATAATATTATCAGGTGATAAATAAAATGGAACAGGAAATGAATTTTAATATAGGCAATATAATTACAAGAAGCCCGAGGCTTGAGACTGTAATTCTAGTTGAGAAGTTTATTAAAGAATACAGCGGGAAGTACAAGAAAACAGAATTGTTCAATAAACTGCCCAAAAAAATAATGTGGGGGACTTTTAATGTCATACTTGAATATCTTTATGAAAACAACAAGATAGGCCTGGATAAAAAAGGGTATATTGTTTATATCTGGAATCCGGAATTAATTAAGCGATTAATGGATAAGAAGAGATATTAAGTGGAGAATTAAAATAAGACCATTTAAACCTGCAAATGGAGTTATTTTTGCAGATTCTAAAACAGAAGAAGCTTTTAATTCACTTACAGAAGACAGCCCCTTAAAAAAGGCAGTCAGAAAGGCGATTTCTGACCTAAAAGAAAATGTATTCTGTGGAGAAAAGATTACTTATAAGTTAATTCCAAAAGAGTATATTAAAAAGTATAATATAGACAATTTATTTTGGTATAAGTTATCCAAGGAATGGAGATTGGTTTATTCTGTAGCTGGAAATAACATCGAAGTACTTGCAATTATTATAGAATATTTTTCCAGCCATAAAGAATACGAAAGGCGATTTGGGTATTAATTATTTTTTGCTTATCTCCCATAGTCTTAAGATATACTGCTTGTATGTTTCTGCAATATCCTTGCTTTTTATAAGTATTAGCGAAGGATTGTCTTTTACCCAATTAATCATCGCAACATTGTTTCCAAAAATAAGGGTCATTATAGGGGAGAGATAATCTGTATGCAGAAATCTATAGTCCCATCCTTTTCCTAGGCCTAAATATTCCTTGGCTCCCTTAAGAGATTTTCTTATTTCTTTTGTATCATTATAAATAATTTTAACTTTGATTTTTCTTTTTATTCTTTCCTTCATCCATTTTTCCATAAAAAAGGGCATCACTTCAGCAGTTTTTCTTGAAGCCCCCATTACAAACATCTCTTTTTCTTCCAGCATTAAATTCATTATTGTCTGAATTCCTTTCTTGCCCTCATAAATTTCTGTTTTTGTAGCTTCTGTGCTTGTTTGCTTCTTTATTTCTTCTAATTCCGGGAGTATATCTTTTATTTTCTTCTTTTTGTATTCCAGGCCTTCAACTATTGTTTTGGGCTCGCTCGCAGAGAAGTATTTCTTAAAATCCCTGATGATATAACTTACCAGGCCTTCTTGCTCTAATCTTTCCAAAACATCGTATATCGAAGCTCTTGGAATCTCTGCTTTTGCAGCTATTTGTGCTGCAGTGCTCTCCCCTAGTCTAAGCAAGGTCAAGTATACTTTAATATCCACCTCATTTAATCCCAATAGCTTTAGTTCTTCTTCCATCCTTCTGATTGTTTTTCTTTGTTTTTAATCCTTTCTATTGTTGAGTTTTTTCCACAGCATAATTTTAAATAGATTATGTTTGATATTGTAACTATGGAGTAATAAAATGAAAATAAGACAATTCACAATAACCAAGAGAATAGCCAAGCATGGCTCTCAGGCAATTATAGTCGTACCCCGGCTGTTAGAGTCTGAACTCAGGCCGGGCACAATCACTAAAATAATCATAGAGATAATTAAGGAGGCAACATGAGCAAGGTATCAATTTTCGGTCCAAGAGATAAAATGCCCCCTGAAGAAGGAATTGACATATTAGCTTCATATTTATCAAGCGAAAGAGACATTACCGAATTAGCAACAGGAGGGGTTGTGGGGTTTCCTACAGAACTAGTTGAGAGAATTAGACGAATTAATCAAGACATTCCAACTTGTGCTTATACTCCCTGTTCGAGTGAATCAGAATGGGACACTTTTTACCAGAAAGGTATTGTTCCAAGAAGAGATCTTTTTGATAAAGTTGTATGGGCAACAGGAGACGAAGATATTAAATTTAGAGCATTAAAAAGAATTCTTCTTTTAGTTAATAATAGTAATTTAAATATAGCTTATTTAGGTCAAGGAAATACACATTTGGAGGTGTTATCTTCTCTTTCAATGGGCATTCCAACACTCTACTTGGTGGATGATGGAGAGTTAGGTAAATGGCAAAATGTGTATAAATGCCTTTTAAGAAAAAATGAATATCTTCCTGAGATGTGTACCTTCTCCTATTGGAATCTGGATAACTCTATAAAAAGGAGGATATTATGATAAACGAACTTATCTCAAAAGAAGACCTTGCGCTTTTCACAAGTGCAGGAAGGATAAAAATGGGTTCTATTTACTTTGCAGAAGGCATGAAAGATACCCTTGCTACCTTTGAAGCGACCATAAGGCAGGATCCAAAAAGAAACTATTTTGTTTTCGCAGGAGTTCATTCAATAATAGAAATTTTAAAAGAAGCAAAATTCCAGGAAGGACATCTTAACTTCCTAAAACAAGTTTATGGATTTTCAGAAGACTATCTGGATTATCTAAGAAATCTTAAGTTCTCTGGAGATATCTGGGCGCTGCCTGAAGGAACCATATGTTTCCCTAATGAGCCAGTATTAAGAATAACTGCACCGATAATACAAATAGTCTTGATAGAACAGCTGGTGATTAATACAGTAATGCATCAAACAATGCTTGCAACTAAACTTGCAAGAGTAAGAATTTCAGCCAAAAATAAGCAAGTCGGCACCACTCTTGTAAGGTCCCATGGAATGGAGTCTGCGATAAAATCGGTGAGACTTTCTAGGATGGTTGGAATCGATATATCTGCCCTGGCTTTGACCTCTTACATTTCCAAAGATCTAAAAGCAGAAGGGGGGGTAACAACCCACTTTT